>Ga0114956_1000313_pt1 | contig 33365 bp, 21 predicted proteins | sample MaitaG_FD_87304 | JGI IMG/M metagenome (GOLD analysis project Ga0114956, IMG submission 87304) | Marine algal microbial communities from Maine, USA - Maine_Asex2 metaG | ecosystem: Host-associated > Algae > Red algae > Unclassified | place: Maine, USA | collected 2015-01-05 | reverse complement strand
TTTGGGTTTTTTTATATAGGACATAGCGGTGTACTCAGGCAGCCTGGCCTTTCGAAATTTTTTCAGTGACGGCCTCGACGATGAAGTCACTGCTAACTGGCATCCCGTCATAAGACAGTAGTGGTACAAGCTTAGCCGGGTCTATCTCAAGCTCGTTAGTTAGAAGCTGACGCAACTGTGCATCTCGATTTTGCTCGATAACGAACACTTGATCATATTGTTCGATGAATTTGCTGACCTGCTCGCTAAATGGAAATGCCCGAAGCCGCATGTAGTCCAGATTGGCCACGCCTTGTGCACTTAAGTGATCGCGCGCTTCACGGATAGCGCCATCGCAACTGCCAATCGATACGATGGCCCACTGCTTGTTTGCATTCGCATCTTCGTTTACTTGCACTACTGGTGCGGGAACCATGTTGGCTGCGGTATCAAACTTTCGTCGTAATCTGTCTACGACGTCTTTATACTCATCCGATTTTTCTGTATAGCCACCAAATTTGTTATGTCCGGACCCACGCACGAAATAAGCACCCTTGGGATCAACACCTGGTAGAGTTCGATACGGGATCGCATCGCCATCAACATCCAGATAACGATAAAACGCATCGAGTTCTTTTAAGTCTGCAGCGTTGTAGACTTTTCCGCGACTTGGAACATAAGTGTCGTCCCATTTAATTTCTGGAATCATCCAATCGTTCATACCGATATCCAGATCGGTTAGAACAATAACCGGTGTTTGCAGCTGTTCGCTCAAATCGAATGCATGTTGTGACATATGAAAACAATCGAGTGGATCAGCTGGAAACAACAATACGTGTTTAGTGTCGCCGTGCGACGCATAGGCAGCCGAGACTATATCGCATTGCTGCGTCCGGGTCGGCATACCGGTTGACGGACTCACTCGTTGCACATCATATAGTACGGCGGGAATTTCTGCGTAGTACGCCAGACCAAGGAACTCACTCATTAAGGATAGCCCCGGCCCGCTGGTGGCGGTAAAAGCTCGTGCGCCGTTCCAGTTAGCGCCGAGAACCATACCGATAGCAGCCAGCTCATCTTCTGCTTGAATAACGCAGTAATTGTTTTCGCCGGTATCCGGATCGACGCGTAGCTGTTTACAAAAAATACTGAATGCATCGATCAGCGATGTGGATGGTGTGATGGGGTACCAGCTGGTGACAGTCGCACCTGCGTATACAGCGCCAAGCCCGGCTGTGGTGTTGCCATCAACCAACACATGGCCGGCTGTCTTGTCCATGGCTTCAAGCTTGAGCGGCAATGGGCACGAGAAGTGTTCCATTGCATAATCGTATCCCATACTAATGGCTTGCATATTGGCATCCATCAAGTGTGGTTTGGTGCCGAAGGTCTCTTCCAGCAGAGTTTTCACCACGCTCATGTCAATGTCCAGCAACGCTACTAATGCGCCAACATAAGCAACATTCTTCATAAGCACTTTTGCCCGGGCCGAGTCGAACGCTTCATTACACATACCAGAAAGCGGTATGCCCAGTATGGTCACGTCAGCGCGCTCGTTCAGGTTCTTTCTTGCCCAGGTTGAATCGTAGAGCAGGTAACCGCCAGGACTAACTTCCGCCAGATCGTCTTTATAAGTTTCCGCATTCATGGCGATCATTAAATCGATCTTTCCTGAACGACAAAGATAGCCGTCCTTGCTAACCCGTATTTCGTACCAAGTCGGTAAGCCTTGAATGTTTGATGGAAAGAAGTTCTTTCCGGTTACCGGAATACCCATTCGAAATATAGACTTCATCAGAAGTCCGTTTGCGCTGGCCGAACCGGTACCATTTACATTCGCAAGCTTAATAACGAAGTCGTTGATCTTGTTCTTGCCTGACATGCTGTTTAGCTCGTGGCGTAGGGAATGACAATGCTGGACTTACGCATGTCCCAGGCACCGGTTGGGCAACGTTCTGCGCAAAGGCCACAGTGTATGCAGAGATTCTCGTCTTTAACCATCACTTTGCCAGTTTGTGGCAAAGCATCGGATACGTATAAAATTTGTTGGGTATTGTTTGCTGGTGCGCGCAGCCGTTCACGCAAATCTGCTTCTTCGCCGTTGTCGGTTATCGTCAGGCAAAGTGTGGGGCAAATATCCATGCAGGCATCGCACTCGATACACAGGTTCTCTGCAAATACGGTTTGAATGTCGCAGTTAAGGCATCGTTCAACTTCTTTAGCCGTCTGCTCAGGGTCGAATCCAAGTTCCACTTCAATACGAATGTCTTTAAAGCGTTGAGCAATGTCAACGTGATTCATCTTCAATCGATCAGTATCATCAAAGTCGTTTGAATAGCTCCATTCATGAATACCCATTTTTGTAGAAAGCAGGTTCACGCCGCGAGGTGGTCGAACGCTGATATCTTCATTTTGGCAGTGCTTGTGTATCGAAATAGCGGCTCTGTGTCCGTGCTCAACAGCCCAGATGATGTTCTTGGGACCAAATGCAGCATCACCGCCGAAAAATAGTCCGGCGCGTGAGGCTTCGTGTGTAGTTTCATCGACCACGGGAGTATCCCATTGGCTCAGCTCAACGCCACAATCATCTTCAATCCACGGAAATGCGTTGTCCTGACCGATAGCGAGAATGACATCGTCGCAAGGGATGATGACTTCTTCAAGTACGGTTGGTTTACCCAGATTGCCCTGATCATCAATCTCGTAATGTAACTTATCGAATGACATGCCGGTGAGTTTGCCTTGTTCGACAATAAACGCTTTAGGCGCATGGTTGATCACGATGTCGATATTTTCTTCTTCGGCGTCTTCCAGTTCCCATTCACTGGCCTTAAACCAGCCGCGTGGTTTACGCGCCATGACTTTCACCGATTTGCCGCCGAGGCGTAGTGAACTGCGGCAGCAATCCATAGCGGTATTACCTACACCGATGATCAGCACGTTTTCACCGATTGATTCGGTGTGTTCAAAAGCCACTGACTCAAGCCAGTCGATACCAATGTGAATGCGATCGGAGTCGTGCCGCCCGGGAAGATCAAGATCTTTACCGCGTGGTGCACCCGTGCCGACAAAAACGGCATCGAAATCTTCGTCCAGTAGTTTTTGCAAGCTATCAATACGCGTGTTTAACCGAAGATCTACACCACGTTCAACAATCATGGCTATTTCATCGTCGAGTACGCTGGCGGGTAATCGAAATGAGGGAATGTTGGTGCGCATAAGGCCACCGGGTTTGGCATGTTGTTCAAACATGACAATGTCATAGCCCAGAGGTAACAGGTCATTCGCAACGGTCAGTGATGCGGTGCCAGCACCGATGCAAGCGATTCGCTTGCCGTTACTATTACCTTTTGGCGGTAGCATGGGACGAATATCATCCGATAGATCGGCAGCGACCCGTTTTAATCGGCAGATGGCCACCGGCTCTTCATCGAGTCTGCCGCGACGGCAAGCAGGCTCGCATGGCCGGTCGCACACCCGACCCAGAATGCCGGGAAACACATTGCTCTTGCGATTCTCCAGATAGGCTCCGGTAAAGTCGCCCTGGGCAATTTGTCTTATGTAGTGAGGAACGTCAGTATGGGCTGGACAGCCCCATTGACAGTCGACTACGCGGTGGAAGTGATTGGGGTCACTAATTTTGGTCGGCTTCATAAGTGCCAGCTGAGCTGAGGGCGTTTGTAGCGTGGATCTGATCTGTTGAGCATTGGAAAACCAATTACCTGCTGGATGTCTTGTAGGTTATCAGTAATAACTATATGTGCGAATGCTCCAAATGTAAACCTGAGTGGCCGGAAGCCGGCCACTCATAATTTTTGTGATGTGGGTCAGTCTGGTTTAGCTCCACGGATAAGGGCTGTTGCTCACCGGATGCAATTTACCTTCAGGATAGCGTGAGAAGCGGAAAGGCTCTAGCAACGCCTGTTGATTCCCCATGATTTCTTCAGCCACCAGATGGCCTACACCGAGCATTTTATAACCGTGATTACTGTCCGCAATTACGTGCACATTTTCGCGAAAGCGATCAAATACGGGAAAGCTGTCTGGCGTAAAACATCCCAGACCACCTGAAGGTTCCTTCTTAAACGTTGCACCTTTGCCGGAGAATCGTTCCTGACAGAATGCCAGCGCGGAAGTCCACATATTGGCAAAGTCTTCACCAACAATAAACTCAGGTGACTTTGCACCATAAGGGTCAATAGCTACATCATCCGCTGGTGTCATGACTTCATAAGGCATAGCGCCACCCTGAACGCCACCGAAGTTAAAGTCAGGCTTGTAGTAAATTCCCCATGCCTCCTCGCGCAGTACTGAGCCATCAGTATCCGACATAAGCGGCGCGTCTGTATCAACATGAATAACTGGTGGTGCATTACCATCGTTGGTTTTTTGTAAATCTGGATCGACACCGAGTACACCTTCTTGCAGACACCAGTAACGCCAGGTTGGAATGCCATCATGGGTTTTTCCGTCAGCACCTTTTATGGATACTTCTTTTGGTAAGTCCATCATGTCCCAAAGTGTCTTGACCCACGGTCCTGCAGCGATAACAACTTCGTCGCATTCAATAGCGCCTTTGTCAGTTTCTACTCCCGTGATAGCAGAGCTGGCTCCGTTAGCTCCTTTAAAACCAGTTACTGTTACACCAGTTTCAACTTGAACGCCAAGGGCTTTGGCTTTTTTCTCCAGACCTTGTATGGACTTAACGTTGTTGGCATAGCCACCACGCTTTTCATGCAGCACCGAGGTGATACCTTGCGCACGCCAATCCGAGAACAAGCCCTTCATGTATTCAGTACTTTTATCCTTGCCTTCTACCAGTGTGGACTCGTAATCAATCGCTTGTTGTTGCTCGTAAATTGAAACAATATCTTCATGCATACCTTCGTGACTGATTTGCATGTAGCCAACCGGGTGATAGTGAAAGGTTTCAGGTTCAGAATCCCACACATTCACACTGTGCGCCATTAATTCACGCATGGCTGGTTGGAAATAGTTGTTACGAATAACACCACAGGCAATGCCACTCGCACCTGCAGCAACGCCGGTTTTATCAATAACCAGAATGTCTTTGCCCGAACCCTTGCCTGAAGCTTCGAGCAATTCAGCCAATTTCCAGGCAGTGGAAAGACCGTGTATTCCAGCGCCTACAATCACGTAGCGTGCTTTTGAGGGAATTGCCATTACTAACTCCAGAGTTGTGATGTGTGCTGAGTATGGCCACAGAAAAAGGAAATGTTTATAAAATATAAGACAATAAATATGATAATTTAGACAAATGTCTGATGAGCTCGACATTGATCGCCGGTATTTGTTTGTATTAGTGCCTGGATTCTCCCTATTGGCTCTTTCTGGGGCAATTGATGTATTAAGGGCAGCTAATCTTGAGTCAGGCCGGACTGTCTATCAATGGCAGCTGCACAGTTCTGATGCTGAGTCAGTTGATTCCTCCAGTGGTCTGTCTATGTCATGTTCCGGGCTACCTGAGTTAACCGGTCAACATTTGAATGAAGCACGAACAACCATCGTTGTGTGCGGTGGTGATACTTCAAGATCGGATGAGTCTTGCACGCTTACATGCTGGTTGAAAAGCCTGGCTGAAAAAGAAGTGCAAGTCGGCTCCATTTCTGATGGCGCTTTCGTTGTTGCTCAAAGTGGCTTGTTCGATCATCACCGTTCTACTATCCACTGGAAGTGCTTAAATGACTATCGTGCCCGGTTTCCGCACCTGGACACGCGAGCCAGTATTCTTGAGATGCATGGAAATCGCTTTTCCTGTGCTGGCGGTACGGCAAGTCTTGATTTGTTTCTGCAATTTGTATTGCTAGATCTAGGTACCGACGTAGTTGCAAATATCGCGAACAACTATTTTCACGACACGCTGCGCGATAGCTCCATTAGTCAGAATGTTGCAGATGCTTATCGTTACGCTGGAAAAAGTCGTGTTTTGGCCGAAGCGCTAAGAATCATGGCCCAGCATTTGGAACAACCCCTTTCGATTGCTGAAATTGCTCGTCAATCGGGCACAACACATCGTAGTCTTGATCGACTGTTCGTACAACACTTGTCACTTTCACCCGGCAAATACTATCGCGAGTTACGTTTGAATCGTGCAGCCAATTTGCTGTTACAAACCGGGTTACCGATTTCTGAAATTGCTGTTGCCAGCGGCTTTGGCACTGCCTCGCATTTCGGGTTGCATTTTAAGCAAATGTATAAGCTGTCTCCGGGAAAATTCCGACATAACAGTGGTGCCGAGGATTAGCAGGTGTCAATAAAGCGGCAAATAAACTCGGCCGGGTGTCAGAATGTCAACAACGGCTTATGACATTTCCAGCGCTGTTAAATATCTAACCCCATCTGATTTTTAGCGCGGTAAATGTGTCATGTGTGTGTCCTGCTCAACCACGTTATACAGACATTTCTGCCATTTGAATCACATTTTTTTCGCGTTAATTCTGTGAGCACTTTAGCGTTCCAGTTTGATAACGAGAAGTTCACCACACTTAATCAACATTCAGAACCAAGCTTACAAACCGTCTGAAAAATGGCACAGATATTCCTAACCGCAATGGCATAGATACGAATATCAGTGCCGCATATTGCGGTCAATTGGAGCGATCATGTCATCTAGTCAGTCAGGCAAATCAATTTTAGTCACAGGTGGTGCAGGTTACATCGGCAGTCATGTTGTCAAGCTACTTGGCGAGCGTGGTGAGCGCATTGTTGTGCTCGATGATCTCTCTACCGGTAATGCAGAGGCTGTTTTATACGGCACCCTGGTTGAAGGCAACACAGCTGACACAGAATTGGTTAACCAGGTTCTTGCTGAGCATGATGTGGATACGGTGATGCATTTTGCCGCTCACACCATCGTTCCAGAGAGCGTCAGCGACCCACTAAAATACTATCGCAACAACACCGCTGCTACGCGAAACTTGCTTGAGTGTTGTCAGAACGCTGGAATCTCGAATTTTATCTTCTCATCAACTGCGGCGACTTACGGCATTCCCGACGATGCGTCAAAACCTTGTGGAGAAGATTTGCCAACTGCACCGATCAACCCGTATGGACAGTCGAAGTTAATGTCTGAGCACATGATTAAAGATCTGAGTGCTGCCTGTGATATGAAGCACGTCATTCTTCGCTACTTCAACGTCGCTGGTTGCGACCCTGATGGAAAAATTGGTCAGTCAACCAAGAACGCTACGCTACTAATCAAAGTCGCATCTGAAGTCGCAGTTGGTAAACGTGACGCTCTGTATGTCTTCGGAACGGACTACCCAACTGAAGATGGTACCGGTATACGTGATTACATCCATGTCAGTGATTTAGCCAGCGCGCATCTGTCTGCATTGGATTACCTGCGCAGTGGTGGTAAGTCTACTCTGGTGAATTGCGGATATGGACAAGGTTATAGCGTTAAGCAGGTCATTGATTCTGTTTCGAAGCTCAATGGAAAAGCGATCAACGTTATTGAAGAGCCGAGGCGTGCAGGGGATCCACCCGCGTTGATTGCGGCAGTTGGAAAGATAAGAGAAACACTTGACTGGACACCAAAGTACAACGAGCTGGACATCATTGTAAAAACGTCGCTTGCCTGGGAGCATACCTTGCTAGCGCGTGCAAAAGAAAACGATAAAGCAGCCTGATCGGTGCTTTTAATCAGTATTACAGCCAACCTGGAACAGGGCATGCGAATTCGAATTCATCTTTTTTTGTCAATGCTAATGCTAGTTGCGCTATCAGCCTGCAGCACAGTAACAACAACGGACAAGATCAGTGTGTCGGCAAATCAACCCTGGGTGTTGTTGCCGATCAATAACCTGTCTACGACTCCTCGTGCGGGTGAGAAGACCAACGCTATGGTTGAAACCCACTTGCGCTCTCGTGGCGTGAGTTCATTGAAAACCTATTCGACACCCGAGGGTTTGAATCTGGTGTCTTTACTTGATACCGATCGAGAGATAAACGATGCCATTAAATGGGGTCGTGATAATGGCATGCGTTATGGCATGACCGGCACGGTACACGAGTGGCATTACAAAAGTGGCCCCGATAAAGAGCCAGCTGTGGGAATGAGTTTGAAGCTTATCGACCTGTCTACTGAAAAAGTCGTGTGGCAGGCAACCACAGCCAAAACCGGTTGGGGGTATGCCAATGTATCTGGTGTAGCAAACAAGACTGTAAAGAGGCTACTCAAGCAGATTAATATCAGCGGGAAATAGCAGCCGTTTACTTGATGAAGAAATTTGCAAACCCGTAATACCAAAGACGATGAATGCACTGTTAAAAGATAAAGTGTCGAATCTCAAAGCCAAGACTGGTTTGAGTGGTCTGCGCAAAAAACTCGGAAATTATGGAAGGATGGCTGAGATGCTTGCCTTTGCCGTACTCGTTCCGATTTTAGGTTTAGTGTTGTTTGCCTCAGATCCATTGGGGCTAAATTCAGGTTTTCCCTGGGCTGCGGTTTTACCGGTTGTTTTTGCTGCTCGCTATGGTAGTTCATGGGGATTGATTTGTGGTGCTGTTGCTGCGGTTGGTTTTTTTGTTATTGGCGGTACGGTCTATGAATCTCAATCTCTGGCTTTGCTTACATTGGCTGTTGGCACTCTCATTATGTGTATTGTGATTGGTGACGTCGCAGCCACGTGGCGCGCACGTAGTGGTCGCTCCGAAGCAGAGAACGAATACCTAAGGCATCGACTAAAAGAATTCTCTAACGATTATCACATATTAAAAGTTTCACACGGTCAACTCGAAGAATTTATGGCTGGGCAGCGTTTGAGTCTGCGTCAGGCTTTGCAACAGGCCAAACCGTTGTTAACGGCGGGTTCAGATGGCATGGAGGCGAGCAGTGATTTAATGGCCATTTTTGCTCAGTTCTGTTCTGTTCAAGTGGCGGGCTTGTACGCGATGAAATCTGAAAATCAGCTAGATGGAAATCCGGTTGCGGTTCACGGCAACATGGGTACCCTGCCGGTGTTTGATCCGCTACTTCGACTTGCCATAAAAGAGCGTGATTTAGTCAGCGTAAAGCTTGAATCTCATGCGGCAGATTCTCACGAATCCGGTTTGCTGGCAGTCGTGCCGCTGGTTGATTCACAAGGTCATTTACACGGTGTACTAGCTGTAAAGGATATGCACTTCATGGCTTTCCAACAGGAGAACCTGAACATATTGGCATTGCTTGGTGGCTACGTTGGTGACATGTTAACCCGCTCACGCGGTGCCGCCCAATCACGTTCGGCCTGGTTTATGGCAGAACTTGATACGGCGTTGCGATTTGCTCATTCAAACAGCGTAACATCGTCTTTGCTATGTTTGAAGTTCGAACAGACAGAGCATGTTGACGCTGTCTCACAGATGGTGAGTACCAATATAAGAAGTCTTGACAGCTCATGGTTTCCAAAAACCAAAGATGGTGTCATTACAGTTGTAATCCTCTTGCCGTTGATCGCAGAAACCCAATGCAACGCGTATCTTAGTCGTATTGGTCGTTCGGTGCGTAGTGACTTCGAACTGGAACTTCAGGACTTGCTGGCAGATGTCACGACCAAGCAGCTAACGGGCTCGGATACGCAGGAAACCTGCATGCAGTTTATTAATCAGAGCACGGGCTTTGGAGTTGCTGCAAATGAGGTGCAGGCGATTAAGCATAAAAGGCTGAAACGTGTTGCCTAAGCTTATCGCTATAGCAGCTTTGGTTTTATCGCTATCAGCACAAGCGTTCCTGCTTGGTGCTATGGCAATGCAAACCACGCTTAGCGAACTGCCTGCGGTTTGGATATTCTTGCATGTGGTGTCTGCGGCAGTAGCCGCTGCAGGGATCACCTACTTTGCGGCGCAGTTAACGCCTGGAAATTCAAGACACTTGTTCTTTTATTGTTTGAGTTTGTGTATGTCAATGCCTTTAGTCGGCTCCATTGGTGGCTTGGGTGCACTTGTTTATGGTATCTACCATTCAAACAATAGTCATGAAGACAACGTTTATTGGAAATTTACAAAAAATGCCGAACTGCCTTTTACTGCGCCTATTGGTCGATCCGTATCGAAGCCGGATAGTCGTGGGTTTATTGAGCAGATAACTTATTCGAATAACCCCGATGCGTTGTATAAAAAAGTACTGGCGGCTGGAAATATTCAAAATTCACTGTCAGTTAGTGCTTTAAAGAGCGCTATTAAGCACTCCGACGATCGGATTCGACTGACCGCTTATCAGACTTTGGATAAGAAGGTCACAGAACTAAATAAAGAAATACAAAAACTTGAGCAGGTTGCGCGTGGACAGGGAGCAAAGGACCAGTCGAATACCTGGATGCAAATTGCCAGTAATTACTGGGAGCTACTAACGCTTGAGAGGGATGAGCCCATTGCGAAAGAGCAACTGCTCAAGAAAGCTTCAGAGGCATCAATTAATGCTATTCGAATTCTCCCGACAAACAGAAATGCACACTTCACACTGGGTCGAGTAGCCCTATTACAAAATAAAAATCGTATGGCGTCGGTGGCGTTTGATCGTGCTATGGCGTTGGGCATGCCTGCTGAGAAGGCTATGCCATATCGCGCTGAGGCCGCGTTTCATGCTCGCGATTTCAAAAAAGTTGCCGAATCAATTAATCAGGTTGAAGATTCGTTCAAGGCCTATCCGCCGTTGTGTCATCTTGCGAAGTATTGGTCATGAGCGAATCACTTGTGTTCAATCCGGATGTAACAGCCGATGTGTGCTTGCTGCTCGAAGGTACCTTTCCCTATGTTCGTGGAGGTGTGTCGACCTGGGTAAAGCAGATTATTGAAGGGATGCCTGAAATTACGTTCTCGATCATCTTTCTTGGTGCTAATGACGGTGAGTATGATGAGCCCGCTTATGATATTCCGGAAAACGTCGTGCACATTGAATTGCATTTTCTGCTTAGCGATGAAGTCGTTGAGGCAGGAAATAAGAAACCTTTCTGGAAACCACAGCCGTCCAAAATTGCAGAATTTGAGAGAAACAGTGATCTTCATTCAATATTATCTGGCACTGATGGGCCGGTAAGTGACGATGTTGCCCGTTCGTTTGCAGAGCTGCTGGTTGGGCCAAGAGCCATTACAGAAGCAGAATTGCAATACAGCAAACAATCATGGATGACGATTAAACAAAAATACGATGAAGCGCCAGAAGGTCTGGACTTCAATCACTTTTTCTGGACTATCCGTGCTATGCATTCGCCATTGTTTACGCTGGCAAGAATTGCCGGTAATGCCCCTAAAGCCAGGGTATACCATTCGGTATCTACAGGCTATGCTGGTTTTCTGGGCAGCATGCTAAGCACACAAACTAACGCGCCCTACATTATTTCCGAACACGGCATTTACACCAAGGAGCGAGAACTGGATCTTGCTCAGGTTGACTGGATACCAGAAGAACTGGACCCATTCAAGGTTGGCCTGAATGATCAAATGAATTACCTGCGCAGCGTATGGATTCGCTTTTTCAAATCGTTGGGCCGTATGTCTTATGCGTCGGCAAATGAAGTGTTTACGTTGTATAACGGCAATCGCATCAGGCAAATGGCAGATGGCGCACCTGATGAGAAATTAACTATCGTTCCCAACGGCGTCAATGTTGATCGATTTCGAAAAGTACGTCGACCTGATGATGCGCCGGTACCACCGGTACTTGCACTCATTGGTCGTGTGGTACCCATTAAGGATATCAAGAACTTTATCCGAGCTATGCGCATTATTCGCGCTAAGGTACCGGGTGCAGAAGGCTGGTTGGTTGGCCCTCAGGATGAAGACCCGGACTACACGCGCGAATGCAAGCTGTTGGTAGACAGCCTTGATCTGGGAAACTGCGTTAAATTTCTTGGCTTCCAATCCCCTGATGATATTTTTCCGAGAATCGGCTTGTCTGTTCTTACTTCAGTATCGGAAGGTCAGCCACTGGTTACGTTAGAGGGATACGCGGCAGGCATTCCTGCAGTGACCACTGATGTTGGCAGTTGCAGTGAACTGGTGTACGGCGTTAGCGAAGAAGATAAGGCTATTGGTGCTTCAGGTGCCGTTGTCCCTATTGCGAACCCTTCAGATTTTGCAGAAGAAGTCATCGCATTGCTTAATGATGAAGATAACTGGCGTTCGGCGCGCGACGCCGCTGTCAAGCGTGTTGAAACTTACTACGATGAGAAAGACATGATTCGCCGTTATCGCGATATCTATCAAGCTCAGCTTGATCTGACTAACCCTGTTTCGAAGGCATCTTAGCACCATGGCAGGCATAGGATTCGAACTTCGCAAGTATCTGGAAGATGATTCATTCACTGGAACCATGAAGGCATATGGTTTCGCTGGACTCATCAGTGCCGGTCCGTGGGTGTTGTCGATACTCGGGGTTATGTTGATTGGTATCGTGGCCGTATCACAAAAAGTCGGTGGTATTGAGGTCAAGCAATTTACAACCTCTGTAACCTGGATTATGGGTGCGTCACTTTCTTTGACAGGATTGTTGCAATTGGTATTTACCCGATTTGTTGCAGATCGCTTGTTTGAAGGTAAGCAAAAGCTGGTTAATCCTAATTTGTTCGGTGCGATCATGCTAACCACTCTGGTCAGCTGGACTTTGGGCGTTGTGTTGGCATTTACGTTGTTTGATGAGTCATTTGCCTATGAAGCTTTGATGATCGCCAACTTCGTCACTATATCTAACATTTGGATTGTAGTGATTTTTGTAGCTGGTCTAAAGCGATTCAAACTAATTCTTGTCGCTTTTGGTGTGGGCTATGGTTCGGTTGTACTATTTTCCTCATTGTTAATGAGTTATGGCCTGACCGGTTTGCTTGCCGGTCTGTTAGCCGGTCACGCTGTGCTGTTATTTATGATGCTGGCGGTAATCATTCCTGAATATCCAGTGGTTGAATCGGTACGCATGGACTTTCTTAAACGAAAGCAGATTTTTCCGGTTCTCATTTTTATCGGTTTTTTCTATAACCTGGGTATCTGGGCCGACAAGATCATATTTTGGCTTTATCCGGGCACTTCTGAGGCGGTTATTGGTCCGCTTCGAAGTTCGGTTATTTATGATTTACCTATTTTCCTCGCTTATATAAGCATCATTCCCGGTATGGCCGTTTTTCTGCTGCGAATTGAAACGGATTTTGCTGAAGCGTATGAAGGGTTCTTCAACGCCGTTCGTGGTAACGCAACTCTGCAGGAAATTGAAACTCTGGGTAATGCCATGGTAGTTGCAGTTAGAGAAGGTATTTTTCAGATAATCCGTGTACAGGGTGTCACTGTGTTGATACTTTATTTACTGGGACCAAAGATTGTTGAGTGGCTTGGCATATCAGACAAGTTTGTGCATCTCTACTACATCGATCTGATAGGTGTTGCAGCTCAGGTGCTTATGCTTGCGGTACTCAACGTTGCGTTTTATCTTGACAAGCTTCGTGATGCACTGATTTTAACTGCTACCTTGTTGGTTACCAATACGTTATTCACGTTGATCACCATTCAACTCGGACCAGTCTATTACGGCTATGGTTTTGGGCTTTCCATGACACTAACCGCATTTGTCGGCATCATGCTGGTTTCCCATGAAATGGAGAATATTGAATTCCGGACGTTTATGCGCAAACGTCATGCAGAAGAGTTACCAGGGTAACATCATGAATAACTCCATTGTATTTAATTGTAGTTGCCGCACTCAACGCTTTGTTAGTTGGGTGATCTCACTATTAGTAATAGCAACGTTGTCGTCTTGTATGTCACTTGGTTCAGGTGCAGGCGGTAATGCTTTATACACGGGTGATCAGTGGGCGATTATGCCAACGATTAACAACAGCGGTATTGCTGGTGCAAACGGTAACGTTGAGAGCCTGATCGAATCAAATTTACGAGCCAGGGGTGTTAGTGCCATCCAGGTACTACACTCGAACTCATCGGCTGATACTCTGGCGGCCGCCGCTGAGCAAGGCGCTCGTTATGCAGTGACTGGTACTGTTCAGCAATGGGGCAGATCGAAATTTAATGGGCGTGATTCACGAGTCAGTTTGCAACTCATGGTGCACGATCTGATCAGCGGTAAGGATGTGTGGCAAGGTGAGCAGTCGACTGGCAGACGCGGGTCCAGCTCGGTGTCCAGCGTGGCTAACAAAGCAGTTGCGCAGTTAGTCAACAACATGAATCTACTGGTGGGCATAGATCAAAGCATATCGGATGCGCAAAGAGACAAGGCAATCAGCGTAGCCAGTAACAGTCTGAGCACCGGTGCCGGGTTAAATGCCATGGCATCTTCAGTAGGGTTTCGCACAGTAGCGCTGGATGCGGAAGGCTTCGCAACCAAAGTTGGTACCGATCTGGTTGGTAAGAGCATGGCTATCTATTATGGCGCGAACCCGCCGGCATCCGAGCTGTCGCAATTTGATCGGCTAGTACTGGAACCCGATAACGTTGATGGGGAAGAGCTTAAGGCGCTGACTGAACACGGTGCCATCGCCTATGCCTATCTCAGCGTAGGAGAAGTTGGACCAACCCGGGCTTACGCTGCTGACATCAGAGATGAATGGATTCTCGGCAAGAACGATGTGTGGAATTCGAAAGTGCTGGATCTGAGTAATCCGGCTATGGTTGATTTTCTTATGGGGCGCATTGATGCGCTTATGCAAGCTGGATACTCTGGTTTGTTTCTGGACACGATGGACAGCTATCAGATCTACGCGAAAACACCCGAACAGCGGCTTCATCAGGAAGCGGCACTGGGTATGTTCGTGCAAAAAATAACACAGCGTCACGCTGGCATACGGCTCATTTCAAATCGAGGTTTTGAAGTACTTGATCAAACCGGTCCTTTCCTTGAAGCGATTGCTGCTGAGTCATTGTTTGCCTCATGGGATAACACGGCGCAGCGATACGTTGATGTGCCGAAGTCAGATCGTCAGTGGTTACTGGGCAAGTTGAATGCTGCCAAGGCCGAATATGGTCTGGACGTTATAGCAATAGAGTACTTGCCACCTGAAAGACGAGAAGAGGCCAGGCAAGTCGCTAGCGAAGTGGCCAAGCTGGGTTTTACGCCCTGGGTTTCTACACCGGCTCTGGATTATGTTGGCGTGGGCTCGATGGAGGTGATGCCAAGGAAAGTCATGCTGTTATTTGACAGCCGCTTGCATGGTAAGCAAGCCGCTACTGAGGTACATGAGCTGATCGCACCGCTGCTTGAATATTATGGTTACGTTCCGGCTTATCTTGACGTAGCAACAGAGCCGTTACCAGCAGGTGAATTAAAAGGCCAATACGCTGGCATAGTAACCTGGTCTAGCGGCCAGTATCCCGTTGCTGGTTTACCCAAGTGGTTTAAGCAGCAAATGAACAGCGATATTCCGGTTGCCATATTCGGTTCGCCGATTGTGTCGGTTGATAGCTGGATGTCGGAAAAGCTGGGTATACGAGCTAACGGTGCTATTCATACAGATTCAATCCAGCCGTCTTTTAAATCGAAAATGGTTGATTACGAGAAAGCACTACCGGTACGAATTGGCAGCCTGGGACTTAACGCGAGCAGCATATCTCAAACAAATGATGTGCACCTGAGTGTGACAGATTCCAAAGGGGTTCAAGCGGATTTAGTTGTGACTGGGGATTGGGGCGGCTATGCAGTTCACCCGGCAGCCAGTAATGCAGATCTCGATGATACCTATTACTGGGTGACAGACCCATTTGCGTTTCTTGAGAAATCGCTTCGTTTGCAAAAATTACCTATGCCAGATGTAACAACCGAGAATGGCAAGCGACTTTGGTCCTCTCATATAGATGGCGATGCTCTACCCTCATGGGCTGAAGTACCAGGCAAAAAGCTTGGTGCCGAAATGATCCACGAAACCATACTTGAACGTTTCAATATGCCTCATAGTATTTCAATTGTAGAGGCAGAAATGACCAGCGTTGCAGCTTACGCAGATCGAAAAAAACGCATGTTCGATGTTGCCAAACGCATTTTTGCCATGCCTTCAGTCGAATTGGCTACCCATACTTTTAGTCACCCTTATAAATGGGACTTGGTAGGAACCTATCCCGGTTCTGGTAAATATAATCTGGATGTTGGTAACTATTTCTATTCTCCGGAGCGCGAGATAGCTGGATCTGCAAAATTTATTGATGACAATCTTGCACCGAGCGGCAAAAAAACAGAACTGATGCTTTGGAGTGGGAACGCATTGCCTGATGAGAAAGCACTCGCTGCTGCTTATGACAGTGGCATGATTAATCTGAACGGTGGGTTTACAACCATTTCCAAAGCATCGCCTTCGGTCAGTCGTATTAGCCCTATGGCGCGAACAGTTGGACAGTACGTTCAAGCCTATGCACCAATCATGAATGAAAATGTTTATACAGACGATTGGCGAGGGCCGTTCGATGGTTTTCGTCGAGTTATTGAAACATTTGAAATGACTGATAAGCCCCGACGCTTCAAACCATTGTCTATCTATTACCATTTTTATGCAGGTACCAAGCGAGCATCGTTACGTTCACTAGAGGAGATTTATGAATGGTCGGTCAAGCAAGATATTTTACCTGTGCATGCAAGTTATTATGCGCGCAAGGTGCCTGATTTTCGTGAAGTTGGCGTCAGTCGATACCTTGATGGTAGCTGGAAACTCAACGGGCTGGGCGAGATAAAGTCCATCCGTATTCTTGATCAAAACGTTTGGCCAGAATTGGTCATGAGTCAAGGTCTGGTCGGTGCCCGCCAATTGCACGATGGCGTTTATCTCCATACCAACGGTTCAGGTAAGGTCGTTTTCAAAACAGGCAATAAGCGTCCGGCTAACATGCACCTGGTTTCTGCCAACGGACAAGTGGATACCTGGCAGCAAACCGATCGTGGTATAGAGATGCGCATTATTGGGCAGGTACCTGTCAAGCTGGAATTAAGCGGGGCAGCATCCGGGTGTTCCATCCGCAGTAACGGGCAGCTGGTACGCGGTAAGCGAACTGACCAGGACACCACTTTATTCACGTTTTCAACCATGGATACTGGCAATGCCATCCTCAACTGCCAAGCGTGAGAAACTAGTAGGGCCCCTGCAGCTTGCACTGATAGGTGTGTTGTTTGCTGTGTCCTTCTTCTACCTGCTGCCAAAGCAGGACGCCTTCACCATTGGTGAGGTTGACGAACAAAAGCCAGCCGACGATACCGTTATTGGCGAGCTTGATCTGGCTTATTTAAAGGCTCGTGGTGCTGCAGGCGAACCCTCTTCGCAGGAAACTACCCGGGCTGTTATTGCACTGATAAAAACAGGTCAAATCGATACAGCGCGAGGACTTCTGGAAAATCAGCCAGATGTTTCTATAGGTGAGCGCGAGCGATTTTCACTTGATCTGGAAATGGCTATTGGTGAATTTTACGCAGCGCGGGATGGTCGGGAACGAGCTTCAAAACGTTTGCAACTACTGAACCGTATTGAGCTGCTGTTGCACAAACCTCAGCTTCGTAATCTTGCACACCTTAAGCGTGCGGCAGATTTGAGCGAACAACTCGATAGGCATGAAACGGCTATATCACTGTTTAGCTTACTAGCAGATGAAGACAAAGATAACGCTAGCCACTGGTATGGTAAATGTGCGCGAACTAATGCAGCAAAGCGTCAACATGCCGAAGCATCCGTTTGTTTCGATAAAGCCATTGAGACAGCAACAACCAGCGATGAAGTATTTGAATTCAGGCTAGAGCAATTAGAACAGATTGTCGCTAATGGTAATGTATTACAACAAGACTCCACCTTGAGTTTGCTCGCTAACCATCAGCCCTTATCGAATCAGCAACGTGAGTTGCTGGCGTCGACCATGCTTGCCAATAGCCGACCAGACAAGGCGTATCCGGTATACCAAAGCCTCGCACAGCACGACTCAGCGAAGCGGGTATATTGGCTGCTCGAGGCGGCAAAGTGGGCAGAAGGTTCAAACGAGCCAGGACAAGCCGCCAGTTATATTGACCAGGCAGCGACTTTGAGTACGGGTGTAGAGAAGGTTGAATTGTTACAGCGAGCAGAAAACTTATTAATCGCCGCTGGTAAAAATGAAGAAGCGTTTATTCGTCTGTCACAACGTATTAATGATCGACCAAACGATGAAACTATGTTGCGTGAAGGTATCGTGTTAGCTCGTCAGCTTGGCAAAGCAGAACAGGCGGCTCAATGGAACGAGCAACTGGTTGCTATTAACCCTACCGATGTAGATGCAGTTAATACACAGATAGAGCTGGCACTTGCCAACAAGGATTTAAAAACGGCCGCCAAGTGGGCGCGTCATGCTGCTGGCTTAAACCCCGATTCGAAAGAGGCACACGTGCGATTGGCGCAAATATCCGAGTGGACCGGAGATCCTTTAGCGGCCCAGCGCGAATGGGAATGGATAGTGAAGCGCTACCCAGAAGCGGAGAATATCGATCAACTAGTCAGGCTGGCAGAATTGAATCGAGAAACAGATGTAGCCGCAGCCAATTTACATAAGCTGCTGCTGTTAACACCCGCTGATGATGAAAATATTAAACGTCTGGTCAAACTTTATGAACTGGAAGGTAAACCACTTTCTGCAGCTAGTCTGTTAATCGAGCTGCAACAGAAAGGCGGGCAGCGCGCGCCTACTCAACGTGCACTGGCTCGGCTTTATCAGCGTCACGTGCTTTACCCTGAATCGCTGAGCGCATGGGAGCAATTCGCCTCTAATTATGGACGTAGCAGCGACGAAACATTGAACAGGATGGAATTGCACTGGCGATTGAATCAACCTGATGCCGCAGCGGAGATCGCTGAAAATCTTGTTGGTACCAGTAAAGCTAGCGAGGCGACCAAATTTCAGCTGCACCTGATCTCTGAGATTGCATGGCGATATCGAATGCCTGAGCTTGCGGAACTCGTGAAACCACATCTTTCTGAAATTAAAGACAAGCACGCGTCTATTGTGCTCGGTAAACGTCTGGTGCAATCTTTGGAAGATGCGGGTAAGGACGAAGAAGCGATACAGGAAGCGACGAAATTATGGCAAACAACTCAGTCTACCGATGTTGCATTCACTGCCATGAACCTGGCATACAAAACGGGTAATGCAAAGAGCGCCGAACCGTTCCTTCGTGAAAGCAAAGAGAACGCTTTATTGCAGGAAAAACCAGCTTATTGGAATTTGGCTGCATCGATACGTCAAAAAAACGGAGATCGCGATGCGGCAGTAGCAGCGTATGAAAAGTCATTGGCACTGGATAGCGGAAATATTGCGGCTCTAAGCGGGTTGTTGTGGTCGCACATTGATGCACAGAATCTTGAGGCGATTGCTGCCATAGTAGAGGAGCACGAAGCTAGAGCACAAACGGAGCCTGATTTGTGGTCTGCATTTGCAATCAGCTACTTGCAACTTGGATTGCCTGAGCAGAGTCTGACCTGGTTCGACAGACAAATCGAGCGAATCGATGCTGACTACAACATGTTGCTAACGTTTGCCGATGCACTGGAGTATGCAGGGCGTGCAGAGCCTGCGAGAAAAGTCAGATTGTATACAATCCGAAAACTACGCCCGGCTTTAACAGCGGGTAGTGCAGAAGATCAGGAGGTCTTGCTGCGTCAGTATGCACAGATGCTGAATCGCTATGGAAGCGCCGAAGACAAAGAAAGAATGACTCAACTCATGTTGAGAACGGCATCGGAACAGAACGATCCGAATCAGCTTTGGCGTGAAGATATTGCTATTTCCTGGTTGATGGCCACTCAGCGACATGAACATGCTCGGCTTGTTATGGCCAAGATACATCATCAGCGTCTTGCCGCGCCTGCATGGCAAGATCTTGCTCTGGCGATGGCGGCAAACGATTTGACCCAAATACAGCAAGTGCTTAATGGTACTGGCGCGGTATCGGTTGGAAATCATATATTAGCACTACGACAGCTTGGCGATGATCAGCGTGCTTTCACTATGGCGAAAAGTGCGTCGATGCGAGCACCAAGTTTGTCTGATCGCGAAATAGCGCGTGGTCAATATCAGGCAATGCGCAGCGAGCGGCCGCGTTTTACTGGTGGCAAGCACAAACAGACAACAATGAACGGTTTGGGATTAAACGAGACCGGCTTTACGATACGCCATTCGTTCGATGCTATGAATCTGGGTCTGGCTGTAGACTACACCCGCCGCGATTTCACGTCAGATAAGTACGCACTCACGGACAACGCAGGGCAGTCGGATATTGCCTTAACTTTATTTCATGGAGATCGTCGCTTTGGTGGCAAGGTTACCGCCGGCTATAATTCAAGAATTGATGACTCCCTGGCCTACGCGTTAACACAGCATCACTTTCGTAATCGATCTGGAAGCAGAACATTGAGTGCAGAGCTGGCGTACAACGAAGCATCAACAGCCTCACCGCTACTGCGTGTGGCCGCCAAACAGAATCGCGCAACACTTGGTTACGAGCAGGCGTTAGGTTATCGCGAGTATGTGAAACTGCAAGCGGATATCAATGACATTAGTACTCGGGTTCAGCAGAAGCGTGTTGCTCGTGGATTACATGCGCGAGCTGAATTTGGTATACGAGGAGCATTCGGTAGTAATGTCTGGTCTACCAGCATCGCTGCCAATCGTTCGCAAAATGATGTTGTGTCTGAGATACCAGAAGAACTGTACCTGGCACCGGGAACGTATATCGGTTCAATACTGACAGACAAAAGCACGTCGCTTACGTTTGGCGCATCTTTGTCTCGTGGTGGTATCCAGGGTGATTATCCACAGGCATCTTCACCTCGGTATTACCTGAATGCCAATCTTGCCCATTCATGGCCAGACTCAACGTTTGGATTACAACTTGATGGTGGTGCTGGAATCAGAGTATTGGGAGGTGACGAACTGAGTATCGGATTCACTCACGATACTCAGCCAACAGGTGATGCTGAGCCAGAAGCAGACACCACCAGTGTTGGATTGAACTACCGTTATCATTTCTAAGTTGGTTACGACTCTTCCTGGCGTGTCCAGGTTTGTGAGCGGCAAATAACGCCGCCGAGCACACAGCCTGATACCTTCAATTTATCGTCACCTTGCAGCTTCATTTTGGACTTGTACCATTTCTTCGTGTCAGGCGCGTAAATCTTACCTTTGTTAAAGGAGATATCCGACTTCTTACGCATATTCTTAATGATCTCAATGCCTACACTGTCGCGATTAGGTGCATCAAATACATCGACCGCTTTGCCACATAGTTTCCCGTCGCAGTCGAAGATTTCAACTGCCATCGAAGAACCCTTATCGGATTTTTCCGTAATCCATACACCAATAACATCGGCAGCCTGAACACCAGCGGTTGCGCACATGAGTACGATTGCAGCAAAGCACTGCTTAAATGACAACTTTCCTACTGATAACATAAGTGACTCCTGATTCCTGTTTCGGGTTATTTGCTGGTAAAGCCAGCTTATTAAGTTCGGTACTGTTAACGCAAAGCTTGAGATAGTTGCCTTTGTAGGCAGACCACAGTTTCACAGGCTTTTTTCTATTATTTCAACTGGATGATACACTCGTTTATCGGTAGTGCTGGATAATTGCGATCGACAACTGAATCCGCTACTAACGACGAAGGTGTCAGAACTGGCTTTTGCCAAAGCCGGTGCAAGATTTCTCTGTACTAGTCGCAGAGCAGTGGCCTGTGTCTTTTTTTGCATACCAAAAGTGCCTGCCATGCCACAACAGCCTGTTTCAGGTTCAACCACTTCATCGAAACAGCTGATCAACCATTCACGCTCCGCCGTGTGCGTAGACAAGCTCTTGTCGTGACAGTGAAAATGCAGCAAGCCTTTTTCCAGCCTGTTGGCTGGTTCAATTCCATTGTGCGTCAGGAATTGCGCTAACGATTGCGTGCGTGCAGAAAAATGTTGGGCGCGCTTATCGCCAGGATAGAGCTTTAGTAATTCGTCTTTGAACACGGAAAGGCAAGAAGGTTCCAAAACAACAATGTCTGCATTTTCTGGCAAGCCAGGGTAGAAGTCGTCAAGCAGCGCACACGATTGCGTCTTTGCCTGCTCCAGCAGGCCGTATTCGTACAGAGGTCTGCCACAACAAAAATGCGCCTTGGCAATAGCGACTTGATAGTTACAGCGCATTAGTACAGTAACGGCACTTTGTAGTAATTGTGGTGAATAGTGCGAGTTCAACGTGTCTGCCCAGAGCACTACACTTGGATGAGAGACCTCACCATGCCAATAGAAATGATCATCGCTGTGCACCGCATTCTTTTTAGCCCAGCTTGCGAACGTGACGGGTGCAATTTTTGGTAGTGCTTTGTCACCAGTCAATCCCAATAATTTTCGCGTAATTTTGTCGAACGGTGGCTTTGCTCCCAAATTAATAAGCGGAGCCATGCGTGCAGCCTTGGGCAGCCAATTGCCGATAAAGCCAAACGCATAGTGGCTCAATGGGCGGCGCCGTCCTTGAGCGTAATGATGGTGCATGAATTCGGCTTTGTATGCAGCTATATCCACTTTAGTAGGGCAGGATGATTTACACGCTTTACATGACAGACAATGTTCAAGCGAATCAGCTATTGCCAGATTCTGCCAGGTATCTGAAATTATCTCGCCGCGCACTAGCTCATGCAGCAACCTGGCTCTGCCGCGAGTTGAATAGCGTTCTTCAGACGTTGCTTGATAGCTTGGACACATTGCGCCTGATGCACTTCTGCATTTGCCCATACCGATGCAACGCTCGGATGCTCTGCCAAGTCCGGCAGGGTCATCAACAAATTGCAGAGTGGTGTTTACTTTCGGTGTTTTATATTCTGGCCCGTAGCGCAAGTTTTCATCCATTCGGTACGGATTAACCACCTTACGCGGATTCATTCGACCAGCTGGATCCCATATCGATTTGAATTGTTCGAATGCGGTGATGAGTCGGTCGCCAAACATGATGGGTAGAAATTCAGCTTTCGCCTGTCCGTCTCCGTGTTCTCCCGATAGCGAGCCACCATACTTTACAACCAGCGTGGCGATCTCTTGGCTAAAGCGACGCCATTTAGCCACGCCCGCTTCTGTTCGAGTATCGAAAGTCATTCGAGCATGAATACAACCATCGCCAAAATGTCCGTAAAGGCTGGTGTTGTAGTCGTAGCGTTCAACCAATGCGTAAAGCTCGCGCAGGTAGTCACCGAGTTGTAATGGGTCGACAGCGGTATCCTCCCAACCAACCACCGGGTCTGGATCGCCAGGGTTTAGCGCTAGTGACGTAGCTGATGCACCCTGTTCGCGAATACTCCACAACGCTGTAACATCTTCTGAATTGTTAACCGCAAGTACTGAATTGACTAACGAATTGTTTTGCATAGCGCTGCAAAATGCAGCAGTGCTTTCATCCAGATCGTTGGATGTGCTGGCAGAGAGCTCGACTAACAACCAAGCCTTGCCATCAGGTAGCAGTGAGACTTCTCTTTGTCGTAGGTTACGATCGTTTAAACCACCAATTATATTCCAGTCGAGTCCTTCCATAGCGATAGGCTTGAATGGCATTATGTTTGGCACGGCATCGCCTGCCAGAAAAATATCGTTGAAACCGAGCACCACCAGTTGCACAAATTCTGGATTCTCAATGAGTTGTACACGTGCTTGCAATATGCTGATGCAGGTGCCTTCAGAACCTACAAGTGCGCGTGCTACATTAAATCCGTTTTCAGGCAAAAGCTGATCGAGGTTATAGCCTGAGACCCGTCGCTTTATGTTTGGGTACTTGTCGCGAATATCATCCGCATACTCATCACGTAACGCTTTTAACTGCTGATAAATTTCTGCACGCCGATCACCTGTTGCAATAATGTGAGCCAGCTCTTCTTCGCTGGTTGGTCCGACCCAGAAGCTAGCGCCATCGCTGGTAAGAATTTCCAGTTCAACAACATTTTCTACGGTTTTGCCCGCCAACATAGAGTGCGGGCCACAGGAGTTGTTGCCAATCATGCCACCCAGTGTGCAGCGGCTATGAGTGGCTGGGTCTGGCCCAAAGGTTAGACCGTGTTTTTCAGCCTCGTGCTTGAGTGCATCACAGACTGTTCCCGGTTCGATCAGCGCGGTTCGCGCCCGGACATCTATATCCAGCACACGCGACATATGTTGTGAACAATCCACAACTACCGCTTCGTTGACACATTGTCCGTTCTGAGATGTGCCACCACCGCGCATTAGCATTGCGAAACCATGTTCATGGCAAAGGCGAGCGGTGGTCTTTATATCATCAGCATGTTTTGGAAAAACCACACCCAGTGGAATCTGGCGGTAGTTAGATGCATCACTAGCGTACAGCGCCACGCCAGACGAGGAAAAATCACAACTGCCCGAAAGCGCTTTTACCAGATCGACATGAAATGCATTGAGTTGATGGTGATGCAGCGCTGGATGATTCATAACAATACTGGTTTTGCCATCTTTAAGTGTTTGCAGATACGAATCGCTGTTGTCGTTTAGCGATCTGCCCGTCATCTTTTACTCTGTTTTTTATTGGTTCAGCGCAAAGGAATCCTGGTTTACCTTTTAGTTTGTTGTGTTGGAAGTCTGCAGTTAGCGCAGCATCTGCCGCTTCTGGACTGATGCCAAGGAGTTGTGTCATTGCGCGGTGCAAGAGCATAAATAGTTTTGGAAGAGCAATCTTGTGAGTTTGTGCTGTTTCGGCGAAAATCCAGTCGCTGATTGCCAGAAAACGCTCGAACGGCTCTTTGTCAAGTAATAAAGGTAGCCCTTCAGGGAAACGTCCTGAATTGGCAATCAGATCCCAATAGCGTGCGAAGCGAATCATCCGTTGAACCTGCTCGAAGCTGACATCAGCGTTGGACAGTATGCGATACGGTGGTGAGCTCATGTAGCGCATATCGAAGTTATCGGTGTGACGTGTTATCGGTGTGCCGCGCAGTCGTTTCAAGATGCCAACCTGAATTTCCTGCGGACCAAGAAACACGAGCTGATCGAAGCCTGCACCGAAGCTCTGTAAAGATTCACCTGGCAAACCGAAGATTAAATCAGCATGTATGTGTGCTGAGGTGTGGTTCCGTAACCACGTTAAATTCTCGCATGTTCGTTCGTGTTGCTGTTTTCGACTAATGCGTTGTTGTACTTCGACATTAAACGATTGAATGCCAATTTCAAATTGTAAACATCCTTCAGGGAAACGCGGTAGCAGCTCCTTTAGTGCGTCTGGCAATCGGTCCGGTATGAGTTCAAAATGTAAAAACAGTTCTCTTTGCTCATTTTCTATGGCATCGAGAAAGAAATCGAGTATGCGGCGGCTGCTGTCGATTTTAAGGTTAAAGGTACGATCAACGAACTTGAAATGACGTGCGCCTCGATCGAGTAGCTGACGCATTTGAAAAAGAAAGTTGTCGAGATCGAATGCGGTAGCTGTTTTGTCGAGTGAAGACAGACAGAACTCACACTTAAACGGACATCCCCGTGAAGCTTCGACATATAAAACTCTGTTGGCCAGATCTTCCTCAGAATATTCAGGGTAGGGTGATACCAGATTATTTATTTCAACAGGTAAGGGACTGTGCAACTTTGGTGGTTTTCGATTATTCACCAGATCCATACAGATTTCTGCAAACGCGATGTCGGCCTGACCGGTAATAACATGGTCGGCTACTTTGTATAGCGCTTGCGTGGTGGTCTCGAAGCTGATTTCGGGGCCGCCAAGAATTATTGTGATTTCAGGCCTGAGTAATTTCAACATGCGCACTACTTCAAGCGTTTCTATGCTGTTCCATATGTATACGCCGAAGCCGATAATGTTCGGGCGCGTTGCCAGAATTTGTTCGACGATATCGTCCGGGCGTTGCACCAGAGTGAATTCCATCAAGCGTGTTTCTGGTTTGAGTTCGCCCATATTGGCGTACAGATAGCGCAAACCCAGTGATGCATGAATGTATCGTGCGTTTATAGTGGTTAGCACGATGTTCGGCAGTGAGGCACCAGAGGTGGCTGTGTTTTGCATGCAGGTGCTGTTGCTTAATCGGGCTTTGTTGGGTTTGCAGCCAGTTTTCGCATGGAATTAGCGAATAACAGAACATCAATGCCGACTCCAATAAAGCACGCACCGGACTCCAATGCCTGGTCAATAGAATCATTTGAAAGAGCGAGTATGCCTGCCGCTTTGCCGGAGGCTTTGATACGTTTTAGCAATGCGTTTGTAGCACTCTGTACCTCTGGCGAATTGGCTTTGCCTAGCATGCCCATGTCGGCAGCCAGGTCGGATGGACCAATAAAAACACCGTCGATACCTTCAACGGCTAATATGTCATCCAATGCTTCGACTCCTGCGACTGTTTCGAGTTGCACAATTAAACAGATCTGTTCGTCAGCCGTTGTTAAATAGTCCGGTATAGCATTGAAGTTTGATGCTCGAGCCAGGGCTGAACCAACTCCGCGAACACCATTTGGTGGGTAACGCGTTGCTCTGACCAGTTCACGTGCTTGCTCCCCACTTTCAACCATTGGAATAAGCAGGTTTTGTGCACCTGCATCCAATGCCTGTTTAATCATGTAGGTTTCGCCGATAGGAAGACGAACGATCGGATGGCTGGTAGAGGCGCTAATTACCTGTAATTGTGAAAGGATGCTTCGCAGATCGTTTGGTGCGTGCTCGCCATCGACTAAAAGCCAGTCAAAACCTGCACTTGCAGAGATTTCAGCAGCATAGCTGTCAGCCATACCAACCCAACAACCAAACAGGTTTTTGCCACTTTGCAGCTGTATCTTTAATATGTTTTCTGGTGCTGGCATAGACTTCGACCGTTAAGCTAAGTTGGTGATTTACAGGGTATCTTATTTCGACGTGATTCATTGATAGGAATCATCTAGTGCTTTAATATTAACCCATTAGGCCGGTAAGGGTTAGAAGTGTGATGGCGGATTCTGATGTCGAAATACCGCTTTCAGGCGGGAACTCATCCGGGTTGGTTGTTCGTGTTGGCGATAGCGTTCGTAAAACAACCAAAAAGTGCAGCTCAACGGTTCATCGGCTACTCGAATTCCTCGAAGCTGAAGGTTTCTCAGCGTCTCCCAGATTTTTGGGAACTGACGATAAAAATCGAGAAATCCTGAGCTATCTTGATGGCAGTTGTGAAATAACGCCAGAAGCGTGGCGTAGCAGTGAAATACTTCAAAGTTCTGCGCACCTGTTAAGAGACCTGCATGATACGACTGCTCGCTACCAGCCAAGTGATGACGATCAATGGAGTTATACATACCCGGACAAAACCCGGCACGAAGTCATCTGTCATAACGATTTCGGTTTGTACAATTTGGTTGTGAAGGATGGCCGATGTTGCGGCATCATTGATTTTGATCTGGCCGGTCCTGGCCCTCGATTGCGAGATGTTGCTTATGCAGCTTATTGGATGGTGCCCTTGTCACTACACGCAGATGACATGAAGCCACATAGTGATCAAGACATAGAAAATGGCAGCGCACGTTTGAAATTATTTTGTAAAACCTACGGCCTGAAACCAGATAAATTGCTACTGGATATGGTTAGTGAAGTTTTGCATTATATGGGTGATGATAGAGCGATGACAGAGGCGTTTGGCAAAGATATAACAGCTACCTTAATGGCCGATGGCCATCTCGATCATTGGTCTATGGAGGCTATTGCGTTTGACCGGCATAGAACCGGTATTGAATGCAATCTTTTATAAAGAGGGATATAGGAAATCACTCTACAGTTGTAGAGTGATTAATTGTCTATCGTCCCGATATATTCGCTGAAATTGTGTTTCAGTAACTTACTTGCTTCTAACTGGCCTTTTTCTTAGCTGAAGCTTTTTTCTTAGCTGAAGTCTTTTTCTTGCCAACGGCTTTTTTCTTACTTGAAGCCTTTTTCTTGCCAGCGGCTTTTTTCTTACTTGAATCCTTGTTCTTACCAGCGCCTTTTTTCTTACTCGAATCCTTGTTCTTGCCAGCTGCTTTTTTCTTACTTGAAGCCTTGTTCTTACTTGAAGTTTTTTTCTTGCCAGCGGCTTTTTTCTTAGCAGCCTTACCTTGTTTGCCAACAGCCTTGCCGTCAAAATCGCTGGCATCGTGGCGTTCTGCTAGTCGTTCATCTTCCGGGCCTGATGGCTTGTTGACCATGCGACCCCGGATAACAGCTGGTCTTTTAGCAATCGCCTTCGCCCAGCGCATAACATTTTTGTAGCTCTTGGTATCCAGGAACTCAGCAGCCTCATAAACTACATCGAGTGCGACGAGCCCATACCAGGGAAAAATAGCGATATCGGCGATCGTGTATTCATCACCACACATATACTTGTTTTTGGCTAAGTGTTTGTCAAGCACGTCGAGTTGTCGCTTCGTTTCCATAGTGAATCGATCAATACAATACTCGATAGGAAACGGCGCATATTTGTAAAAGTGTCCGAAGCCACCGCCGAGATAAGGTGCGCTGCCCATTTGCCAGAACAACCAGGATAAGCATTCGGGTTTGTCTGATTCTTTGGAGGGAAGGAATTCGTCAAATTTCTCAGCCAGGTAGAGCAGGATGGCACCAGATTCAAACAACCGTGTTGGCGTCTTTGTGCTGTTATCCACCATAGCTGGTATTTTCGAATTAGGATTTATTGCAACGAACCCACTGCCGAATTGGTCGCCCTCGCCAATGTTGACTAAATACGCATCATATTCTGCATCGCTAATGCCGAGTTCCAGTAATTCCTCGAGCATGATTGTGACTTTCTGGCCGTTAGGGGTAGCTAAAGAGTGGAGTTGCAGTGGGTGTTTGCCAACATCGAGCTTCTTCTTATGAGTTGCCCCTGCAATGGGCCGATTGATCTTCGACCATTTACCACCACTTTCTGCATCCCATTTCCATACTTTTGGTGGCTTGTAGTTCTTGTCGTCAGTCATAGTAGTCATTAATTCCAGAAGAATAGGTCAGTTGCGTTTTTCGGTTTATTTTTTGCGAGAGCAATGATAACACTACCGCATTGACGCAGTATGAATTTGACGGAACAGAGTTAGACGATAATGTAGGGAATAGATTTTCGTTAAATCTGTTAGAGCAATATCAACGTCAAACAAGTATTGTATGCACAAATGACAGTGTGGCGTTCGAGGGCGGTTGAGGAGTGCCTGGTTTTATTAAGGTGACAACGGACGTAAAAAAGGCCAGAACAAAGTCTGGCCTTCTAAGCGATGCAAGTCAGATGACTTTCGTAATTCGTCTTTTCTAACTGGCTCGTTTCATTTGTTCATTGTCATTGATCACTTTTATCAGATTAGTCAGCACCTCGCTGGCCTGATCATTATCCACCTGGCATGTGCCAGCAGCGCTGTGACCTCCACCACCGTACTGCAGCATCAACTCTCCAATATTGGTTTTGCAGCTTCGATCAAAAATTGACTTACCGGTGGCAAAAACTGTGTTCTGATTCTTGAACCCATTCATTTGATGAATCGAGATGTTGCACTGAGGAAATGCTGCGTAAATATGGAAGCGACTGCCCGGATAGATAATATTCTCATCGCGTAAGTCTAATACCACCAGGTTACCGTGCACAGTACCGCATCGGCGTAGCTGCTCTTCAAACGCAGGCTTATGTTCCTTGTACAATTCAACGCGTTCCTGCACGTCGGGTAGTTCCAGAATCTGTTCAATACTAATGTTTCTGCAGTGATCAATGAGCTCCATCATTAATTGATAGTTGGATATGCGAAAATCACGAAATCGACCTAATCCGGTTCGTGAATCCATTAAGAGATTAAGTAGTTCCCAGTTCGTCGGATTTAATACCTCTTCCATATTAAACTGAGCTGCGTCAGCTTTATCGACTGCGGTCATCATGTCGTTCCATGCTGTAGGGAAGACAGAATTTCCGCCATAGTGTTTCCAGACAACCCGCGCTGCTGATTCAGCATCTGCGTCCATTACGTAATTTTCATCAGCCTCTTCAGCTACATCATTTCGAATCACTTCTGATTCGTGGTGATCGAACACAATGTGTGCACCATCAACGTAGGGCAGGTTGGTGGTTATGTCTTTGGAGGTTATCTCGATTTTTCCGTCTTGCATGTCTTTTGGATGAACGAATGCAATATCATCAATCATGTCTAAGTGCGTTAAAAGCACGGCGCAGACGAGGCCGTCGAAGTCACTACGTGTGACTAATCTGTATGAACCTGCCATGCCAACCAACCTTATTATTTACTGTGAAGGTAGTAACTATCGACTTAGGCAATCCAGGCTAAAAGCCAGTACAGCAATAATGGGACAAGGTTCGAATAGCATTTGGTCGGGACACAAAAACTGTGAATCAGACAAGGCGTCATCTAAGTAAAACTCTCGGTGCAATGCGGCTTGTGGATGGGTATAATCCGCGTAAATGAGCCGTTTTTTGCCAGTTTGTAAAGTCAGGCAGAGGCTAACCATAAATAACCGGGTTAGTCGCCCACTACAGGAGATTTGCATGAAGCCTTTGCCGGTGATTGGAACACCCCGACATAAGCACTATGATGTTGTCATTGTTGGTGGGGCGATGTACGGCTCATCAGTTTCCTGGTTTCTTTCCAGCAACCCTGATTTTACCGGTTCCATTCTTGTTGTTGAACGCGATAACAGATATGAAGCCTGTTCAACTGTACATACCAATAGCTGTATGCGGCAGCAATTTTCATCTGAGTTGAATGTGCGAATTTCGCAATTTGCCGCTGAATTTGTTAAAAATTTCAGGCAGTTTTTTAACAACGATGAGCGTGTCCCCGACATTGTGCTACAAAGTTATGGATACATGTATTTGGCGAACAACGAACCCTTTGCAGATATTCTACGAGAATGTCAGGTTGTGCAGCAGGCTTGCGGTGCTGGTACTAAAATTATGTCGCCTGAAGAAATTCATGAAGCTTACCCTTTCTACAACCTTGAGGACATTGTTGCCGGCAGTCACAATCTTATTGACGAAGGGTATTTTGACGGGGCAACCGTATTTGATTGGTGGCGTCGTGGCGCGCGTGAAAATGGTGTTGAGTACATCGAGAACGAAGTCGTTGCAATGACTAAAAATGATGCTGAAACCAAAGTCACTGCAGTTACACTAAAAAGTGGTGAGTCCATTGCTTGTGACACCGTCGTTAATGCGTCAGGTCCGCGCGCAATTCTCACATCGCGTATGGCTGGAATCGAAATACCTGTTGAACCGCGCAAGCGGTATACCTTCATATTCGATGCAGAACAACCGCTCGACAGAGATTTACCGCTGACGATTGATCCTGCTGGAGTGCATATGCGCACAGATGGACAATATTATCTGGCCGGTTGTCCACCGGATGACGACCCTGCTGTCGACTACGATGACTACGTACAGGACCATTCAGTTTGGGAAGAGAAGGCCTGGCCAACTATTGCCAACAGAATTCCGCAGTTCGAAGCAATTAAACTGACAAACTCATGGGCCGGGCATTACGCATTTAATGTGTTCGATCAGAACGCCATTCTGGGACCACATACCGAAGTCGAGAACTTTATATTCGTCAACGGTTTTTCAGGGCATGGCTTTCAGCAATCGCCTGCTATGGGACGCGGTACTGCGGAGCTTATAGTTTATGGCGAGTATCGCAGCCTGGATTTGTCGCCGTTTCACTATGAACGCATAATTAATAATAAGCCGTTCATTGAAAAAGCGATTATATAGACAGACAAATCCTTAATCCCACTCTGGTGCCCAGGGGACTAGCGCTTTGTTAACGATTCTGTATTGCTGTTTACCCAGTTGATCTATTCGCGCTATGTCTACGTTAGACAATGTAAAATCGAGTATATTGAAGTTTGTGCGAATATTGTCTGGATTGGTTGACATCGCGTTAACACTGACACCTTTTTGCAATATCCACCTAAGCACAATTTGGCCCGGCGTACGCGAATATTGCTGAGCCAGTTCGATAATGAGCGGTTCTTGCAACACTTTCCCGCGCGCAACAGAGCAATAAGATGATAACGGTACACCGGATTTATTTGATGCGTCGAGCATGATGCTTTGATCGAGAAGCGGATGAAATTCGATCTGGTTGCAGATAAATGTGTCGTCGCTAAGCCCAACCAGTTTTTCAAGCATGACCGATGTATAGTTGCTAACGCCAATATGTTCGGTCAAGCCCTTTTGTTTTGCTTCTAATAATAGTTCAACACTGGGTTCAATATGGCCGTCAGCCGGAGGCCAGTGCAACAGTAGAATATCGATTTTGTCGAGTTGTAAATCGTCCAGACTGCGCTGCACTGACGGCATAAAATCCGCTTTGTCGAATTGGTTGACTGGTACTTTGCTGGTAATCAACAGTTCGGTGCGCGGGATACGAGACGTGGAGAGAACAGAGCCGATGTCTTTCTCGTTTTCATACATCTGCGCCGTATCAATTGCGCGGTAACCAACATCCAGCGCAGTAATTAGCGCCGTTGCCAGTTCATCGCCTTTTAGCGGAAACGTGCCAAATGCGCGCTCAAACCCATGTCGGTGATGCATCAGGTGTATCCTGTCAGGAAATCACCATAATACTACGAGTTCAACGCAGCAGAGAATAACGCAGTATGTCAATCAGACCGGTCAAATCAGTTTCGGGTACAACAGCAACGATGGAAGGTGCGGGTGTGCATTTGCATCGTGTATTCGGATTCGGCGACACTGAGATCAGTGATCCCTTTCTGCTCATGGATGATTTTCGTAACGATATTCCGGCCCACTATGCTGCAGGATTTCCGTGGCATCCACATCGTGGAATTGAAACTATTACTTATGTATTGGCAGGTTCAGTCGATCATGCAGACAGTCTGGGTAATGCTGGTTCGCTTGGCCCGGGCAGTGTGCAATGGATGACAGCCGGCAGCGGCATCCTGCATCAGGAAATGCCAAAGGGTGATGAGAGTGGTCGCATGCATGGGTTTCAATTGTGGGCAAATCTACCTGGCTCTTTAAAAATGACGGCACCGCGATATCAGGATATTCAAGGTACCGACATTCCTGAAGTGATTGACGATGATGGCACGCATGTTCGTGTTGTTGTCGGCAACTTCTGGGGCAAGCACGGGCCCGTCGAGGGAGTAGCAGCCGACCCACAGTATCTTGACATATCGATTCCACCGAATACCCGAAAAGTTTTACCGATAGATACGTACCGAACAGCCTTTGCCTATATTTTTGAAGGCAGCGCAACTTTTCGTGATGCTTCCGAACCGATTGGAGTGATGGTGGAAAAAGAAGTAGCGGGTCAGGAACTTAAGCTGCGCGATTACAGTGGTAATAGAACACTGGTTATGTTTGACCATGGAAATGAGATTGTGGTTAATACTGGTGAATCGGGTGTTCGGTTCTTACTCGTATCGGGTAACCCGATAAAAGAGCCGGTGGCGTGGCATGGTCCAATAGT
>Ga0114956_1000311_pt1 | contig 33438 bp, 32 predicted proteins | sample MaitaG_FD_87304 | JGI IMG/M metagenome (GOLD analysis project Ga0114956, IMG submission 87304) | Marine algal microbial communities from Maine, USA - Maine_Asex2 metaG | ecosystem: Host-associated > Algae > Red algae > Unclassified | place: Maine, USA | collected 2015-01-05 | reverse complement strand
GACGGCAACCCAACCAATCTGCTTGAAACCGTTACGTCGTTGGAGTCTGATGGCCAGAACCTGGTGTTCACCGACGAGAACGGTGATCCAACCACGATTGCGATGACTGATCTGGAGACGTTGACCAGCGTGATCAATGTGCTCGCTGACGGTCACCTGATCGGCACTTATATCGATGAGGACGGAAACCCAACCGATCTGCTTGAAACGGTGACGGCTCTTGAGTCTGATGGCCAGAATCTGGTGTTCACCGACGAAAACGGTGACCCAACGACGATCGCGATCACTGATCTGGAGACGTTGACTTCGGTGATCAATGTGCTCGCTGACGGTCACCTGATCGGCACCTACATCGACGAGGACGGCAACCCAACCAATCTGCTTGAGACCGTCACGTCGATCACGAACACGGGTCAGACCATCGTGCTCAACCAAGAAGACGGCAACACCTCAACCGTCGACATCCGAGACCTTGAGACGTTGACCAAGCTGACCGACGTGCTCGCCGATGGCCATCTGATTGGCACCTACATTGACGAGGATGGCAACCCGACCAAACTGCTCGAAACCATCACCACGTTGGTCAAGAACCCAGACGGGTCCTTCAGCTACACCAACGAAAACGGTGATGTCTCAACGATCGATGTCACCGAGCTTGAGACCATCTCGACGCTCACCGATGTGCTCGCTGATGGTCACCTGATCGGCATCTACACCGACGAAGACGGCAACGCCGTCGATCTGCTCGAAACCGTGACCAGCATCACCGCTGGCACCAACGGAACCTTCACCTTTGCCGACGAAGCGGGTGATCCAACGGTGATCACGATCGCAGACCTCGAGACCCTCTCAACTGTTACCGATGTGCTTGCTGATGGTCACCTGATCGGCATCTACACCGACGAAGACGGCAACGCCGTTGACCTGCTCGAAACCGTTACGACCCTGTCGCAATCGGGATCGACCTTTACGTTCGAACACGAAGACGGCAGCGAGAGCATCGTTAACGTCAAGGACCTCGAAACGATAAGCACCGTGACTGACGTCCTCACCAACGGTCACTTGATCGGCGTATACACCGACGAAGACGGCAACGATATCGATCTACGCGAAACCGTGACCAAGCTGGTTGCAAACACCGACCAGACATTCACCTTCACCCACGAGGATGGATCAGAGTCAACGATCAACGTAAAAGATCTCGAAACGCTCACCACCGTTACCCAGGTCATCTCCACTGGACACTTGATCGGAGTCTACGAAAACGAAGCAGGCGCCCTTGTCGATATCCGCGAGACCGTCACCAAGCTTGCAGTCACGGGCGCTCAAGAGCTCACGTTCACCGACGAGGAAGATAACGACGTTGTCATCAACATCGGCGACCTCGAGACGCTGACCAAGCTCACCGACGTGCTCGCTAACGGTCACGTGATCGGCGTGTATGTCGACGAGAATGGCAACGGAACGAAACTGCTCGAGACGATCACGTCGACGGTCACCGTCGGCCAAACCGTGATCCTGACCCACGAAGACGGTTCGGAGTCCAAGATCGATGTTGGTGACCTGGAAACGCTCACCAAGCTCACCGATGTGCTGACTGCCGGCCATCTGATTGGTATCTACACCGACGAGGATGGCAACGACGTCGATCTGCGCGAGACCGTTACCAAGATTGTCGCCAACGCCGATGGCACCTTCTCGTTCAGCCATGAGGACGGGTCGGTCTCCAAGATCGATATTGGTGACTTGGAGACGCTCACGACGATTACGAACACCATCGCTGCTGGCAATCTCATTGCGACCTACAACAACGAAGCCGGCGCAGCGGTCGATATCAACGAGACGATCACCCAGCTGGTCGCTAACCCTGACGGCACGCTTACCTATGTGGACGAAACCGGCAAGAAGAACATTGTGTCGGTCAGCGATGGCATCGCCCATCCGGTGCAGACCATCTATGAAGAGTTCTACGCAGTCGCTAGTGACGATGGCTTCAATGCCACCTGGGGTCGCAACATGAAGATGGAGCGCATCGGCGTCGGAATCTGGAAGGTCTACCTTTTCCCTGACCACCCCGATGGCACACAGTACGTAGCGAATGTGCTCACACAGGAACAAGCAAACTTGCGTGACAGCGTGCTGCCGTGGATTGAACAAGGGTCGAAGACGCCGAGCGGCTTCACCCTGCATCTGGTTACCGGCGACAACGGCACCGGAGCCGACATCTACGTCGACACACCGTTCACCGTCTCTGTCAATGCTCCCGTCAACGTGCTGATCGAGGGGCCCTAGACCCAGACCTGGGAGAAGGTTGTCGCCTAGGTAGCGAGCAGTTCGGCGGGGATGAGTTCAGACAAGTCGACCGGACGTCGCTCATCGATAGACCGTTGGGAGGCTTCGCCGATGGCGACACTCCACAATCCGTCGAACACATTGACCTTGGGTGGGGTGCCGTTGCGAATAGCGTCGGCGAAGTCCACATGCTCCAGATAACTCGAACCATGGTGGAATCCGGTGACCTTGATCTGGTCGTTGGAGATTGCCTGCTCGTCGATGTTGCCAATGGAGTGCTCTCCGCGCCGACCAATGCGCAGCACGTGTTGCGGTATTAGCGCCTCGGCTTTACCACTATCGCCGACCACCGAGAGTTCTTCCTGATTGCGGGTTGCCTCGGCGAACATGCAGAGATCGAGCATGGCCCGCACATTGCCAGGGTATTCAACGATCACGTAGGCATTATCGAGAATATCGCTGCGCTCGCCGTCGTAGAACTCATCGAGATGGTTCACGTTCTGGCCCCCGGATGCCATGACAGCCACGGGGCGCTGGCCGGTAATCAGATTCATAAGGTCGAAGTAGTGGCAACACTTCTCGACCAGAGTTCCCCCGGTGTTGCGAGTGAACCGATTCCAGTCGCCGACTTTCTTCAAGAACGGAAAACGGTGCTCACGGATGCTAACCATCTGCACGTCGCCGATGGTGCCCGCGTGCACCTCCGAAACCAGGCGGCTTACGGCTGGCATGTACCGGTATTCCAAGCCGACCCATGTGAGAGCGTTACGCGCCTGTGCTGCAGCGACGATATCGAGGCATTCTCCGGTGCTTATGCACATAGGTTTCTCGGTGAGCACGTGCAGCTCTGATGCCAACAGATCTTGAAGCATTGCGTGATGCGTATGGTTTGGCGAAACGAGCACGACCGCGTCGCAGATGTCGGCATCGATGAGCTCGCGGTGGTCGGAAAATGCGGTCACGGACCCTCCGGCTGATCTTGCGCCGTTCGCAAGTGAGCCCGAGTCCGGATCAGACACAGCGGTCACCACGGCCCCATCGATTGCTGCCAGGTTCTCGATGTGCTCGATGCCCATCATTCCGGTACCGATAACGCCGTAGCGGATCTCATTCATCAGCGGACAGGTTACCCGTGTGAGGACCCCGGGGTAGGTTGAGACCATGAGCGAATTGTTACGCCTAGGGGCCGATGGTCACATGCGGTGTTGGTGGCCGGGCGACCTCGAGGACTACATTGCGTATCACGACCAAGAATGGGGTCGCCCAACGTTCGACGACGACCGACTCTTCGAAAAAATCTGCCTCGAAGGTTTCCAATCAGGACTCTCCTGGCTCACGATTTTGCGCAAGCGTGAGAACTTTCGGGCTGCGTTCGAGAACTTCGAATTCGCCAAGGTCGCCCAGTTCGACGAGACCGACGTAGAGCGACTGTTGCAAGATTCTGGGATCATCCGTCATCGCGGAAAGATCGAGGCAACGATCAATAACGCAGCGCGCGCGCTCGAGATCGTTGACGAATTCGGGTCCATCAAGAACTACATCTGGGAGTGGCGCCCAAACGAACGCGAGCCTGACCTCAAAGACCCATCGCTGATGGTGCCAAACCAGACGGCGACATCGATGGCGTTCAGCAAGGACCTAAAGAAGAGAGGCTGGAAGTTTTTCGGTCCAACCACCGCGTATGCGTTCATGCAAGCCATGGGTCTCGTCAATGACCACGTCGACGGCTGCAGCTGGCAACCCATCTGCGCCCAGGAGCAGCAGTAGCCGGTGTTCAGGCGGAGCGGCGCAATACCGCGCAGGACCAGCCTTGGAGTGTGGTGCGCTCAACGAGCTGAACGTTGAGGTTGGCTATGAGATCGTCGAGTTGATCGGCGAGGAAGCCGCTGATGACGATTTGGCCAGTCGAAGCAGCAACGATGGCGGGGAGTAGCGGTTGGAGGTCGCCGATCACAATATTGGCAACAACGATGTCGAACTGGTCGATGCCGTCGACCGGTTCGGTCCGTAGCTCTACCTTCGAAGCAACGCCGTTCGCTTCCGCGTTTGCTGAGGCGACCTCGACAATATCGTAGTCAAGGTCAATCCCGACTACTGCCCTTGCGCCCAACTTGGCTGCAGCGATGGACAGGATTCCGGTGCCGAACCCAACGTCGAGCACCGTCGAGTTTGGCCCGACCGCATTGCGCAACGCCGTGAGCGCAAGCCTCGTTGTTGGATGATGGCCCGACCCAAAGGCCCGGCCTGGGTCAATGGAAATACTGTCAAGATCGCCGGGCCAGGTTGCGGGGTCGTGCCAGGGGGCGTGGATCACCAAACCCGCGACTTCGATTGGCTCTATCCATTTGAGCCACTCATCTCGCCATGTCGCCTCGTCGCCAGTGCCTTCAAGACGACAGGGCCAGCGCTCAATCAGAATTGAGCGAGCATGTAGCGCCGCGTGATCGCTCGTAAATCCAGCTACCAGGATCAGCTCGTTTTGGACCGAGCGTTCTTCGATGGCGGTTGCGCCAAGTTCAAACAGCCAGTCGCTGCACACCTCAACATCATCGGGTTCGGCCCGCACAACCAACACGTTCATCGGTGAACCGTCTAGCCATACCGCTCGATAAGAATGGTGTTTACGGTCGGCCACGCTGCGACCGCCCACTCGCCGAACAGTTCGGTTGAAACCGATGCACCAATCAGCTTGCGCGTCGGATCGATCCAAAGGAATGAACCGGACCCGCCAAAGTGGCCGAACGTCGATGGGTCATGAAGCAGCGCCGTCCAGTGTGGGCTCTTGTTGCCGCGGATTTCAAAGCCAAGGCCCCACAGATTGGGATCGGCAGCTCCAAAGCCGGGCAGCACGCCTCGAAGTTCCGGAAACACCGGCGAGGTAGCCATAGCCACGGTTTCCGCAGCTAGGAGCGTGGGCGCAAGCAGTTCACGGCCGAAGGCCACAAGGTGGTTGACGGACGCCCGCATGCCATGGGCGGGGGAGCCAGCGGCGTCGAACCCGTCAAGCCCAAGTGGCTCGATTACGGCTTCGACGAGGTAGTCGGTGAACGCGATTCCGGAGGCTTGCTCAAGGTGCTTGGCGAGCTGTTCCATGCCAACGTTTGAATAGATCCGGCGAGTCCCTGGGGCAAAGGTATGGCGGGCGTCGGAGTTAAATCCCAGACCCGATGCGTGTGCCATGAGATGGCGGACCGTTGAGCCTTCGGGGCCCGCTGGATCATCGAGCGAAATCGTGCCTTCTTCGATAGCGATCAGCGCGGCGTACGACGTGAACAGCTTGGAGATCGAGGCAATGCGAGTCACCCAGTCCAGATCGCCAGCCGCACCGAGGAGGGCGTGCTCGTTTGCAATCCCCAGAGTCTTCGTGCCAGGCCATGTGGCGGTGAGAATGGTGAGGTCGTCGACTTGTGCATTCATGCGGACTCTATTCTGAACCAAGGGAGGAAGAACTGCACACATGGTCCCACGGCGATTGCCATCCAGATGGTGCCGAACCCGGCAGTCCCGCCAAGTAGGAAACCCACCGCAAGGGCTCCGAGTTCAATCGCAGTACGGGCTTTCCACGTTTCGATGCCTCGTCGGTTGAGCGCAGTCATGATGCCGTCGCGGGGCCCGGGGCCCAGATTTGCGCCAAGGTATAAGCCGGACCCCAATCCCAACAGCACGGGCGCCGCTGCGAGCATCGCGACGCGAATCCACAGGTTTTCGAGGTCAGGTACGACGTAGAGGGTGAGGTCGGCAACCGGTCCGATCACGGCAACGTTCAACACGGTGCCTAAACCCAGGGGCTCCCTGAGAAACCAAAGGGCGACCAGCAAAAGCACTCCGGTCAACGACACAGTGGTGCCGAAGCTGACACCGGTCAGGTCACTGGCGCCTTCGTGGAACACGGTCCATGGGCTCGCGCCAAGTAGGGCTTCGACGGTCCAGGCAATGGATATGCCAAATAGGCACAGCCCGATAAGAAGTTGCACGATCCGCCGGACCCGCGGTGGCCCAATCGGCAGGAACTGAAACCCGGCGAACGGGTGGGTGCTTGGTAGCGCGGGAGCGGTCACTCGTTCGGAAGGTGCCCGGCTCGATGCCCGCCTTGCCAGTCTTCCATCCGCGGTGACTCGCTCGTGCCCCCAAGCACATTAAGTTGCGGCGCCTCGCGCATGCTGCGTTTCATTTCGGCGAAGCCGGGGAAACGAGCCAGCGTGGTCACGGCTTCCCACAGCGGCAAGGCGTCTTCGTCGGCCGGCACGCGGCTGATGACGGGGCCAAAGAAGGACAACCCGTCGGGCGGCTGAAAGGTGATGATTGGCGTGCCCACGTCTCGCCCAGTTCGTGACAGAGCCAGCTCGGTCTCGTCGTTGAGGAGTTGATCCCACGAGGTGTCGTCGGCGCTGGCGGCGAATTTGGCATCGAGGTCTGCAGCGGCCAGGCATGCGGTGACTGCCTCTACGCTGCCGAGCGCTGCGCGGGCGGCTTCGCCTTGGCTCTGCTCAACGCTGAAGTAGCTGTCGCCAAACGCGGTGTACAACGCTCCAATGGGTTCTGGCCCCAACTCGTCTCGCACGTGAGCGGCGACGCGCAGCATGCGCAGGCCTGCAGTGTGGCCGTGCTCGTATCCAACCGGGAATTCGGTTGCGTAGTCTTTGGCCTTGTTCAGGATTCGCAGGCTGATAAAACGCCACTCAGCGGTGTAGTCGGACTGAGCAACGACCTTCTCGACCCAACGACTCGTGATCCATGCAAACGGGCAAATGGGGTCGAAGAAAAATTCGATATCCGCAGCCGAAGATGACGTCATGCCGCGACCGTATCGGCTGCGGTGGCCCAGCGGTCACGGCCAGCGAGTGATCGCGTCTTTCTGAACAGGTATTTGGTAATCGTTTCAAGTGGTGCTCAGAGTTCAGAGCGGCGGATCTTGCCGAGAGCGGTCTTGGGAAGTTGGTCGACGACGACGAGTTCCTTGGGGGCATTCCACACCGGCAGGTCCTTGCGCACGTGTTCGCGAAGCTCATTGAGACTTGGTGTCGAGTCGCCCGACGCCACAATTACGGCGACGACACGGTGCCCCCATTCAGGATCGGGTCGACCAATCACCGCAGCTTCAGCGATAGTGGGGTGTGTTTCGAGTACCGGTTCGATGCGGTGAGGCCACACATTCTCGCCACCGGTAATGATCATGTCGCCAGCTCGGCCGTCGATCCATAAGCGGCCGTCGGGATCGATCCGACCGAGATCGCCGGTCGCGAACCAACCATCAGCATCGCATGGCTCGATCTCACCAGTGGCTGTGCGGTAGGCCCGCAACAACAGGTCCGCTCGAATCTGGATCTCGCCCGAAGCACCCGCGCGAAGTTCTACGCCGTCGAGCGGGTAACCGGCGTAAACGCAGCCGGAGCCGGTCTCAGTCATCCCGTAAGTCGCAATGACCTGGTCGGGGAGATCCGGTGGGGGAGCAGCTCCCCCGATGAGGACTTTGCGGAACGCGTCGATGTCGACCTGGTGAAGCGCCCGAGTAACTAAGGAAACGAGTGTGGCTCCTTCGGCGGCAGCGCGATCAACGGCTGCCGCATCAAAGGTTGGGTGCACCACCAGATCGGTGCCGGTAATGAGCGATCGAGTGATCACGGCGAGCCCGCCAATGTGGGCTACAGGCAAGCAGGCGAGCCACCGATCTGTGTTTGGGTCGGCTCCTAAGCCAGCGCTCGTGGCATAAGCCGAAGCAGCGACACTCGCGTGGGTATGGATCACGGCCTTGGGGTCGCCGGTGGTGCCCGAAGTAGTCACCACGATCGCATCGCCGGTCTCGACTGGCGTCCCGCCTTGGAGGGTGCGCCGTTCGCCGTTCGCATCAAGAACTTGTGTTGGTTGAGCAGCCGCGACTACTCGGGTTGCCTCGGCGTCTGGCAATCGTTGGTCGAGAGGGAAGGCCGCGTCACCCGTGTCCCACACGCGCTGAAGCGCCTCGACGAATAGAGGACCTGCAGCCAGGTCGAGCATGACAAGTTCCGCCATCGCTGCTAGGGGCCCCGCCGCTCGCTGAGGTAGTTGCTCAGGCGATCCGCTGCGCTGCCCTCGAACGAAGCGAGAACAATCTCTAGCGGTGCAGTCCACAAGGCGCCGCCGTAGTGCAGGTGCACTTTGACTTCGCTCCGAAGGTCGCTGAGCTCTTCGAGTCCAGCCGTGAGCACCCATTCGGCATGATCGCGCCCATCGGTCTCGCCACGCTCAAAGCGCACAGAGTCAGCATCTCGCGCAGTGCGAACCATGCGCAGCCGCTTGGAGCGAGCGAGCGGTCCCAGTCGAGCCCGCAACGTGACGAGCCAAGCATTGGTCCCGTCAGGCTCTACTGCGGTAACCAGAGTGAGCCAGGCGGGATAGGTGCCAAGATCTGCCAAGGCAGCCATGATCTCTTTGGGTGAGGCCTCGACCGTGGCCGAGATAGTGCGATCCACTCGTTGATTGTGCAGTAACCCGAGCATTTCCCCTCAGTCGTGGGAGTACTCTCAGCTCGTGACCGACCAGCCTTCTGTAACGATCGACCACGTTCGAAACGCTGCGAAACGGATCAAAGGGGCGGTCGAGCGGACTCCGCTCACGCACTCCAGGACCCTGTCTGAGATTGTTGGAGCGCAGGTTCATCTCAAGTTCGAGAACCTGCAATACACCGGTTCGTTCAAGGGGCGAGGCGCCCGCAACCGACTGCTCGATGTGACCCCCGGTGCCGGCGTGATTGCCATGTCAGCCGGAAACCACGCACAAGGCGTTGCCTACCACGGCGGGTTGCTGGGTCTCGAGACGACCATTGTCATGCCCGAAAACACGCCGTTCGTTAAGGTCGCCCGCACTCGCGATCTCGGAGCGACCGTTGAACTCGCTGGTGCCGATGTCATGGAGTCAGCGGTCGAGGCGCGACGCATCGCCGAAGAACGTGACCTGGAGTTCATCCACCCGTTCAACGACCCACTGGTGATCGCAGGTCAAGGCACGATTGGACTGGAGATGCTTGAACAGCAGCCGGATCTCGACGTAATTCTCGCTGCCGTCGGCGGTGGCGGCCTGGCATCTGGTCTGGCTATCGCTGCCGCCGACCATGATCGCCCCGTGCGGGTGATTGGCGTGCAGACCGAGCGTTATCCGTCGATGGCCGACGCACTAGCTGGTCGCAAATCTACTGCCTTGGCAGGAACCACCGTGGCCGATGGCATCGCGGTGACCGAACCGGGAACGCTAACCCAGGAGCTACTGCGTCAGCACCGAGTCCAGGTACTGGTGGTGAGCGAAGCTGCGATCGAAGAAGCCATTGCGCTGCTACTCGAAATCGAGAAGACCGTGGTCGAAGGGGCGGGCGCGGCGGCGCTGGCCGCCTGCATGCAGTACCCCGATGTCTTTGCCGGACAACGCGTTGGCCTTGTCCTGTGTGGCGGAAACATCGACCCCCGCACGCTGTCGAGCGTGACCCTTCGAGGCCTTGCCAATCAGGGTCGACTCAATCGTATTCGAGTCGAACTCGACGACGTACCCGGGCGCCTCGCTCAGGTGTCGTCGACTATCGCCGCCGCCCGAGCCAACGTGGTTCAGGTAGACCACGACGGCCTCGGGTCGACCGGAGCTCGCAGTGCGCTGCTTGACCTCCGTATCGACACACTCGACTTTGCCCATGCCGAAGAAGTGCTTGCGGCGCTGCTCGGCGAGGGTATTCAGGCAACGCTGCTTCCCTGGTAACGAACCCGCACCGCCGTAACCTGAAGTGACGTGCAAAGGAGACCCGTGCAGAGCGAATCAGTCCGCCTCGAGGATCCGGTAGACACCCTTGAGCTGGGTGCTCGCACCGGCATGCTTTGGAGTCGCAATGGCCTCGTACTCGCTGGGCTGGGCGAAGCTCTACGAATCCCGATCGTGCGGCCAAGCGGTGCGGCCGGCGCCCAAACAGCGCTTGCCGAGTTGACTGGACCCAACGAGTTAGGCCTGCCGGCCACCGGCCCCGTGGCCTTCGCCGCGCTTCCCTTCAACCGGGAGGCCCCGGGCGAACTCATCGTGCCGGCGGTCGTTGTTGGTCATGACCCAGATGGCAATCATTGGATCACCACGGTTGGCACCACGGTGACCGAAGGTCGAGGGGAGATACACCAGCTGCTTGCAAATGCGAACGCACAACCTGAGCCAACCAGCTACGAGTTGACCTCGACGGTCACGCCAGAGTTCTGGCGCGACCAAGTGGTTGCGCCGATGCGTGATCGGATCTTGGCTGGTGAGTTCAACAAGGTGGTGCTCGCCCGTGAGCTGGCCTTAAAGACCGATGCCCCGATCGATGTTGCCGCCGTGCTGCGTCGGCTTCATCAGAGTTTTGGCACCGCGATCATCTTCGCTGTCGGAGGCTTCGTGGGTGCATCGCCTGAGCTGCTCGTGTCGCGCAACGATGAGATGGTGCGCGCGCACCCGCTTGCGGGAACAGCACCGCGATCAAGCGACCCAACCCAAGACGCTGAGCTAGCCGCAGCTCTCAATGTGTCGACCAAAGATCAAACCGAGCATCGAATTACCATCGACTGGCTCTTGGACAATCTTTTGCCCTATTGCAGCTATGTCGACGCTGAACCGGAACCAGCGATCGTGACCTTGCCCAATGTGCATCACCTGGGCACGCGAGTCGAAGGCCGTCTCTCGTCGCCAGCGCCTTCGGTTCTTGAACTCATTGCGGCCTTGCACCCAACTCCTGCCGTTGGGGGAGACCCCCAAGACCAGGCCATTCAGGCAATCAACGAGGCCGAGCCGGGAGACCGTGGCCTGTATGCAGGCCCGACCGGCTGGGTCGACGCTGCTGGAAACGGCGAGTTCGCGGTTGGTCTTCGAAGCGCTCACATCCAAGGCGATCAAGCTTCGATCTGGGCCGGAGTAGGGGTAGTCGGCGATAGCGATCCCTCGGCCGAACTGGCAGAAACCCGAGCCAAGTTCCAGGCAATGCTGGGCGCACTTCTTCGCCCCTAGCAAGAATCTCCTACTCTCTGGGCTGTGCGCATTGCAGAGTTTGCTGGAGCCCAAGGGCGGCCATGGGTCGGGGTGGTCCACAGCCATCCAACCGCCGGAGAGTCGGTCGGCTTTGTGGCCGACGGAACGGTCCACGCACTGCTGCAGCAGTTGGATTGGCAATCACAGCTGCCAGCTGATCCAGCGGCGGATCACGTAGTAGCCGATCTCACCTTTCGGCCACTGCTCGGCGATACCGGCCGGGTCTTCGCTGCCGGGCTGAACTACAACAAGATCTATCCGGCGGGCGAGAAACCGCCGACGCCGAAATTTCCCCCCTGGTTCTCCAAGCTGCCCGGCACATTGGTCGCCCACAGCGAGCCGGTTTTGGTGCCGCTGGTGAGCGAGACCTTTGACTACGAGGCAGAACTAGCTGCGGTCATTGGAACCGGCGGGCGCCATATCGAGGCAGACGACGCACTGGATCATGTGGCTGGTTGGACTTGTCTCAACGACGGTTCGGTCCGGGCTTGGCAACGCCACAGCGTGAACGCCGGCAAGAACTTTGAGCGGTCTGGATCGATTGGACCGTGGATGGTGACCGCCGACGAGATCGCAGATCCGCAGAACTTGCAAGTCCTTGCCCGGGTCAACGGCGAAGTACGTCAGAACGCCAGCACCAGCGAGATGATCTTCAGCGTGGCCGAGATCATCAGCTATCTGTCGCAGTCGATCGAGCTTCGACCCGGCGACGTGATCGCCACTGGCTCGCCTGAGGGCACCGGCGGGTCTTTTGACCCACCAAGGTTCTTGGTAGCTGGGCAGCAGCTTGAGATCGAGATCGAAGGCATCGGTGTACTTGCCAACCCAGTAGTGGCCGAGACCAAAGTATGAGCGGTCAACCCGAGGATCGAGACAGTCCGGACTTTGCTGCCCGTCTCTTGGCTGCCCGCGAACAAGGCGACTTCAGTCCCGCGTTCCTGGCCGGAGAACTTGACCTAGCGAAGGCACTTGATTTGCAGCTGGCGGTCTTGCAGAACCAGCTCGCCTCTGGCAGGCGGGTGGGTGGGTGGAAGGTTGGACTGACGTCGGAGGCGTCGCGCATCAAGCTCGGTGCCGATGAGCGCCCGTTTGGATTCGTGCTTGCCGACCGCGTCTTTGAGACCGGTGCATCGATCGACTCGTCGGTCGTGCAGTCACTTTCGATCGAGGCCGAGATGTGCTTCACCGTGGGCGCCGACATCGACGATCCATCGATTGCGCCAAACGAGATTCTGGATCACATGAGTGGCGTGAGCGCCGGATTCGAACTGAACGAGGCCAGGCCGGGTTCGGTTCGGCCGGACTTCTTTGCCATGGTTGCCGACTGCCTCACGAACTGGGGCATCGCGGCTGGCCCGGCTGGACCGCCGCCCGCAGCGCACGAACTCTCGGCGACAACCATCACTATGGCCCGCAATGGGGAGCAGGTCTTTAGCGGTGTATCGAAGGACTTCGTCGACGATCACACCATCTCGCTATGCCGGCTCGTCGAACAACTGGCACGCCACGGTCAAGGATTGATTGCTGGCCAGAAGGTCATCACGGGAGCGTTCGCCCGATTTTTGACCGAACCAGGCGACCAATGGTCGGCCACTTTCGCAAACATCGGCACTGTCGAGATCGACATCACCTGACCCAAGGAGTACGAGCACATGAGGACCAGCACATGACAGGGCTCACCCTCAGCGGCCCGACCAATATTTTGGTGATGGAAGGCCTGACGATGATGGACGCTTCGCCGTATCTCGAAGCGATCCGTGCCGCTGCCCCAGCAGGCAGCACGGTCAACGTGGCCCCGAACTTTGCCGAAGCAATCGAGTATGCCGCCGACGCGGAGATCATTCTGGGCATCGTGAATGAGCGACTGTTTGAGCACACGCCCAAGTTGCGATGGGTCCACGCCATCGCATCTGGCGTCGACATGTTTATGTTCGACGACTTCATCAACTCCACCGTGGTGCTCACTGGTGAAAAAGGGCTCGTTGGCGGCCACTTGGCCGATACCGGTTGGGGCTTGTTGCTTGCCTTGACCCGTCAGATCCACACCGCGATCCGACTGGGCCCCGAAGCTTGGGACCATCGGGTCGAGATGCGACGTAACGAGATCGAACTCGAAGGCGCAACTATGGGCATCGTTGGATTCGGTGGCACCGGCCGAGCGATCGCCAAACGTGCCGTGGCCTTTGGCATGCACACCAGTGCCGTCGATGTCTTTACCTCCGAACCCGATCATGGCGTCGATGAGATCTGGGCAATGGATCGGCTCGATGATCTCCTCGCCACGTCCGATGTCGTTGCGGTCTGTTTGCCGCTAACCAGCGAGACAAAAGCCATGTTCAACGACGATCTGCTGGCCAAGATGAAGCCCGGTAGCTACATCATGAACGTGACCCGAGGCGAGATCATCGACGACGATGCTCTCGTGCGAGCGCTCGACTCAGGACACCTTGGTGGGGCCGCCCTCGATGTCGCTGCCGGTGAACCGCTGCCAGCAGATCATCCGTTGTTTGCGCTGCCCAATGTGGCGATGACCCCGCACACTGCGGGCGCTAGTCAACTCCGGGCTCCAAAGAACGTTGCCCGATTCTTGCGCAATCTGGAGAATGCTCAAAGCGGTGCCGACTTCGAAGGCGTGGTAAACAAAAACGCAGGCTTCTGATCAACAGGGAGACATGTCATGGAATTCTATTCGTGCGATTCACACGTAGTTGAGGGCCGAGCCGTGTTCGATGGGCTGGCGGAACGCTTCGGCGAAGCTGCTCCCACGATCAAGATGGAACCCGGCGAAGGCGAGTTCTTGCACATCGGTGGTCAACGCCGCGTTGCCGTCGGCCGGTTCGGCATTGCTGGCAACACACTCGGCACGCCCGAGACCAACGCCAAGATCGCCGCGGGCTACGAGGGACTCAATCCCGGCGTGGTCGATCCGATCAAGCGGCTCGATGAGCAAGCCCAAGACGGCATCCGGGGCGAGGTCATGTATCCGAGCCTGTCCATGTTCACGTTCGCAGTCGAGGACCCAATCATCAAGGCTGCAGCATTTCAACAACACAACGACTGGATACTCGAGTATTGCGCTCCGAACCGAGACCGCCTGATTGGAATTGGCTGCCTGCCAGTCCCCGACGTTGCTGCCTGCGTGGCCGAAGCCAAACGAGCCGGCGAACTTGGTGTTCGTGGTTTTGCTATCCCGTCGCATGCGCCTATCGACCAGCCCTATAGCGACCCCATGTATGACCCGCTATGGGCAGTGCTCGAAGACATGCAGCTACCGGTGACCATGCATATCTTCACCGGCACATCGTTTGACTGCGGGCTGCCCGCTCATTGGGGCACGCCGGGCGGCACGCTCAAGGGTTACACGCTGGCCCACACCACGGTCGCCAACTCGGTCATGGACCTAATCGCAAGTGGCGTGGTGGCGCGCTTCCCCGGGCTCAGGTTCGTGTGTGCCGAGTTCGAGACCGGCTGGGTGGCGCACTTTAAGCAGCGGCTCGACCACGCCGCCTATCGCACGCCGTGGGAGTTAGCCGACGAGGTCACCCTGAAGCCGTCCCAGTACTTCGATCGCAATTTCTGGGTCACGTTCGAAGACGACGCCCAAGGCATTGCAACCCGCCACGACATTGGCATCGGCAACCTGGTGTGGGGCAACGACTACCCGCACCACGACTCGATCTGGCCAAACTCGATGAAGACCCTCGACGACGTGCTCACCGGCGTTCCCGACAACGAGCGCCAAGCGCTCGTCTGGGACAACGTCATGTCGCTCTACAACATCGACCAATCCAACCTGTAGGCAGGTTATTCAAGCACCAGGTTGTTGCCTTCGAGGGTGCCGGACAGGTTGATCCAGTCGTCGGTCCAGTAAACGCCCTGTTCGATGTTGATCTTGGCGTCGTCGGGGTTGCCGAACGACTCGGCAACATGTTCAAGCACCGTGTCGAGTGGGGCCACGACTTCGACGACCAACGAACCGCACTGCGGGGGAAAGCTCTCGGCCAAAGCGGAGCACAGCTGCGACACCGTGCCGTCGCTAAAGAAGAAACCGCCGTAGCTAATCTGAAGCGGCGCATCCGGATTGTCGGGATCTCCCAGTGTGATGGTGTCGGGCAATGGACCAGCAGCACCGCCGTCGGCCCCGTCGGCACAGTCGGGGTCACCAACCAGACAAGAGCTGTTCGCTAACTCGCCGGCGCTCACGGTCGGCAGGGTGTTGCCGTCTGAGTCGCTGCAGCTCACGGCGAGCATCGCGACGAATAACAGGCAGACCGAGGCGCGCTTCATTCCACAAACCCTAGTGCTCAACTAGGAACCGAAAAGGTCACGTAGCGCTCTACCGGCGGCCGCCACGTTGGCGTTATGGCTGGCCACGTTGTCGGCGCGGTTCGATCTGACGAGAACGATCCGAGGACCACGGTGATCCGGCCAGTACGGACTTGGCTCAGTTTCTGGATCCCATGTTCGCAGCGGCAGCCTATGAGCGGCGGCTAAAGCAACAAAGTCGGTGCCATGGGGGGTCCCGAACAACTTTTCGAAGACCTCGGTGTCGAGCAGCTCATGCTGAGGCAAGAACGAGAATATTCCACCGCCGTCGTTGTCGATCACAAAGATCGTCAGGTCAATATCTCGATTGCGCAGCGCCACGAGCGACGACGAATCATGCAAGAAGGCGACGTCGCCGATCAGACAGGCTGTTGGCTTGCCGGTCAAGGCCACCCCGATTGCGGTGGCCACGATCCCATCGATGCCGTTTGCTCCTCGGTTAGCAATCACCTGCAAGTCGGTGGAGCCTCTGGCATACCACTCAACGTCGCGAACCGGCATCGAGGAAGACAGAACAAGTGCAGCGTCGGCTGGTGCATGAGCAACAACCGCTACAGCCAGAGATTCTTCGACCGCACTATCAGCGGCACCGGATCGGGTGGTCATTGCATCTGCGGCAAGCTGGTCAGCCGCAGACCAACCTGCCGCCCATGCCGGGTCACAGGCAATGTCCTTAGCCTCCGCGGCCGCAAGTAGCGCTGCCACGAATCCGGCCTCGTCGAATTGCAGCCGAGCAATATCCTCGGGGTCAATGTTGCGTCCCTGGGGCCGGCTTGCGATCACGTGGGCGTCGCACCGGCTCAACCATTGCGACGTGGACTTGCTGGCAACAATCTCGCCAATCCGCAACACCACCTGCGGGTAGTGGCTATCTGCAAATGCAGGCTCTCGCAGAAGAGCATCGAAGTGGTGCACGGCGGCGTCACTGTCGCGACATCCGGATCGGTGATCGGCAATAATCGGCCAGCCCAGTCGCATGGCGAGTTGTGTCAGATCCGACGCTGTGGTCTCGCTACGGCCAACGATTAGCACCCCGCGCTTGGTTTCAATGTGCGCCAAGACCGCTTGCACCATCGTGCCGTCTGGAGTGGCAAGGGGCGCTGGACCGAGCGGTTCGAGTGGCGCTGGCAAGGTGCCGGGTATGCCGGTGAGCGGGTCGCGAAAGCTCAAATTCGCATGAACGGGACCCGGTCTTGTGCCCGTCGCCGATGCCCACAAGGAGCGAGCGATCTTGCGCCACGATGATGGCTCGAGATCGTCGGGCGGGCCGGGTTCCAAAAACTTGCGAACGACTTTGCCATACAAATGTGTTTGGTTGATGGTTTGGGGAGCGCCCCGACCCCACAACTCCGGCGGCCGGTCAGCGGTACAGATAATCATTGGGACCATTGATGCGTCGGCCTCGATAGCGGCTGCATAGAAATGGGCGCCTGCGGTGCCGCTGCTGCACAGCACAAGCCCGGGAACACCAGTCGCCAGCGCATAACCAAGTGCAGCGAACGACGCGGACCGCTCATCGTGGAACACCTCGACAGCAAGCCCAGGGTGTTCGAGCAACGCCAACGCTAGGGGAGTCGACCGCGACCCCGGCGCCACAAATGCCGCCCGAAGTCCATCGGCCCAAAACTGATCGCAGAGGGCGGCGCTATAGGTCGCATTCGTCGTTTTCGCCCCATGATTCACGGTCGCACTGTATGTCTGAGAGCGGCGCGATATAGGGTCGTTTCGTCATTCCTCCCGATCCCTCAACGGTTCACCATGCTTGCAACTCAAATGCTTGGCTCGTCGACGAATTCCCCTCGACTGGTTCTGGCTCACGGCTTTACTCAAAACGCGCGGTGCTGGGGAAGCTTCGGCGCTACCTGTGCTGACACGTTCGATGTCATGGCAGTCGACGCTCCGGGCCATGGCTGGAGTGGATACGACAGCGTCGATCTTGAGCGAGCCGGTCGGCTTATTGTCGAAGCGGGCGGCCCCGGCCACTATGTGGGCTATTCGATGGGTGGCCGCATGCTGCTGCATGCAGCGCTCTCGGGCGCAGTAGAGATCCAATCATTGATCCTTATTGGAGCGTCGCCCGGAATCGAAGATTCGGCAGCACGCGCTGAACGCCAGGCGCACGACGCAAATCTCGCTCGTCACATCATGGATGTCGGAACGGAGAACTTCGTAAACGAATGGTTGGCACAGCCGATGTTTGCCGACTTGACCGACGAAGAATCAGCCAAGGTGAAACGCTTTGAGAACTCACCCGAAGGTATGGCAGCTTCGCTTAACAACTGCGGGGCAGGCGCACAAACGCCGCTGTGGGGTTGGCTCAGCACGTTGTCTGTACCGGTGTTGGTCATCGCTGGCTCGAACGATGCAAAGTACTCGGCGATTGGCCAACGTATGGTCGAGTTGATCGGCTCGAACAGCCGCTTCGTGAACATCGAAGGCGGCCATGCCGTGCATCTGCAGAACCCAGCAGTCACCGCTGCGGTCGTGGCCTCGTGGGGTCAACAGCTCAGCTGAGTAGCAACATTGGTTCGGGCATCGAGACCATGACGGATCGGTGCGTGTAACGCTCAAGGCGGGCCTTGAATGGCTCACCGGCAATACCGGCGCGCGATGGCGCAATGATCCTGCCCCTGCGCATCGTGATATCCCGGAACGGGTCATCGCTAAGCCACCGGCCAGCCGGCGAAAGGTCGCCGATCAATGAGAAGGCTGGAAGTGGCGCCAAAGCTGCAAGCACATGGCGACCGAGCCCGCTTTCGAGCATTCCTCCGATCGAGGCATGCATGCCGGCCAGATGGACCCGGTCCAACACGTCGAGCGCAGCTTGGATCCCGCCCAGTTTGGAAGGCTTGATGGCGACCGCAGTGGCTGCTTTGTCCTCGGCGAGCCGGTCGACATCGGCCGGGGTCTGCACGGCTTCGTCGGCCACAATAGCCAGGTCGCTGTCAGCGACGAGCCGAGCCGCTGATGCGTGGTCTCCCACCGCGAAGGGCTGCTCAACCGCTCGCACCCCAAGATCGCGCAGGTGTAGCAAACTCGGAATATCTTCAGCTCGCAGCGAACCATTCGCGTCGACTTGCAGTTCAACGTCGGGAAACGACGAATCAATGGCGGTGATGGGAACCACGATTTTGCCGGGGGCAACCTTGACCTTGATGCGAGCGTAACCCTGGTCGACGAGCTCCTCGATCTGGTTGAGCATCGACGGAATTGACCCCAGGCCGACCACGGCCCCAGCGGGCGAGCTTTGACCGGATGTACCCAGCCGATCTGCGAGTGACTCGCCAGCTGCCTTGAGTTCTGCATCGAGTAGTGCCATCTCGATGGCTGCCGCCGCCATCGGCGAGGTTGTCGGGTCAAACGGCCGACCGCTGCGGAGCAGCTCAAAGGCACCTTCGGCCCATTCGGACGTATACCCGGGCTCGTTCAGAGCGCTGCATTCGCCCCAGCCGCTAACCGTTTCCAGGTCGCCGTCGAGATGAACACCCACGATGGTGAGCATACGAAATGACTCTGCGGGCACGCCGTGGGATGCAGCCAAGGAGGCTCGCGTGGGTAGCCGAAGCAACCGAAGGGAGAGATGAGTAGGCCGCAGCGAATTCACCGCCAAAATGTAGCCCCAAGCGAGGCGTTCAGTCGCTGGCCAGACTGAGTCGCCGGTTCGTGAGCGACTCGATCGAGCGCGAGAAGCGAGTCGGGCCGCCGGACAGAAACCACAGGCAGAGAAGGCCCGCGAACTCGACCACGTGAATTGCTTCGGCCAGCAGGTTGGCGTTGCCAGTAAGCAGGTCAGCGGTTGCGACAATGATCATGAGCACAGCGATGGCAGACGTGAGCGGCACGAGTCCAATGGCGCGCTGTGGTCGAGCAGCCACGACCAGCATCCCGATGCCTAGGGCGGTGCCAAACACTCCGTCGTGGCGATTCAAGTGAGCCGTTACGGTGCCGTCGGTTGCGACAATGGCCTGCACGTTGAGCAGCACCAAGGTCGCTCCAATGACGAACAGTGCACCCCGCAGTGCAGCGACACCACGAAGCGAGTCGACCAGCCCGACTTGTTGTCCCGGATCAGGAGTCGAAGCGGACAGTGGCTCAACAGCACGCATGCGTAGGGAGCGGCGAAGCGCAAATGCGTCCTGCTGATAGACACCGCATGCCGCGCAGTCCTGCAGGTGTGCGTCGAGATGAGCCTCGTCGGCCTGGCCGATTTCGCCGTCGATACGAGCGGAGATCAATTCACGACTGAAGTTGCACGTCACAGCTGTCACAGGACAATTGGTCGTAGCGACAGCCGTTTTGGTTCCCGATCCATCACAATGGTCGGGTGAACGAACTCGACGAGCTCGCGTTGGCGGCCAGCGAAGGCAACCGGTACGCCCTTGATCGGTTCACACGTGAGACGTTGCCAGCAGTCCAGAATTTGTGCCGGTACCTAGGCGATCCGGATACCGCCGAAGACCTAGTGCAGGAGACCTACGCTCGCATGATGAGGTCGCTACCGAACTTTCGGGGCGACGGCTCGGCTCGTTCCTGGCTATTGCGCATTGCCCGCAACACCTGCGCCGACGCAACGCGAGTGCGACGCCGTCGCCGCACCCGTGACTCGTTCGCCCCACTTCCCGACGTCGCCGACGGTCCAGCCCAAGGCTGGACCGAGGTTACCTCGGTTTTGCAAGCGCTCAGTCCCGATCGCCGGCAAGCATTCGTGCTCACACAAATCCTCGACTTGCCGTATCAAGAGGCTGCCGAGATCCTTGAGTGCCCCATAGGAACCGTGCGCTCCCGTGTGGCCCGGGCGCGCGAAGATCTGTTAGTCGTCGAACGTCGCGCCCAGCAGATCGGCTAACAACGTTTCGAGTTCTTCGCGGTCGAGTTCGCCGCTGTGTATCTGCACGATCTCGCCCTGGGCATCGACAAAGATGGTTGCCGGCATGCCAGTGATGCGCAGTGAAGACTGCACGGTTGCGTCGGGGTCAAAGACCTGGGTGAAGCCCAAATCGAGCTCGTCGACCAGGCCTTGGGCAGACTCCGCGTTGTCGCCGGTATTGATGCCGACAATCTCTACCCCGTTGACCCGCCTAGCGACGTTGTCGAACGTCGGCAGCTCAGCGCGACACGGAGCGCACCATGTGGCCCAAAGGTTGAGCGCCCGAGGCTGCCCCGTCTGTTGGAGATCATAGGTGCCTCCGTTCAGCAGCTCGAGCTGGCTCACAGGCAGCGCCCGGTCCTCTCCAACCGGCGCACAACTCGCGCCAAGAAACACCAGTGTGGCGAGCGCCACGAACAGACGCCTCACGAGGTCTCGGCCGGCGTCAGGCGCTTAGGGGTAAGTAGTCCGTACATGCCTTGGAGAGCAAGTGCTGCGCCCACCACTAGGGTGGTCGCGATCACGAAACGATCGAGCTGAAACGGCGCGTCGGTTGGGATCAGGGCACGACGCAGGGCATCGAATCGCAAGATCGCCCAGGCAGTCAACGTGGCTCCGGCCGCAACGGTGAGCCCGTCGAGGTAGACGGTTGTTGCGGTGTGATTCCTGACAGCCATCAAGATCAGCGCAGCGGCGACCGCACAGATGGGCAGAAGCCACAACAGTCGGCTGGGTGCAGTCTCAGGGGGTACAGAATTGAACGCGATCGAGCCGAGCAGGGCAGCGGCTCCAGCAACCAGAAGTGCCACAACTGCTTGATTCAGCCGGGCTGATCGCAACAGCACCGCTGCTGCAGCCAGACCCATGACTGCTCCGCCAATGGCGGGTAGTATCGAAGGAGCTTCGATCCAGTAGCTGGCAACGGTCACGACAATCGGTTTGCCATCGACCCTGAACGGCACGGTCGCCTCCAGGATCTGATCGCCGGCTCGCTTGTTGAGCGGAGGGACTTCGTTCATCCAATGACTGCGATGGTCATGCCAGGCATAGTGACCGCTTGAGGCAACCTCGAGCCATTGCGGTTCAGCTGTGTGATCGACAAACGTGGGCAGCGGTTGATCGCCGTTGCCGTAACGTTCCTGGTTCTGCCAAACCGCGGGTGACCGCCGGTTCTCGAACACGGTGCCGTCTGGGGCAAAGCGCAAGTACGGCTCGGCGCGGTAACCCAGAACAATAATCTCGACGGGTTCAAGCTGCTTGAGCCGCAGAAAGGCGTCGCCGCCAATCATCTCGACGTGCAGCGCCGAGGTCGCCGGGTCGATCGAGATGATCTCGGTCTGGTAGTTCGTAGGGCCGGCTGCATCGGCCATTGCCGGTGGAGCCGCCGCGACCACCAGCGCGATCGCCAAGCTGCAAGCCAGCAACAGGCGAGCGGCCGAGCGGTTCATGCGGTGATCGTGACCTTGATCTCGCCGCTGGGATGCACGGTGCAGATGCCCACGTATTCACCTTCGGTGGTGAAGGTTTGGCGCATTGTCTCGCCGGCGCCAACGAACCACGGTCCAACGTTGTGGCCCCGGTCATCCTCGTTCACAATCTGGATCGTTTCACCGACTACTGCATCGAAGCGGGCGGGCAGAATCTCGAGAGGTGTGCCAAGGTCGAGTGCCTCGCCTGCGCCGACCGGGATGACATAGCTGTAGTTGGCGATGGCCTCGCCCGACGCATCGGTTTGCTCAAACACGCCTTGGTTGGTGCTGCACCCCGCTACGGCGAGCAGGATCGATGCCGATGCCACGATCTCTCGGACGGTGGGGCGATGAAACCGGTTCACAGCTTCTCCAGCCGGTCAAGAAACACGTTCAAGTCGCTCGCTATGTCTTCGGAGATCGTGCCGAAAGGCCACGTGAGCACGATTGACCCGGTGTCATCGACCAGGAAGATGTGCGCGGTGTGGGCTACCTCGAGGTCGCCGTTGTCGTCTTCGCCGACTTGGTAAAAGACCCCGAACGCGTCAGCAGCGATCAGCAGGTCTTCGTTGTCGTCGGTCCGCAACGCAATGCCATTGTCGAGGAACGCTTCTACGTAGTTGGTGAGCACCTCGGCAGAGTCGCGTTCGGGGTCGATCGAAACGAACGCGTAGTCAACGTCTTCGGCACGGGAGCCGAGTTCGGCAAGAGCGACCTTGGCGTCGAGTAACGTGGTCGGGCACACGTCGGGGCACGAGCTGTAGCCGAAGCTGACCATCAGCAGCTCGCCGGGGTCGGCTTGAAACGCGAACGCATCGGTGTCGCGGTTCGCTGCTGGCAGCGTGATCAAGCCTACGGTTGGCTCGGGTTCGCGCTCGTAGCCCGTGAGAGCCGCCTCCTGGGTGCCGCTGCATGCCGACAGAGCGAGCAAGGCCGCACACAGGACAGCCAAGCCAACCATGGGCGTTTGGTACTTGTTCACTTGAGTTCCTTGATGTAGGCAATTACCGATGCGACCTGATCGTCGGTCAGCTTGTTCGTGGGCATTTTGATGGTCCAATCCTTGACGAGTTCAGCCTGCGGATCGGTGATCGAGCGGTACAAGTAGTCCTCGTCGGCCAAGACATTACTGCCGTCGGCGAGCGGGACCTGGTCGAGGTAAATGCCTTGCCAGCTGGGCGCGGTGACACCCTGGCCGTTTTTGCCGTGGCACGATGCACAGCCGTTGGCGTTGGCGATGCTGCGGCCCTCTTGGGCTGCAGGAGTGAGCACAAGCTCCAGTTCCTGACTGCAGGCCGTGAACCCGAGGACACTTAACAGCAGCAATGCGACAGCCTGGCGAAAGTTCATTGCCTTCATGGTCGTTTTAAACCGCACTCGGGTTCCGTTCATTTTCGAAAACCTTACGCAACTTGACCCCAAAATACATCGAGGCCCAGCGCTGGGATAGCGCCGGGCCTCAATGCCGGAGACGGGAGCAAGTTCGGGATAAACCCGCTCCCGGGTGCTAGCTGTGACCTGGGACGTAGGTCACTTAGCAACTGGCGGCGAAGGGTGTCAGGGCGACACCACAGCCGTCAGCGATTTTGGCAATTAGAAGTCCTCGTCGAAGTTGACGGTCCCTTCGATGCCAGTCTGGTAGGACGACACGGTGCGCTCGAAGAAGTTCGAGAGCTGTTGTACGTCTTGGAGTTCCATGAACGCAAACGGGTTCGACGCGCCATAGAGCGGAGCGAAGCCAAGCATGGCCATACGTTGATCGGCGACGAACTCAAGGTATTGGCGGGTGTCGGTTAGCGACATGCCGGTAACCCCTTCGCTCAAGAGATCCTCGGCGAACAGGAATTCGCAGTCGACGGCTTCGGCCATCATGTCGTGAATGCGCTGGTTCATGGCGTCATCGAACAGGTCGGGTTCCTCGTCGCGCACGGTGTTCACGACCTCGAGTGCGAAGTTCATGTGACCGCTTTCGTCGCGGAACACCCAGTTGGTGCCGTCGGCCAAGCCGTTCAGCAGACCTTTGGAGCGCAAGAAGTACACGTAAGCGAACGCTGCGAAGAAGAACAGGCCTTCGATGCAGGTTGCGAAGCAGATCAGGTTCATGAGGAACTGGCGGCGCTCGTCCTTGGTGTTGAGTTCGTCGACACCATCGAGGCTGCTCATGTACTTGAAGCAGAAGTCGGCCTTCTGCTTGATCGACGGAATGTTCTCGACCGCGGCGAACGCTGCTTGGCGTTCTTCCATGTCGGGGATGTAGTTGTCGAGCAGCGTGAGATAAAATTGCACGTGCAGCGCTTCTTCGTAGAGCTGGCGCGACAGGTACATGCGGGCTTCGGGCGCATTGATGTGCTGGTACAAGTTGAGCACGAGGTTGTTGGCCACGATCGAGTCGCCGGTCGCAAAGAACGCCACCAGACGATTCACCAGGTGACGCTCTGCCGGCGTGATCTTGTTATCAAGATCATTCAGGTCGGTGCTGAAATCGATTTCGTCGACGGTCCAGGTGTTCTTGATTGCATCGCGGTACATGTCGAAGAACTGCGGGTAACGCATGGGGCGCAACGTGAGGTCAAAACCCGGATCCAGAATGTTCTGGGCGCGCGTTGATGTCTTGGCTGCAGGTGCTTGGGCCAAGGCCTGCGCCTCGGCAGCAGCGCCGAAACCTACGGCGGAGTCAAAGGCGGGATCGGTAAGTGCCATTAGTCGCACGCCTCGCAAGATTCGGGGTTCTCAAGCGAGCACGCAACAGCGTCTTGGTCGCTGAACCGGTTGGTTGATGTTGTGGATTGATTGATGCGGGTCGCGGCACGACTGCGCAAGTAATACGTGGTCTTGAGGCCGGCTTTCCAGGCGTGCAAGTACATGGAGCTGAGCTTGCCGATGGTCGGCGTTTCCATGAACAGATTCAGCGACTGGCTCTGATCGATGAAGGCGCCGCGGTGAGCGGCCATGTCGATCAGCGAACGCATGGGCAATTCCCACGCCGTGCGGTACAGATCCTTGAGGTCCTGGGGGATGTCGGTGACATCTTGGATGCTGCCCTCGGAGGCCTTGATCGCCGCGATCATCTCGTTGGTCCACAGACCGCGGGCCTGCAAATCTCGCACCAAGTACTGGTTGATCTGAATGAACTCGCCCGAGAGCGTTTCACGCTTGAACAGGTTGGAAACCTGGGGCTCGATGCACTCAAAGCAACCCGAGATCGAAGCGATCGTTGCGGTTGGCGCAATCGCGATCATGAGCGAGTTACGCAGACCGTGCTCAGCAATGCGGGCTTTTACTGCATCGAAGCGTTCAGGGTCAGCTGGAGCGAAATCGCCGTCGTCGTCGGCCCAAAGATCGAACTGCAGCACACCCTGGGCGGCACGGGTGTGTTCGAAGGCCGGATGCGGGCCGTTCTTCTCGGCGAGGTCACACGAGGTCACCAAAGCCCAGTAGTAGATCTCTTCTTGGATGCGGGTCGACAGTTCGAGCGCTTCGGGAGAATCGAACGGCAGGCGCAGCTTGAAGAACACATCTTGCAAGCCCATGACGCCGAGACCAATCGGTCGCCACGCTGAGTTGGACACGCCAGCTTCTTCGGTTGGGTAGAAGTTGATGTCGATTACTCGGTCAAGGAACGGAACTGCGGTGCGGACAACATCGCCGAGCTTGTCGAAGTCAAATGCCATGCCATTGGGAGCGCTCGCATCTTCCTTGATGAAGCGACTCAAGTTGACTGAACCCAGGTTGCAGACCGCAGTCTCATCCTGGTTTGTGACTTCGAGGATCTCGGTGCACAAGTTCGAGAGGTGCACGACTCGAGGTGCCTCGCCGCCAACAGGTGCAGCGCCGGTCTGGTTGCACTTGTTATTCGAAGCGTCCTTGAAGGTCATCCAACCGTTGCCGGTCTGGGCCAAGGTGCGCATCATGCGGCTGTAGAGATCGCGGGCGGAAACCTGCTTCTCGTAGATGCCCGCCTCTTCGGCTTCGATGTAGGCCCGTTCAAACTCAGCTCCGTACATGTCAACGAAGTGCGGAACCTTCTTGGGATCGAACAGGGACCACTGCCAGTCCTTTTCGACTCGTTCCATAAACAGGTCGGGGACCCAGTTGGCCAGGTTCAGGTGATGGGTGCGGCGGCTTTCGTCGCCGGTGTTGTCGCGCAGCTCGAGGAACTCGTAGATGTCGGCATGCCAGCTTTCGACATACACACAGGCTGCGCCTTTGCGCTTGCCACCTTGGTTGACAGCCTGCACCGATGAGTCGAGGGTCTTGAGCCAGGGAACGATGCCGTTGGACAGGCCGTTCGTGCCCTTGATCAATGATCCACGGCTGCGGATGCGGCTGTAGCTCAGGCCAATACCGCCAGCGTGCTTGGAGAGGCGGGCAACGTCGGTGTAGCGCTTGTAGATCGATTCCAGGCTGTCTTCGGGGGAGTCGAGCAGGTAACACGACGACATCTGGGGGTGAGCAGTACCGGAGTTGAACAGGGTGGGCGTCGAGGTCAGGTACTCGAGCGAGGACAACAGGTTGTAGAAGACGATCGCTTCGTCGGGCGTTGTTGACAGGCCACAGGCGACCCGCATGAAGAAGTACTGCGGGGTCTCGAGCACCTTGCGGGTCTCCGGGTGGCGCAGCAGGTAACGGTCATAGACCGTGCGTAGGCCGAAGAACTCGAACAGCTTGTCGCGCTCATGATCGATCGCTTCGTTGAACACGGTGGCATTGGCTTCGACGAAGTCAGCGGTCTGCTCATTGATGAGGCCGACGAGGCGACCAGCAGCGATGGACTGTGAGTACTTCTTGATGTTCTCGTTGCGCAGTTCTTCGTGGATGTAGGTGGCCAAGAGCCGGCCAGCAAGCTTGGAGTAGTTGGGCTCTTCGATGATGTTGGTCGCTGCGGTGCGGATGGCAAGCTCATCGAGTTCGACCGTGGTTGCACCATCGTGCAGACCACTGATCGTGCGAGTAGCCACGCGCATCGGGTCAACCCCGTCGAGATCTTCGGCGCATCGTTGGATGCGGGTCACGATCTTCATTGGATCTACCGGCTCAAAGCTGCCATCGCGTTTGCGAACGCGCATCTTTGTTGTTGGTAGCGATGGCGCTGCATCGCTGATGATGGTGATGCCGCCTTCGCCACTCGAGGTAGTGCTGCTGGTTGCAGCTGTATCGACTGTGGTCTCTGTGAGTGCCACGTATGCTCCCTGATTCTTATGCCCTGATTGCTAACAAGATGCTGCGTGCCGACGCATCGCATGGTGTGCAATGCGTGTCGCGGAGCGCTCTCTCAGCCCTGATGGTCTGTGTTCCCTGTATGCCCGGTTCCCTGTATGCCCGGTGTGGCCGGTTTCCCGAATTGCTCGCTGCGGATGCGGAGTGTTTGTCAGCAGTTGCTGTCGTGCACTCAGTCAGTTCCACAAGTCGTCCCGTTTCCTCGTTGTGGAGGAATGACTTTTACAACCGCCCTGTCACCGTGTCGAGGTATGAACAGCTCATAAACCAGCTGGGTAATTACATACCCGTCATTTAGGCAGGATGACCATTCAATCGTCTCCGCGTGCGAAATGTCAAGGGTGTAATTCAATTTGTGTAATTTCTTTGGGCGAAACCAACCGATCAGAGCCAAAACCAGCCAATACCAGCCCAAATGCGACAGCCCGTTGGTCGAGGTGCTACCAAACACACATGACCACTTCGTGCAACCAAACTTCTCCGCCGATACGCATTGGCCTTCTGGGTGCAGCTCGAATTACGCCTAAGGCGCTCCTTGAACCTGTCGCCAAACTCTCTCATGTGGAGATCACCCGAGTGGCAGCGCGCGACCAGAATCGGGCCGAGGCCTTTGCCGCTGAGCATGAGATCGCCAACGTGTCATCGAGCTACGAAGCGCTTGTGCATGCCGACGATGTCGACGTGGTCTACAACCCGCTACCCATGTCGTTGCATGCCGAATGGACGATCGAGGCGCTGCGAGCAGGCAAGCATGTGTTCTGCGAGAAGCCCTTCGCATCCAACGCCAGCGAGGCCACCGAAATGGTGCGGGTAGCCGAAGAAGAAGGTCGGGTGCTTTGCGAAGCCTTTCACTACCGATATCACCCGATGTTCCAACGTATTCTCGACGAGGTCACAAGCGGCCGCATCGGCGCCATCGAGCGAGTCGAAGGGATCTTCACGGTGCCGATCAGTCGCACCAGCCCTAGCGGCGCCCTCGATATCCGATGGGATTACGACGCATCGGGTGGGTCGCTCATGGATCTCGGCTGTTATCCGATGAGTTGGGTGCGCCACGTGACCGGCCAAGAACCAACGGTCGTTTCGGCCGAAGCAACCGAGGATCCCGACAATATCGATTCTCACATGACTTGCGAACTGGCCTTTGGGTCCGGAGCCACCGGATTGGTGATCAGCGGCATGGAACGTGGCCCAGAGATCGGGCTCACGATTACTGGTTCCGCTGGTTCGATCGTGGCCAACAACCCCATGGCGCCCCAGATGGGCAACCTGCTCACCGTCACCACTGCCAAGGGTGTGACCTCGGGCCCTGTCGATGCAGGCGTGAGCTATGACCATATGGTGCGGGCCTTCATTGACCACCTTGTACATGGAGTCCCTTTCCCGACCCGGGGCCAGGATTCGATCAACAACATGGTGGCAATCGACGCCGCTTACACCGCAGCCGGCCTGCCGCTTCGTGGACGGTGATTCCGGGTTGTCGCGCTAAGGGCGGCGAACGGCTCGGGGCAAAGTACCCGGGCTGTCAGGGCAAATCACCCAGAGTCCCTCATGACGGTTGTCGCTTCACCGATAGCAAGGTGTACCCCCCAACCACAACTGTTCGAGGACGAAGCCATGCAGACCAGCCAGCCAAACCTCGCCGTTGGGATTGCGCCGTACCAGCGCCATACGTTGCTCGCCGAAGCAATGAAGGCATGCGCCCAAGGTGCGCCGAGAACACAGCTACTGAATCAACTCGTCGACTCTGGATTCACCGAACAATCAGCTGGGCAGTCGCTCACCGCGATCGAACAGCAGCTCGCCACCAAGCGCAGCATTTACGAGCAAACCCAGCAAAGCGCGAAGTACAAGGCAATCCTGCAAGTCTGTGCCGCACTAGCCCTGGCTGTGCTGTGCATTGCAATGGGCAAGGTGACCACGGTGATCGTCTTGGCCGTTCTCGCCGCACGCGGCCTGAGCAAGTTCCAGGAGATCAAAGGTCGCACCTTTGCAGATTCGGTGCTGCAAACACGAGATTGATCGCACGGCATCGTCTCCAGCGTGACCGCTGGAGTGCGAGGCGTAGAGTCAATCCATGCAGAACAGCTCAGCTCCAATTCTGGTCGAGATACGTCGTGGACGCGCCGTGGAGTCGTCACACCAAGTGCATGCTGTTGTGGCAAACGCCGAGGGCGTCGTATCCAGCTGGGGTAATGCTGAGCGGCTGACTATGCCTCGGTCAGCAATCAAGGCCATTCAGCTTCTGCCGATGGTGGCGTTGGGCGCGGCAGCTGAGTTCCAGGTTTCGGACGACGAAATTGCGCTCGCCGCATCGAGCCACAGCGGCGAAACCGTCCATACCAACGCGGTAGAGGCATGGCTTGAGCGTCTCGAAATGAGTGTCGAAGATCTTGAGTGTGGTGCCAGTGACCCGATCAATCTCGAAGCAACCCATGAGCTCTATCGCCGGGGTGGCAGGCCAACCTCATTGCACAACTGTTGCTCTGGCAAACACACTGGCTTCTTGACAATGGCAAAGTACTTGCAAGGCGACACGCGCTTCGAGTTGCCGGGCTACCTCGATCCCTCCCACGGTGTCCAACAACACGTGCGAGATGCCCAAGCCATGCTCACCGGTACCGACCTGACCGAGCAGACACCAGCGATCGACGGGTGCGGGATCCCGGTGTACGAGTTTCCGCTGCACACATTGGCCGCCGCCATGGCTCGGCTGGTAACCCCCAGCGCGCTCCCCGCACTCTTTGTTTCTGCTGCAGCTCGCGTTGTCAAAGCACTGCCGAGCCGCAGCCTGCTGGTATCGGGCACCGACCGAGCCGATCACGTCATTGCGTTACATGCCACTGAACCCCTCATCCTCAAAGGCGGTGCCGAGGGTGTCTCTATGGCGGCCTTGCCCGATCGAGGGCTCGGCCTGGCGCTCAAATGCGAAGACGGCAACAGTCGTGGCGTCGACGAAGCCGTGGCTGCTGTGCTGCACCGACTTGGGGCACTTCGCGAACCAGTATCGGTCACGACCCCGTTGCGAAACCGCGCTGGGACCGAAGTCGGTTCAGCAACGGTTGTGATCACCGAGCCCAACATTTCCTAGGACACAGCGACGATAAAGAACACGATGCCGCGCCGAGGAGATCAGTAGAGGTCGGTCACCGGTAGTGGCCGCTCAATGCGCCCGAGTTCTGTCATGCGCTCAACGACCGAGGTCAACACGTCGGTGTCAACAGCACCAGAATTGCTCCACTCGACACCAGCGAGCCAGGCGCGGGCGTCGCGTCGGCCTATGTCGTAGCGGCCCACGATCTGGTCGATGGCGCCTTCGGGGTCCGAACCGAGCTCGGCGGCGAAGGACAGCACAATGGCCACGACTTTGTCGATGAGTTCGCGATCCGCGTCGAGCAGCCCAGGGCGTGCTGCGGTGTAGAAGCTGGGCCACGGAGTCGGGATTTCAGCAATGCGCTTGAACACGCCTTGTTTGACAAGATTGGCCGTGACAAAGCGCTCCCACAAAAAGATGTGAGCCTTGCGCTTCGGGAGCGCGGCGACGGCTCCGTCGATACCGCCGACCTCGACAAACTGGGCTGGCTTGAGGGTCCAGTCGTTGCGTCGAGCGAGCTCATAGGCCATGAGTTCGCTACCGGACCCGAAGCGAGAGATCGCGAACTTCTTTCCCTTGAGCTGGTCGATCTTGGTCTGCTCCGCCTTGCCGGACAGATGCACACCCCATCGGAGCGGGCTGTCGACATAGGCGCTGTGCATCGTGACCTTACTGCCCCGGCCAATAGCCGTTACGCCGCCTTCGGTGAGCACGGTTGCTAGGTCAAGAAAACGGTCTTCGAGGGCACCCACGAGTGCGCCCGTGCCGCCCGCATAGTGCGTGAAGGTGACCTCGACGTCGAGCGGCGCAAACGCGCCGGCTTCGAACGCCAACAACCACGGCAAGTTATACGGCTCGTCGACGCCGCCGACTCGGAGAACTCTCATGTAATGATCTTAGGCCCGGACCTTAAGCGAGGGCCGCGAGAGCTGCTTCGGTCGCCGATAAATCAGCTTCGGCAGCACCAAGTTGCGCTCGGGTTTCGTCGACCAGGTGAGCAGGTGCGTTGTCCACATAGCCGCTGTTGGACAGTCGGCCCTTGAGCCCGCCGATTTGACCTTGGAGCTCATCTGCTTTCTTGGTGAGGCGTTCGATCTCGGCGCCAGCATCGGCAGCATCGACCATGTCACTGAGACCGATTTGTTTGCCCTCGAACACGAGCGGACTAGCGCCCGGGGGTGCGTCGCCGATCTCGACAATTGCGATCCCGGCCAGCGACTCGACATACCCGTCGGACACCGCGAGCAGCGTCGACAGCTGCATCGGCACATGCATGGTGATCATGCGCTTTGGCTTCACGAGTTGTTCAGCGCGCACGGCCCGAATCGCACCAGCGAGTGCATCGGCCCGCTCGAACTCGGCGATCAGAGTCGCATCGGCGGCTCCGGCATCAACGACCGGCCATGCGGCGGTTGCGAGCAGGTCGTTTTGGGGTAGCGCCAACGCGGCGATCTCACCGGTGCGAACCTGGGCCACATGCGGCCACAGCGTCTCGGTCACAAACGGGCACACCGGGTGCAAAATGCGCAACACGGCATCGAGCACCGCTCCCAGCACCACTTGTTGGTCGGGGTCGTCGTCGATCGTGCCCTTGATGGCTTCGAGGTACCGGTCACAGACATCGCGCCAGACAAAGTCGTACAGCGTGTTAGCGACTTCGTTGAAGTGGTAGGTCGCAAATGCGTGCTCGAGTGACGCGATTGTTTCCTGCAAACGGGCGATGATCCAACGATCGGCAAACCTGGCCTGACCGAGCTGCACGACCCGGCCGGTATTGTCTTTGCCATCGAGGCGCCCAAGCGCGAACCGGGTTGCATTCCACACCTTGTTCGAGAAGTTGCGGCCGATATCGAACTTCGACGATGTATTGCGGGCCAGCGGCATGTCTTGGGTCGCAACCGCGGTGCCGGTGGCAACGCCGTAGGCCGACACCATCTTCTTGGTGGCGTCGCTAGGCGAGGATTGAACCGGGGCTGCCACCGTGTGGCCAGCAGCGGTGGTGATGTACTCGGGTGTAAACGGTTCGTTGGTGTAGGGGCACACCATGTCGACCGGCATACGAACGTCTTGGGTGTCGGTGGTCATCTGCACGAGCGTGTACCGCATTGCGTCGGCGCCGTGGCTATACACGATGTCGCGTGGGTCAACGCCGTTGCCCAAGCTCTTGGACATCTTCTGGCCGTGGCCGTCCTGGACCATGGCATGGATGAACACATCATTGAATGGAAGCTGTCCGTCGAGGAAATAGCGATTGAACATCACCATGCGGCTAACCCACAAGGTGATGATTTCGCGAGCCGTCGACAAGACCGAGGTGGGGTTGTAGGTCTCAAGGAGGCCAACCGTTTCAGGAAAGTCTTCGCTGTGGGGCCAACCCATGGTCGACAGCGGCCAGAGTGCAGAGGAGAACCAGGTGTCGAGCACGTCGGCGTCGCGGGTGTAACCCGCAGCTTCGACGGCTGCGACGAGCTCAGCCTCGCCGGTGGCGTTCGCGGCATCGGAGCGCCGCAGGGTTGAGTCGGGTGGGATGCAGATTGACTCTTCGATCTCCGTTGCGGTGACCCGCCGGGCGTAATGGGCTGCGCCCATTGGGTTCCAGGCACTGTCGACTCGCACGGCTTCGTCGATCCCGACGCGTTCGAGCGCTTCGACAACTTCGGCTGGGGCTTCGGACTCTTGAACGAGTCGCATCCACACCGGAATCTGATGACCCCACCAGAGCTGGCGACTGATGCACCAGTCTCGAATGTTCGCATGCCAGGAGTGGTAGGTGCGGGCGTAGCGGTCCGGATAGAACCGCAGTCCACCGTCGCTTTCAACATCGGGCGAGCGGTCGCCGACATCGGCGGGCAGGTCCGGCACTTGGTCCGCCGGTTGGGCTCGCATGGCGGAACCACGCAGGCGGTCATCGGTGACGGCCACGTACCACTGGTCGCTGAGCCAAGGCTCGATCGGCACATGGCTGCGGTAGCTGTGGCCGACCGAGTGGGTGTAGTTGCGGACTTCGGCAAGCAGGCCGTTGGCATCGAACCAGCCGACGATTGCGGTGCGAGCGTCTTCGCGACTCAGGCCAACGAATGGGCGAGCTTCCTCGCTCACGTCGGTCCAGCCGTACTGATCAGTGATGGCGCCGTCGGGGCCCATGATATTGATCACGGGTAGTTCGTGTC
>Ga0114956_1000309_pt1 | contig 33547 bp, 32 predicted proteins | sample MaitaG_FD_87304 | JGI IMG/M metagenome (GOLD analysis project Ga0114956, IMG submission 87304) | Marine algal microbial communities from Maine, USA - Maine_Asex2 metaG | ecosystem: Host-associated > Algae > Red algae > Unclassified | place: Maine, USA | collected 2015-01-05 | reverse complement strand
GGCGCTGAGTTCGGTGATCGTCCACCGGGCTGCTTCGGCGACCCCAAAGAGCCGCACCTCGTCGCCCGATGCGGTTCGGATTATTCCGGCCGGCTCGTCGGTGGCGCTCGTTTCAGCACGACGTTCGAGCCGCAACCACTCGACGGCTGGCTCCACGCCGTACCGCTGCGCGCCGTTGGTCGAGACGAACGCGCCAAGCGCATCGAGGGCGCTTGCTTGATGAAAGACCTCGGCGGTTACTTCGAGGGCGTAGGGGGCGTTAAAGATGCCGGCTTTGGCGACGCGGGCTTCCTTCTGGCTCAGCGGGTGAGGGGCCGAATCGGTGCCGAGGAAAAACGTCGCATCGCCAGATGTTGCGGCCGCGACGAGGGCTTCGCGATTCGCCGCGCTGTTGATCACGGGCTTGCAGTAGAGCTCCGGACGCAGGCCGTTCGCCAGGATGTCGGACCGATCGCACGCAAGATGATGCGGCGTGATCGAGCCGAATGCCTGCTGATGGTCGCGGGCCAGATCGATGCCGGCCGCGGTCGAGATGTGCTCGATCGTGACGCTGAGTTCGGGCACCCGGTCGAGCAATGGGGCGACCTCACTCTCGAGGAACGCGGCTTCGCGATCGAAGATATCGATAGCGGGATCGGTCGATTCGGCGTGCACGAGCAACGGCATGCCAAGCTCGGCCATCGCTTCGAGCACGGGGGCGAAGTCGAGCAAAGAGGTGCCGCCACTATCGGAGTTCGTCGTCGCTCCGGCCGGGTAGAACTTCACCGCTCGTACGACGTCATCTGCGGCACCGCGTCGGACTTCAGCAGCCGTGAGCTGGTTCGTGAGGTACAGCGTCATCCACGGTTCGAAGTGCGCGATGACGGCTGGGTCGGCGCCGGCGGCCCCAAGGATCCGATCGCGATACGCGGCGGCTGCATCGACCGTCTCGATCGGCGGTTGCAGGTTCGGCATGATGAGCGCATGTCGAAACCGCCGGGCGGTGAAACCGACGACGGCGCTCAACATGTCGTCGTCGCGTAAATGCACATGCCAGTCGTCTGGGACGGGCAGGTCGACCGAGGTAACAGAAGCGATAAGCGTCACGGCCGGACTGTAGCCAGCAACCAGGTCGGTCGGCAGGACTCGGCCTCAGTCGTGGCCGGGCGGCGGCTCGATCGAGACTCGGCCGCTTGTGGCATCGGCGAGTGCATCGGCCACCGCGGCAAGCGCCGTGTTTGGGATGTCGAATCGATGCGTGATCACCGCCTCGTAGCTGACCTCGGTGTCCGTCGCGCCGTGAACGCTCAGCACCCGTTGGACGGTGTCGACATCGGCGTAGTCGTATCGCACTGTGGCGGAGAGTGTCGGCACATACGGTTCGAAGTCGCTGCTGTCGAGGGCGAGCGATGCCGCGACCCCGTAGGCCCGCACTAACCCGCCGACGCCGAGCTTCGTGCCGCCGAACCATCGAGTCACGATGACGGCGACGTTCACGAGGTCGCGGCCAGTGATCTGAGCGAGGATCGGCCGTCCGGCGCTGCCGCCCGGTTCGCCGTCGTCGCCCGCTCGCTCGATGGCGGGCGTCGCGAGCCGCCAGGCCCAGCAGTGATGGCTGGCATCGGGCATCTCTGCCGCAACGCCGGTGAGAAGCGAACGGGCGGCTGCTTCGTCGGCGACCGGCGCTGCGGTTGCGATGAATCGGGACCCCTTGACCGGTTCACCCTGCGTTCGAACCCGACTCCTGATCGTTACGGCCATCGGACTGCCGCGCCGGTGAGTTGCACGGCCCGGCCTCCTGCGGTGGGTTGACGCGACCCAGGTCGGTGCAATCGCGCCAATTGGCGCTCGCGCCGACTAGGTTCATAATCGTGAGCCATTGGCTCCATCTCTTTCCGCTGTGGTATCGACCACGATGTGTGTTTGTCCGTCCGGAAGTTAGCCCCGGAAATCCTCCCGGAGTCATGAATGGCCGCTGAGCAACGAGTGAATGAAGACCTCGAACGCGACGTCGAAGCGCGTCTGGCGTCGTTGGTTCGTTCCGCGAAAGCTGACGCTCGCTCCGCCGCATCGACCAAGCCCGACTGGACCCCACGAGACTGGACCGCGGCCGCGAGCAAGCCAGCAGACTTCACGGCGGCAGCACCCCTCGACTTGTCGAAGGTGCGCACGCAACGACGCCCCGCCGAGACTGCTGGCCACCGCGCTACGGCTGCGCGGTCGCCGACTATGCGGGTGTTGGTCATCGCCGCGATCGTGCTCTTCGTCGTTGCACTCGTCATCGCCGTCCTTGCCGCCCTCGGCGTTCTGTAAACCCTTGCTTCCCGCCTGTTCGGCGACGGCCGGGCGCGAGTTCTAATCCACGGTTGGAGACGCCGAGGGTCAGGTACGGTCTGCACCATGCTGATCGACACCATCCGGGCCGACATGACCGCGGCGATGAAAGCGCGTGATCAAGTGAAGCTGCGCACGCTCCGTGCGGTGATCGCCGCGGTGCAGGAGGCCGAGGTGTCCGGCCGCGCGGCCACCGCACTCGATGACGCCGGGGTTGAAAAGGTCATCAAGGCCCAGGCGAAACGACGCCAGGAGGCGGCCGACGCGTTCACCGAGGCGGTCCGACCCGATCGGGTCGAGGCCGAAATGGCCGAGAAAGCGATCCTCGACTCGTACCTGCCTGAAGCGCTTTCCGACGATGAGGTGATTGCCATCGTCGAGACGACCCTGGTCGACAACGGATTCACGGCCAAGGACCAGATGGGGGCGGCTATGAAAGCGGTGAACCAAGTCATCGCTGGTCGAGCTGACGGCAAGATGGTCGCCACCCTTGTCAAAGAACGGCTCGGTTGAACCCGGCCTGACATCAGCTCGTCTTCGGTGGTCCCGCCTGGGTGTAGGCCGTGCCCGGCGGATCGACGACCCACGCTGCGGTCTCGTCCCATGCATCGACCGATACCAGCTCGGTGAGTGGTCGGCGTCGAACGGGACCGTGGTTTCCGGCCGGACGACCAATGGTGATCGTCGCCGCAATGTCGACGTCGGCCGGTATGTCGAGTAATTCGTGAAGTTCGTCGCTGATCGGCCCATGCCATCCGGTGAGCACCCCGCCGTAGCCGAGCGCCCGCGCAGCGATCAGCAGGTTCTGGCAGGCTGGATAGATCGATGCTCCATCGATCAAGGAATCGTGGCGGCGGCGAATGCAGGGAAGGACGACGAGGGGTATCTTCTCGAAGTTGTCGACGTAGCGCTGCATGCTCGCGGCCATCCGCGCTTTGGGCGAGGTCGGATCCGCTCCGCTGCCGGTCCGGTAGCCGTCGTTGTCTTGTTTGGCGGCCCAATTGGCCCGGGCGACGTCGCCGAGGAGCGCCTTGGCCTTCGCGGCTCGCGGACCTTCGGTGAGAACAAGCAGTCGATAGTTCTGCCGGTTTGACCCCGTTGGTGCGCGGGTTGCTGCAAACGTCATGGTGGCAAGGTCATCGGGAGCGACCGGCTCGTCGGTGTAGCGGCGGATCGCTCGGGTGGTCGCAAGCGCTTCTAGGGCGTTCAGACTTGTGGTCATGCTTGCGACGTCGGCAGATACGAGTTGATCCGTGGGTAGACCCGGCGAACGTTACCTTCGAAGATTTGCTGACGCTGCTCGTCGGTGAGGTCGGCCCGGTCGATGTAGAGCTTCGTGTCGTCGTAGTACTCGCCAGTATCGGGATTCAGGCCCTTGACTGCGCCAACCATCTCCGATGCGAACAGGATGTTCTCGGTTGGTATGACCTCGACGAGTAGATCGATACCGGGCTGGTGATACACGCAGGTGTCGAAGAAGATGTTGCGCAGCAGATCTCCGACGCTCACCCACCCGTTGCCTTCGGCCATTCCCTTGAACCGCCCCCAGTGATACGGCACTGCTCCCCCACCATGCGGAATGACGAACTTCAGGTCCGGGAAACGAGTGAAGAGGTCGGACGTCAGGGTTTGCATAAACGCTGTGGTATCGGCGCCGAGGTAATGCGAGCCGGTCGTGTGGAACGCGGGATTACACGCCGCGCTCACATGGATCATGGCCGGCACCTGTAGCTCACACATAGCTTCGTATAACGGAAAGAAGTGGTCGTCGTGCAGCGCGGGTCCGGTCCAGAATCCGCCCGATGGGTCGGGGTTGAGGTTGCAGACGACGAAGTTCATTTCTTCGACACACCGTCGAAGTTCGGTCACCGAGTTGTCGATTGAGGCGCCCGGAGACTGCGGCAGCTGACAGCCGGGGATGAAGCTGTCGGGGAAGAGATCGCAGACCCGCTTGATCAAGTTGTTCTGATGCATGCTCCAATACTTCGATGTGTGTTCGTTGCCGACGTGGTGGGCCATCCAGCTTGCCCGGGGCGAAAAGATCGTGCGATCGAGGTTGCGTTGCTGCTGCAGCCGAAGTTGGTTTTGTTCGATGCTGTCGCGTATCTCGTCGTCGCTGACCGTGATGACGCCAAGTTCGCCAACATGGGCCGGGTCGGCGTCGACCGCCGCCTTCTGTGCATCGCGCCAGTCGCCAACCGCCGGCGGCGTCGTCGTGTAGTGGCCGTGGCAATCAATAATCACGGAAGCGACAGTACCTCGATCACTGGTTACGCCCGGGCCGCAGCGCCCGGTCGCTCGGGATGTGTGGCAACCAGTCGTTCCGTTGCCAGACTGGGCCGGTGTCGGTTGTCCAACAGTCCCTCGTCACGCTCGATGTTGAGGGCGTGCTCATCCCCGAAATCTGGATAGCGGTCGCGGAAGCGGCCGGTGTCGAGGCGCTCAAACGCACGACTCGCGACGAGCCCGACTACGACCTTCTCATGAAGGGCCGGCTTCAGCATCTGGCCGATCATGGCCTCGGAATGGAGCAGATCCAGCAGGTGATCGCCGATCTACGGCCGCTCGACGGAGCGAAGGACTTCCTCGACGAGTTGCGCAGCACGACACAGGTCGTCCTGCTGAGCGACACGTTCCGTCAGTTTGGGGCGCCGATGATGGCCCACCTCGGCTACCCGACCCTGTTGTGCCACGACCTCGTGGTCGAGAACGACGTGATCGTCGACTACCGCCTCCGTATGCCCGACCAAAAGCGTTGCGCCGTTCGGTCCTTTCAGGAACTGAACTTCTCGGTTGCCGCCGCGGGCGATTCGTACAACGACACGACGATGCTCGGCCAGGCCGACCGGGGTTACCTTTTCAATGCACCAGCAAACGTGATCGACGAGTTTCCACAGTTCCCAGCGTTCGACTCCTACGACGACCTGCTGAACGCGCTGCTCGACCGTTAGGTCGGTCGTGACCCCGCCGCCGGCCGCCCGTCAGATCGACTGTCCCTGTGGCGCGAGCGCGGGCTATGACGACTGTTGTGGCCGTTTTCATCTACGGACGCAATCGCCCCGCACCGCCGAGGACCTCATGCGCTCGCGATACGCCGCCTATGTCATGCAAGATGCCGACTACCTCGTGTGGTCGTGGCACCCCGACACTCGGCCAGCGGCGATCGACCTCGATGGCGATCGCATCTGGCTGGGGCTGACGATCATCGAAACGAAGGCGGGAAACGCGCTCGACGCGACCGGGATCGTCGAGTTCGCGGCTGACTTCGCGAATGCGGGCGTGGCTCCGATGCGCCTGCATGAGCGCAGTACGTTTGGGCGCGTCGATGGGCGCTGGGTCTACGTCGACGGCGACGCTGGCTGATCGGACCCGGCCGTCTGCCCCGTCGACCGGTTCAGCTGGTCACGATCCCGCCGTTTGGTGACAACGCCTGGCCGGTGAGGAACGAACTTTCGTCGGCAGCAAGGAACACGGCCGTGGCGGCGATGTCTTCGGCGGTTCCGATGCGGCGCAGCGGCGTCTGGTCGATCAGTGGCTGGAGGAACTCGCGCGGTATGACCTGTGACATCGGCGTATCGATCAGGCCGGGGCAGATGGCGTTCACTCGAATGCCGGTCGGCCCGACTTCACGAGCGACGGACTTGACGAATCCGAGCACGGCTGCCTTCGACGTCGCGTAGTGCACCGGTCCGTGCCCGGCGAGGCCCGCGATACTCGACAGACCGATGATCGAACCGCCGATGCCGGCTTCGTGCATCTGGCGAATGGCTGCGCGACTGGTGTAGGCCATGCCGCCGACGTGAATCTCGAGCATGCGGGTGAGGCCGTGGTCGGTGAGTTTGGTGATCGAGACGGCAGGACTTCCGTCGCCACCATCGTCGGGTACGAAGGCGACGCCAGCGCTGTTCACGAGGGTCGTGACGGGACCGAACGCGTCCTTCGCTGCCGCGAACGCAGCGTCGACGGCAGTACTGTCGGAGACGTCGGCGGCCAACGCGATCGCGTGACCACCCGCCGCCGTGATCGCCTCGGCGGCCGCGGTCGCGGTCTGCAGCTGCAGGTCAACACAAGCGACGACCGCCCCCTCTTGCGCGAACTGGGTGGCGCACGAGCGTCCGATTCCGCTTCCCGCCCCTGTGATGACCGCGACCTTGTTCTCTAAACGCATGACGTGTCTACCCCGGTTTCGGTTCGTGATCATCGGTTGGGTCGTCGGCCGCCCACAGGTCGAGCTGTGTAGTTACTCGTTCGGGAACCGGTAGCGGCGCGAGGTCGTCGACCGTAGCGCACACCTCAGACCAGAATCGCCGCGCGAGTTCTGGAGCGACCACGTTGTCGGGGGTGTGGGTGAAGACGAACGGCTGACGGCCTTCCGCGAGCCAGCCGGCGAGCTTCGGCACCCAGCTGCGCCAGACGATCAGGCTGCGCTCGATGTGGCGTTCACCGATCAGTCGAACGATCGGTTGTGATGCTGTGGCATGGGGGCGGACTGGTAGCCGCGGTTTATTTCGCCAGGCATCGTGTTCTTCAGGAGTCACCGGAGGCGTCGCAAACAGCGCCCGACTGTCGAGGATGACGCGGTCGACGCCCTGACGCTCCAGGATCGCATCGAACGGTGCTTCGGCGAGACCGCCGGCGAAGAACGCTGGATGGCGCACTTCCGTCGCGAACGCGAAGTCACTCGGAAGCGATATGAGGAAGTTCTCGAATGAGCCGAGGTCTTCAGGGCCGAACGACGCCGGCAACTGAATCTGCAGCGGTCCTAACCGGTCGGCCAGCGGTTCGAGTAGCGCCAGAAATGCGCGCACGAGGTCGTTGGAATTTCGGAGCTTGCGGTCGTGGGTGATATCCCGCGGCAGCTTGAAACAGAACCGAAAGTCCTCCGGAGCGAGTTCGGCCCATCGCGCGATCGTTGCCGTGGTCGGCGAGGCGTAGAACGTCGTGTTGCCCTCGACGGCCGGGCACCACGTGGCATACGACGCAAGCTCCTCGCCAGCCTTTGTCGTGGCCGCAAAGTACCGGCCAACCCACGCCTTGTGGGCCCACATCGCGCAGCCGACTCGGAGGTTGGGCGCTGAGGGCGGGCCACTCATTCCCTGATCCTTGCACGCTTCCCTGGATCCGTTGCACCTGGCGCGTTATCACGCGCCCGCGGCTCGCTCTCGTGTACTCGCCGCGTCGTTCTCAATTGGGAAGAGGTTAACGATGGAAGCCATGACGAGACTGAAGGTAGGGCTGCTCGCTGTCGCTACAGCGGTGCTCTAGTCGAAAGCGCGTGTACGGGCGATGACGGCTTCTCTCCGCTCTTTCGCTCGTGTTAAGCGTTCGCCCTGCAGTCGAACGCACCGAGCATCGATGCGTACAGTTGCCCACTGAGCTTCGGCGCCGGCCTTGTGAGCGATGAGGTCCTCTGCTTTCAAACCGCCGATGGCCAGTGCCGCGCGTGTGCCCTACCTGGCCTCGTCGAACCGTCTGCGCCGGGGTATCCCGCCCAGCCGAGCGAACCACCGCTCTATCCCGCCCAACCGGCAGGGTGTCCAGCGGGGTTTACCTGTTTGCCCCCCATCGTTGAGGCCGTGCCACCTCAGCAGTCCGCGCCGACGTACGCAGTCGTCATGGTCGGTGATTCGAGTCGTTGCGCGCCGCTCAGCGCCGTTGTTGCAGTTGCTGGTGTCTGCCCGCCCGGCGTTCGCGGTGGCTGCTGACTTTGGCTTCGGTTCGTCGCTACCCGTCGCGGCCTCCTCGAGCCCGGCCCTCGCCCACACTGGTCTTGAGGTTGATGCCGCCATGATGGTGGCGATGGGTCTGCTCGCCGCCGGTTGCATCATCATGGGTGTCCGGCGCCAGCGCGAGTCCCGCTAGGTCTTTTCAGGGCCCGCGGTGTTGGTCGCGTTCGAAGCTGCCAGGCTTGAGAACGATGACGAAGCCGAACGCCGAAGATCCCGACCCGCGATCCACTGACCCCGGCGATAGCCCCTGGGTCACGCTGACGAAGACACCGGTATACGACAACCCGTGGATTCAGGTGAGCCATCGCGACGTCGTGAACCCGAACGGCGGCGTCGGAATCTACGGCTTGATTCATTTCAAGAGTTTGGCGATCGGTGTGCTTCCGATCGACGCCGACGACCACACGTGGTTGGTCGGCCAATACCGCTACGCGACGGCGGAGTACAGCTGGGAGATCCCGGCCGGTGGCGGCGAGCTCGACGTCGATCCGGCCGTAACCGCTCGCCGAGAACTGGCTGAGGAGACCGGCCTGATCGCGGACCGATGTCGGTTGCTGCTCGAGGCCCGCACGAGTAACTCGGTGTGCGACGAGCGGGCGTACGTCTATGTTGCCGAGGGGCTAACCGAAGGACCGACGGCTCCGGACGAGACCGAGCTGTTGGAGCTTCGGCGTTTACCGGTTGCCGATGCAGTTGCGATGGTGCTGACGGGTGAGATCACCGACTCGCTGTCGATCATGGGCTTGCTCCGGCTGGCAGCCGAACGTCAGGCGTCGTGAAGGATCTGAACCTCGAACGTGATGTCGGCAGTCAGACTGCTTGCCACCGAGCAGTACTTGTTCATCGCCAAGTCGACAAAGCGGTTTGCCATCTCTTCATCGAGCCCGGGCGCATCGATCGAATGAACGGCGTGAATCGCGGTGTAGTACGCAGGCACGCCGTCGGCGCGTTGACCTGACAACTCGATGTCGTAGCGCTCGATCTCGAGCCGACGCTTGCGGATCATCTCGACGACGTCGAAGGCCGCACACGCGCCGACCGCGTTGAGCAGCAGTTCCATCGGATTCATGCCGGTCTTTGCGTACTCTTCGCCGTCGATCAAAACTTGCTGGTTGTCAGGCGTTCGACCGAGAAAGCGCTTTCCGCTGATGTGATGAACGGTTGTGGTCTTCGTGTCGGCCATGCGTTCAGGATGCCACTGTCGAGCGATCAAAGGCCACCGCCGTCAACGTGCCCGCCGGGATCTCGGTGAAGCCGCCGTCACGAACATGAACCGCCGCAGTCGCGTCGACCTGGGCCCACAGCGCGTCATCGGCGTGGACGACGACGACTGGCCTGCCACTTGTTTCCCACTCGGCGAAGCGGTCCGCCGACCATGTTCGTGCGAGCAGCTGACCGGCATGCGCCACCTGGGCGGCCTGCTTGCCCCATGACATGTCGACGGCGGGCGTGATGACGATGATCGCGTCGGCCGGGCCTCCGGGCGGTACCGCGGGCACCACGGCCGGCTCATCGAGCGGCGACGATCGGATCTGGAGCTTCGACAGCGCATCGGGTAGCTGGTCCATGCGACTCGGCACGTAAGCCCGAACCTCCGCGCGACCAACCTGTGCGGTCGCACCATCGGGAGCTTGAGCCCGCTGCCACGGTGCGCCACGGGCACGGCGCACCAGTTTGCGGATCCGGCCGCCCCCTTGCCACGCGTCGATGGCATCGAACCAGGCCCCACCTTCGGCGGCGTCCTCGGCGGCCATCAGCGTGATGGTGGCTACTGCGGCTGCGGCGCACACCTCAACGGTTGTCGGCGGGTCGATCTTCTCGACCCGAGCGACGAGCTGCATCGCCCACGGCGCTTCTTCGTCGTTGATCATCGATGCTCCTAATGCGTCGGTCTCGTACTGTAAACCGGCAGGCCTGAGCCTCCGTTGGTGTCAAGCGAGGCAGTCAACGATCAGGGGGTCGAGTGCACGACGACTACCACCGCGCAGAGCGAGCAGCGACGCAGCCAGGAGCCGATGGTGGCTTCTGGTCGTCGTTGGCAGTGACCAACGGGTCGAGGTGCCCGCGCTTTGGTTACGCCAGGCCTGCGGCTGTTCAGCATGTCGTACGGCCCCGCTCGGGCAGCGGTCGTACGAACTCGATGATTTGCTCGATCAGCTCGCCACCGACGAAGTCGTGCGGGTGGATATCCGCGGCGAGTCGGCGGCCGGGATCGACGTCGACTTCGTCGATGATCAGCAGACGGTCGTTCATTCGGGTTACGTGGCGTTCCACCGAACCCGAACAACCTCGCCTACAGCTCGGCCGGGCTGGGCCCCCACACCGACAACCCGTACGGCGATCCGTGTCCAACCGTGCAGCTGTTGCATTGTCTTCGGCAGGCTGGCACCGGCGGCCGGTCGGTCTTTGTCGATGGTCGCGTCGTCGCCGAGCAGATCGCTGGCGACAGGGTTGTTACATCGATCTCGACGCGATCACGTCGCTGGCTCGCCGTCAGTCGTCGGCGATGACGGCGTAGGCCTCGATCTCAACCGTCATGCGCGGATCGATGAGGCGGCTGACTTCCACCAATGTCGAGACCGGCTTCACGTCGCCAAAGACCGCAAGGTGGGCTCGGGCGACCTCGGGCATGTCGTCGATGTTGGTGACGTAGGTAACGGTGCGCACGACATCGGCGGCGCTACTGCCAACCTCGGCCAGGGCGCTCTGGATGATGTCGAGCGCCGAGACCGACTGGTCATAGGTCGAGGTGCCGTCGAGGCAGTCCTGGGCCGCGCACGTACCGGCGACGTGAATTGTTGCGCCGACTCGTACCGCACGGCAGTAGCCGAAGATGTCCTCGAAGGGGCTGCCCGATGAAATGTTCACACGTGTCATGGGCCAATAGAAGCATGCGAGGCGACGACCGGCTCGACAGTTTCTGTTCGGCGCCGTTCGATGAACCACCGATTTGTTAGCAGCCGCCGCCGGTGCGTTCGTCGGGGATCGACGTGTCGACAACTTCGACATGGATGTGGGGCCACGACGGTTCGGCCGTGAACTCATCGACCTGCGAGTCGAAGGGCAACAGCCGAGCGCCGGTCGCGATTTGGGTGACGCCCGCTTCTACTCGATCGTCGGGGCCGACGAGCATGTCGACCATGTGAAAGACCTTGACCTGCCAGCCCGGCAGATCGTCGGGTTCGATGATCACGAAATGGTCGTCATGATCGCAGTACAACACGTAGCTACCTGCGAACAGCACGGTTCCGGTCACCGGTGAACGAACTTCAGTCGCGGGCTGAACGACGATGTCGGCCGCGCTGCGGTCGCCGGTCTTCCTGCCTCGCGACTCCATCGTCATCGTTTGGGCATCAGTGATGAACAGCTCCATTTGTTGGGCGCCGGTGTGGCCGGCTTCGTGGAAACCGATGCGTTCGACCGCGGCTGAGGGATAGACCACGGTGACTGGCCCGGCCTGCGCCATCGGCCCGAACTCTTGGGCGGTCACGACCCGGGGAATCGGCGTCGCAGTCGGCGGTGGGGTTGGCGTCGGTGACGGTCCAGGTGTCGGCGTTGCGGTCGGAGTCGGTGTTGGGGTTGTGGTCGGAGTCGGCCTTGGTGTCGCAGTCGGAGCTGTGGTGACCGTGGCGGTGGGTGCGATCGCCACCGCGACTGATGCGTTGTCCATCCGACCGTCGATCTGGCCGCACGCGGTTGCGAGGGCCAACAGGCCGACGATCATGCCGACGATCATGGCGCCGCCGAGCCAACCCCGCGGAACTCGGGCCGAGCGAACGCTCCGGGCGGTTGACGAGTCCGAACCACGCACCTGTCGCCGAGCAGCGACCAGTCGATTCATAGCTGCGACGGTACTGGCCAACGACGCCGAACAGCGTGTGCCCGGCCGGACCTTGCGCTGACGCCAAGGTCCTATGGTTGCGCCATGCACATCGACAGGATTGGCGCCGGTCCGATCATCGACCCCTCCTCGCACCCGCCTGTCGGTCAGAACATTCAGGGCCCCTCGATGATTCGAGTACCGGACTGGGTCCGTGAACCCTTGGGGCGCTTCTACCTCTATTTCGCCGACCACAAAGGCGAGTACATCCGACTGGCCTACGCCGACGAGCTTGACGGGCCATGGACCGTGCACCCCGGCGGATCTCTCCACCTCGCCGACTCTCGCTTCCTTACCGAGCCGCCCGAACTCAGCGCCGAGCGACTGGCTGCGATCACCGAGCGATACGAAGCAGCCGTTGGCGCCGACTCGATGCCCGTCGACCTACGGGCCGATCTCGTTACGCCGCACATCGCCTCCCCCGATGTTCATGTCGACCATGACCTCCAGCAAATTCGTCTGTACTTCCACGGTCTGGAATCGATCGGCACCCAAGTAACGCGCGTCGCAACCTCTGGCGACGGCATCAGGTTCACCGTGGCCCCCGCCGTCCTCGGCCCGTCCTACTTTCGGGTCGTCGAATTCGGCGGCTTTCATTATGCGCTCGTGATGCCCGGCGTCGTGCGCCGCTCCACGTCCGGCACGTCAGACTTCGTCGTCGGCCCCACGTTGTTCGAGCCAACGATGCGCCACAGCGCAGTTCTCCTCTGCGGCACGACCCTGCACGTGATCTGGAGCCGGGTTAGCGACGCTCCCGAATCGTTGCTGCACAGCACGATCGATGTCACTGGCGACTGGATGACCTGGTCAGCCGAACATCACGGTGTGATCTTGCGACCTGAATACGAGTGGGAAGGAAGCGACCTCGAGATCGCCGCCTCACAACGAGGTGCCGCGTCCGGGCGTCAGAACCAACTGCGAGACCCAGCGATCTTTCGCGATCCGTCGACCGGTGAACTTCGCCTGCTCTACGCGGTGGCTGGCGAGAGCGGTATTGCAATAGCTCGCATCACGCTTTGAGTAAGGAACAGCCGCCGTTCGCGCGCGGTAGCGGGCCGGTCTTCGCGCTCGCGCTCGCCTTGTTTGTTGTCGGCTACGGCACCAACGTGTCGACGCCGTTTCTGGTTCGTTACAAGGAACGCTTGGATCTCGGCGACTCGGCAACGATGCTCATCTTCGTCGTCTACGTCATTGGCATCATGTCGACGTTGCTCATCGCCGGGCCACTGTCGGACCGGTTCGGTCGCCGCCTCTGCCTGCCGTTCATCCTGTTGTCGGGTTTCGCGTCGTTGATCACGATCGCGGGCCGCGATTCATTCCTCTTGCTGCTCCTGGCCCGCGTGCTCCTCGGGGTTGTGAGCGGCGGCGCACTCGCGATCGGTACCGCGTGGCTGCAGGAGCTCATGGGCCGCGGGAACGAGCTACGGGCCGCGTTGATGACGACGGTCGCCGCGTATGGCGGCTTCGGCTTCGGCCCGATCGCCTCAGCGCTGTATGAGCACGTCGGTGGGAAGGCGCCACTCGTGGTGCCGTTCGTCGTACATGCTGGCGTGGCTGTGGTTAGCGCTGCCCTGCTTTACCCGGCCCCGGAGACGAAACATCGGTCGCATGAGCGCCCATCGTTTCGACCGGAGTTTGGAGTTCCTGCTGCTACACGGCGGTTCTTCGTTCGGATCATCCTGCCGGCATCTATTTGGGTGTTCGCCTTCCCATCGACTGGGTTTGCACTGTTTCCGTTGCTGATCAGCTCGGCGGTTCCCGGCTTCGATGTGCTCGTGGCCGGGTTCGCGGGCACGCTCACCGCATGGGGCGGCTTGATGTCTCGATCAATTGCGGCGCGAGTCGGCGCCAACCGTTCGCTTTCGGTGGGCCTATCGATCGGGGTGGCTGGTTATCTGTTCGGGGGCATTGCGATCGCGTCGGGCTGGTGGGTGGTATTGCTGCCCGGGGCCGTCCTGGTCGGCGCGGCCTCGGCAACACTGACCGCAGGGATTCTGACCGTCTTCGGAGAGATGGCCGAGGACGATTCCCGCGGCGCGTTGTCGTCCACCTTCTACCTCCTCGCCTACCCCGGTATGACGATGCCCGTCATCGTGACCGGGCTCGCCACCTTCATGTCGACGGGCGGCGCTCTCGCCCTCGTCACCACCCTCGCGATCGCAACCGCCGTCGTCGTCAGTCGACGCGTGCAGACGTTGCCAGAAAGCGGAATCGAGGCCCCGTCCATTACCGTGACCTCATGAGCACGGCATGGGTTTACCTAATGGCCGGTGTCGCCTTCGGCAGCTCGGTCGTGGTCAAGTGGTGGTTGAAACGCACCTACCGCAAGTGGAGCAAGGTCCCGAACCAGCACGGCGTCACCGGCGTCCAAACGGCGCAGGCGATCTTGGCGTCGAACGGCGTGAAACACGTGCGCATTGAGCAGGTGCGAGGCAAACTCACCGACCACTACGACCCGCAGAAGGACATCTTGCGGCTCTCGCAGTCGAACTATTCGTCGACCAGCGTTGCGGCCATGGCGGTGTCGGCTCACGAGGCAGGCCACGCGATGCAGGACTTCACCGAGGACGTCCGCTTAAAGCTGCGTCGGTATCTGGTTCCGATCGCCGCGCTCGGCAACCGATTCGGACCGATGTTGGCGATCGCCGGCTTCCTGATGTCGAGCGGCACGCTGCTTCGGATCGGTGTTTTTCTCCTGGCTGGCACGATGGTCTTCCAGTTGCTGACGCTGCCGGTTGAATTCAACGCCAGCCGTCGAGCCCTCAAGAATCTTGAGCGGCTCGGTTTGTCCGACCCGGCCCAGCGCAAAGGCACTCAGACCGTGCTGCGAGCGGCTGCGTTGACCTACGTAGCAGCAGCCGCGACATCGATTGCGTACTTTGCAACATTGCTCGCTCAGAGCCGCGGCAGTCGCCTCGGCTGACGGCGCGGACGTCGACATTTCGCCGGATTCGCCCACTAAAGACCCGCGCCGGTAAGTGCAAGCGCTCACTACGACAAGTTCCATTTTCGCCTCGTTTCTCGGCGAAGAGCGCGCTCTGTTGTCTGGTCGCTTTGCCAGCAGGACTCGTTCCTCGCCCTACCGGCGCAGCTCCTAAGCAATCCCACCTACCCCGGCCCGAGAAACTGGCTGCGGCGGTCCTCGTTCGATAAGACTGTGGTCTTGCTGCTCAATCGATTGTTCCGACGCGTTTGGTTCGTTGCCCTCGGACTCACGACGCTTGCCATACTTCTTGCTATTTCCCAGAACACCACGTCTGCCGATCCGGATCCCGCTGATCTCCGTGATCGTGCGGCCGCCGAGGTCATAGCGGCGCTATCGACGGGTGATCCCGTTGACATGGCCATGCTCCCGGATCTCTCCATGCTCGGACCCCCTCCTTGGACGTCCTATGTGCCGGGCCGAAGCACGATGGTGGTGCATGCGTGGTCGATGCTCGTCGATCGAGGTCTTCTCGACGCGCCGGTCGTTTCCGCGTCCCGCCTGGTCGACGATGGCGAGGAACCGGTGAGCTTCGCTGAAGCCGAACCCGCCGAGGTCGTCGGCGACAATGACACCTTCGGCACCGGACAAACGTTAAGCGGTTTCGGAACGGCACCCGGACTCGCCCGCCAAGCCGAAGTTGCTGGCGTTCTCGCAACGTCGTTCGGCGGCTCAGACTGTGCCCTGAACGAAGACGACGGTTCTATCGGGGCCAGCAGCACGATCGACCTCGCCCAGGACGAGTTTGTTGTGTGCAATGCCTTCATCGGCGATGGCCCCTTCGGGTCGCGCGGCGACTACGACTTCTTCGAGATCACGACCGACGCTGCGGGTCAGCGGATCATCGTCGACATCTCAGCGACGCGGTCCTTCGTCGAGCCGACCTTCGTGATTGCCGTCTACGCCGCTGACGGATCTCTGCTTCGGTCGCTGCGTGACGACGGCATCGACCCCGAGGTGTACCTCGATATCGCGCTCGAACAACCTGGCCGGTACTACGCCGTCGTCGGTGGCTGCTGCGGAACCCCGACCGATCCCTTCGTGAGCGGAAGCGGCCCGAACCCGAGCGCGACTGGTCCCTATGAACTCACCCTTGCCAAGGTCGCTCCGGGCAGCGCATGGCCGTCACCGGTACCGCCGGCACCGCCGACGTGTGTCTCGGTTGAAGACGATGGTTCGATCCCGCTGGCGACGAGGGTCGCTATGAACGGTGCGACAGCCGAGAACTGTGTTGGCGAGATCGGAGACGGTCCCCATGGTCGTACGACTGGCGATGTTGACATGTTCTTCGTGCCGGAGCTTCGTAGCCGACAGCAAGTACGGCTCGCTGTGCGCGACAACGCCGACCCCTTTGTTGCCGTCGACATCGTCGTCTACGACGTGGGCGGAGCCGTCGTCCAATCAGCCGAAGGCGTTGGGGCGCGCGAGCCGGTGACTTTCTCGACGCTTACCGCCGGCGATCACTGGATCGCACTTAGTGCAGCCGGTGGAGGTCTGACGGACCCGTTCGTCAGTGACAGCGGCCGCGGCGTTGGTTGGACCGGCGCTTACTCCCTGAGCATCGACATCGAGCCCGACGACGGTGCGCCAACGCCGAATGTCGATCTCGACGTCTACCTTGTCAACCTCGAAGTCGGCGACGCCATGAGTGTCGCCGTCGTCGGCAACGGCGTGCAACAAGGCGGTTTCCTCGAAGTCGTCGACCCAGCCCAGGTTGGGCGCATGGGAGCCAGCTACAGCCAGGCGACCCTCTACCCCACCGAATCGCCCCTTGCCCAATTCGGCACGCTCAGTGTCGACCACGTGGCCGCCCGGTCGGGCCTCCACGGCATCATCATCGGCGGGCCCCAAGGTGACTACGAGGCTCGCCTGCGGATCTCGCAGGCGGGTATCGGGACATTCGGGGAGAAGATCAAACTTGGCGAGCAGATCATTTTCGTCGACTTCGACGGGGCCTCGACCGAACCGCAACGACTCAGCCCGTTCGGCCCGCAAGGAGAGGTTGAGCTCTCGCCGCTATCCGCATCGTTGAACCGGTTCGGGCTCGCGGCCGCCGATGAATCCGACGTCATCGATGAGGTCCTCGCCACGATCACGCGCACGCTCGAAACAGAACTTCGCGGCGGCCCGAACGGTGATCGCGATCAGTCAGGCGTCGATGGCGACTTCGACATCACCATCCTGAATAGTCGAGACCATGCGAGCCCCTGGGGCGACCGGAACGTCTCGCGCGTGATTATCGGTGGCACCCAGGCCGAGCTAGGGATTCCGACCGTCGGCATCTCAGAGTCGATTGACCCTGGCAATTTCGCTCGTGAAGAAACCGCGGTCGTCCTGCTCGACCTGCTCAGTAGCCAGGACAGCCCGGCCACGTCGATCAACCGCCTCGCTCTCGATGCCAGCTTGCCGAAGTCTCAGCTCGTCGGTTCAACCATCGGCCTCATCGCGGCGCACGAGATCGGACACTTCCTGGGCAATTGGCACACCGACGGAGCGAACGCAACCGCCTCGGTGATGGACAGCGGCGGCGACCTTCGCAACACCGTGGGCGCTGGCGCCGACATGGTGGTCGGAACCGGCGACGACCAGCGGGTCTCGTTCGTCGAAGATGCGTTCAGTCGGGCCGAGGACTTCACCGGCCGACAAGACACCCGAGCCCGCACTGCCCATGGCCTGGCCACGGCGGGAGCTGGCGAGCCGCTGCCCCGTCAGCCATTCGCGCCCAATGTTGTACCCGGCATTGTCGAGGCCGAAGATTTCGACATTGGCGAGGTCAGCGTTGCGTACAACGAAGTCGATGGCATCGCGAATCGTGGTGGGGCCTACCGCTCCGGCGACGTTGACATCTGGCCGACTCTGAATCAGCCGGGCGGCCACACCGTGGGTACAACCCGCGACGGTGAGTGGCTCGAGTACACGGTCGAGGCCCAGGTCGCCCGCACGTTCGTGGCGACGGTACGACTCGCCTCCGGCGCAGTGAATCCCGGGTCGCTCGAACTCTCGGTCGACGGCGAACTTGCCGCTGTCATCGACGTTCGCAACACCGGCGGCTGGTGGCGCTGGACCACGCCAACGCTCGGCAACGTCGACCTCACCGCCGGTGAACATGTCGTGCGTCTGGGGTGGACCGATGGTGCCAACATCAACGTCGATTGGTTTGCTCTTGGTGAACGCGGCCCCCGGGTCGCAAGCGCGGTCCCGGGCCGAGTGCAAGCCGAGGATTACGACATCGGCGGCCAGAATGCGGCTTACAACGATGTCGACATGGCCAACCGAGGCGGTGCACTTCGTGACGACGGCGTCGACCTTTGGCCGATCGTCGGTGAACCGGGCGGCGTCACGGTGGGTACGACCCGTGACGGCGAGTGGCTCGAGTACACCGTTGAGGCCGCCAACGGTGGCATATACGACTTCACACTTCGAGTGGCGTCTGGCGCCGCCGACCCAGGTGCAATCGACATAAGTATCGATGGTCGTACCGTTGGTCGTTTGGCACCGGAACCACTTGGCTGGTGGAACTGGGCCGAGCAGCCTGCGGCTCGGGCCTATCTACCAAGCGGCAAACATATCGTTCGCCTGACCTGGGCCGACGGGGCCGAGATCAACCTCGATTGGTTCGAATCGGCGCAGTGCCGGACCTCAGACTGCTGGAGTGCGTTCGACCTGTTCCTTGTCGAGTAGCTCACGAGTACATGGCCGTACAGGCGGTCGCCATTGATTCCGATCCGTACGAGCACGATCGTAGGATGCGAGGCCGATGCCAGATGCCATCTCACTCCTCGATCGAGACTTCTATGCTCGTCCCGCCCCGGTCGTTGCTCGTGAGCTGCTGAACAAGGTATTCGTCGCTGGTGAGCTGTCGGCTCGAATCGTTGAGACCGAGGCCTATGGCGGTTCGGATGATCCGGCGAGCCATGGGCACCGTCGCCGTACTGAACGAAACGGTGCGATGTTTGGCCCACCCGGCCACCTGTACGTCTACTTCACCTACGGCATGCATTACTGCGTGTGCGTCGTGACAGGCGAGGATGAAGAACCATCAGCCGTGTTGATCCGTGCCGGCGAGCCACTCGCAGGCCTCGATGCGATGCGGCCGCGACGGCCGAAGGCGCGGATCGATCGTGATCTAACCAATGGACCTGCCAAGTTCGCCGCGGCCTTTGGTCTGACCACCGATCACGATCGACTCGATCTCTGTGGCCCCGAGCAACGCACGCAACCGATCTATCTCGCCACCGATGGCACTGCGGCGCCTTCGCGTCCTGCGTCGTCGACGCGGGTTGGGCTGACGAAGGGCACGACCATCCGGTGGCGGTGGTATGTGCGGAACAATCAGTTCGTCTCTCCCGGCCGGCCGTCGTAGGCGTTCGGTTTCGAACCCCCGGTCTCAACACGTAGATTTCTTTCGGGGTCCGAGACCTTGATGCCAACCTGGCACCAGCCCGCGAAAGCCGGAAGGCCGCATGACCACGACACGACGGTACGACGACATCCCGGGCACGTATGTCTTTGACGGCAATCACAGCCGCATGGGCTACGCGCTCAACATGTTTTGCATGTCCCTCAATGACGGCGCGAACCGTGAAGCGTTTCGAGCCGATCCATCTGCCTACCTCGATCAGCACAACTTGACCGCAGCGCAGCGCACCGCGGTCGAGGAACGGGACTGGCTCGGCATGCTGCAACTCGGCGGCAATATCTACTACACGTTCAAACTGGCGATCTTCGACGGCCTGAGCATGCAGCAGGTTGGTGCGTCTATGTCGGCGGTCACCGTCGAAGAGTTCTCTCAAATGATGGTCGACGGCGGTCGCCGCTACGAGAAAGGCGCGTAGTGCCAGCACAACTTGTCGGGGGAATCGGCACGAGTCATGTTCCAGCAGTCGGCGCCGCGATCGACCACCACAAAGAGGCCGAGCCCTATTGGCAGCCATTCTTCGAGAAGATTCAACCGGCGCGAGACTGGATGGCCGAGACGGCGCCCGACGTCTGCATCGTCGTCTTCAACGACCATGCGTCAGCCTTTTCGCTCGAGCTGATCCCAACGTTTGCGCTCGGCGTCGCGTCGAAGTTCGAACCCGCCGACGAAGGCTACGGACCCCGCGGCGTCCCGGCCGCAACCGGCCACCCGGAGCTGGCCTGGCACCTGGCGGAATCGCTGATTCTCGACGAGTTTGATATCACGATCGCCAACACCATGCCGATCGATCATGGCTGCACGGTTCCGCTCTCGGTCGCCTACAACCGACCGAAGGAATGGCCATGCAAAGTCATTCCGCTCTGCGTCAACGTCATCCAGTACCCGGCTCCGACCGGGAACCGCTGCTTCCGCCTCGGCCAAGCGATCCGCCGGGCCCTCGACGCATGGCCCGGCGACGAACGGGTCGTGATCTTTGGCACCGGCGGCATGTCGCACCAGCTCCAGGGCGAACGGGCCGGCCTCATCAACCTCGACTTCGATACCGAGTTCCTCGACCGGCTTATCAATGATCCCGAGGCACAAGCTGCCGTCGATCACGACGACTACCTCCGCCAGGCCGGTTCGGAGGGCATCGAGCTCGTGATGTGGTTGATCATGCGAGGCGCGATGGACGAAGCGGTCCGCGTTGTCCATCGCATGCATCACGTGCCGACATCGAACACCAGCAACGGTCTCGTCGTCCTCGAAAACGCGAGCTGAAGCGAACACAGCGTGAGCTAAAAGATCAGCCGGATGACGAGCACGATCGCAGCCATCGCCGAAAGGGCGAGTATCGCGGGCCGCGTCCAGCCGCGATCGAGGATCGGCACCATGTGGCCGCTCATCGCGAAACCGATGGCGATAGCCGGCAGCAATGTGAGCGCCGTGCGCAGGTCGTCGACCGATGTATGACCGCCGAGCGCCAACCCGCTGAGGGTGATCATGGTGCCGAACAGGAAGAACCCCGCCATCGAACCTCGCAGCCTCGGGCCACCTGCGTGTTGAAACAGCAGTGCGACCTGGGGTCCGCCGATACCAGCGGTGCTGGCGCCGAAGCCGGACAGGACGCCCGCGACGAGCAAGGTGGGGCGAGTGCGCTTGAAGACGATGCCGCTTGCGCTTGCCACCACCGTGCCTATGACGACCACCGCCACGACGATCGCGATTCCTTGTTCCGAAAGGACCGTCAACGCGGCGACGCCGAGTGCGGTACCCGGGATGCGTCCGATCAGTGCCGAGCCGACTTCGCCGACGTTGACCGACGTCCGATCACGAAGCAACATGCCGATGTTCAGCACCAGACTGACGCACAACGTCGGGACCGGAACATACGACGGGTCGATCTGGACCAGGACGGGGATCGACAACAGGTTCATGCCGAAACCGACGCTGGCCTGCACTGACGCGGCGAGGGTCAAAACAATGAGGGCGACAAGAAATCCGATGGTCATCGTTCAGGGCACCCACATCGATCCGGGTGGCAAGGTCGTGTCGGCACGGCGCCACGATACGACCGCAAGCCGCCGAACGGTGACACGGGCCGAGCAGCGATTCACGCCCGCAAACCATGGCCTCGTTCCATGACGGTGATAAAACTACAACCGTGCTGATCGTCGTCTCCCCCGCCAAGTCGCTCGACTACGAGAGTCCCCTGGCGACCAAGAAACACTCTGTCCCTGAAATGCTTGATCGTGCGTCGGAGCTGGTCGGCGTTATGGCCAGCAAATCGCCCGACGACCTGGTCGACCTTATGAGCATTTCGCCCAAGCTTGCGCAGCTCAACGTCGACCGGTTCGGCGACTGGAGTACGCCGTTCACTGTCGACAATGCACGACCGGCCCTGCTGGCGTTCAACGGCGACGTGTATACCGGCATGGACGCAGCGCAGACATTCAGCGAGCGCGACTTCACCCACGCGCAAAAGACACTGCGAATCCTGTCCGGTCTCTACGGCGTTCTACGTCCGCTCGACCTTATGCAGCCGTACCGCCTCGAGATGGGCACGAAACTGGCGACCGATCGAGGTTCGTCGTTGTACGAATTCTGGGGCGACCAGATCACACAAGCCCTCAACGACGACATCGCCGCGAGTCCGGGCGCCAAGGTACTCGTGAACCTCGCCTCGAACGAATATTTCGGCGCGGTCCGGCCCGAGCTTGTGACCACGCCGATCATTGCCCCCGTGTTTCTCGACGCCAAAGGCCAAGGCGACCACAAGATCGTCAGCTTCTTCGCCAAACGGGCGCGCGGTGTCATGGCGGCGTGGATCATCCGCGAACGCATCAAGTCGATCTCCGCGTTCGCCGCCTTCGACGGCATGGGCTACCGGTTCGATGAAGACCGATCGACCGACGACCGGCCGGTTTACACCCGACGCAACGACAGCTGACAACAGCCGTCGTCGGGAGCGGAGTCTTCAGCCCGGCGGGCGTAGCGGGGGCGGACGCATCAAGGGAGGCTGCAACGCCCGCACCTCGTCCTCGAACTGTGCCCTCTCGACTTCAACGCCCGACAAGCCCGCCGCTTCCGAACGCATGGCCCGCAGGTCGGCATGAGCGACCTGCAGTTGTTGCTGGTATTGAGCCTGAGCCGCATTGAAGCGAGCCTGAAGCTCGGCGTGGGCCTGTTGGAAATTGCCCTCAAGCTCGGCATGGGCGGCCGCATAGCGCGATTCGAGGTCGCTCGTGTCGGGGCCGCTTCCGCCCGACGCAGCTGCCGCGGCATAGGCAGATTGCACCTGGCGCTCGGTATCGCGGGCCAGCGTCACCGCTGCCGCCTCAAGCTCGCGAACCCGGGCCGTTGCGGCCGCTTCGCGCCGAGCGAGCTCTTCGCGCTCACCTTGTAATTGGCGAACCGTCGTGTCACGTTCGGCGCGAATGCGCTTCAGATCGGCTTCGAGCGATTCAGCGGCCGCGGTGCCGGTCCGCAGCTTCGCAGCCTCGGTTTCGAGCAGCGAGACCCGCTGCTTGTGGGCCGCTTCGGCCTCGGCTTGGACCCGTTCGAGATCGCGTACCGACTGGTTCAGTTCCTCATTCTGGTTCGCGCGGCTTTCCGCCATTTGTTTCGCGACGGTCAACTCGGAGCGGACGGACGCCAACTCGGCGTCGAGGGTTGCGGCCCGCGCCTGGCGCTGGTCGTGATCCTCATTCATCTTGCGAAGCCTGACCGCCGTGCCAGCTTGCAGCGATTCGAGCTCGGCCTCGAGTCGGTCGTTCGCAGCCTTTGCGACGGTGAGCTGTTGCTCGCGTTCACTTAACTCACTCGCGTGAGCCTCGGCAAGCGTGACGATCCGTTCGGCCTCAGCCGCCCACTCGTCCGCCGTCGCCCGTGCTTTCGCGAGCTGGCGAGTTGTCGCAGACCGTTCTTGATCCAGTTCGGCTTGCGTGCTGTCGAGCTCGGCCCGAAGCGCGTCGAGTTCGAGGCCGCGTGCCTCGGCGAGGGCGACGACGTGTTCGAGGTCGCCCAGCTTCTTGGCGTAATCGTTCTCGACCGATTCGAGCGAGTCGCCCTTGGAGCGAATGTCGTTGCGTAGTCGGTCGACCTCGAGCTCGGCTTCCTCGAGCTCGCTCCCCAGATCGGCCACCGCCGCTTCATGAGCCGCCTCGAGGTCTCGCACCGTCTTGTCGTGGCGGGCCTGCAGCTCGATCGCTTCGGCCCGGGCATCGGCGGCTTCGCTCTCGGCCTTCGCCCGTTCGTCCGCGACTTCGGCTCGGACCTCGGCCAGCGCCGCGTTACGTTCTTCGAGCTGGCGACCAAGATGATCGACTTCGGTGCTCAATGCCAGCTGCACGTCTTTGCTGGCTTTGAGCTGGGCGGCGAGCAGATCATGCTTCGTGTTGCTCTCGGCGAGATTGTCGGCCAGCGACACTCGTTCGGCCTTGATCGCGTCGAGCTCGGTCGTGAGTTGCGTCGCCGTCGACCGAATCGATTCGAGTTCGGTGCCTTGCTTGCTCGCCACAATCTGGGCTTCGTCGATTTCGATCGTCTGCTGTTTTACACGCGTGCGGAACTCTTCGAGCTCGACATCGGCCTCGCGGATCCGAGCGCGGTCGGTCTCGGAGGTTCGTTCAAGCTCATCGATGCGTCGGGTCGCTTCGCCAAGATCGGACGTCAATCGCCGCTCATTCTCCGCCGTGACCGCGTGCTGGCGTTCGCGTTCGACGTGTTCTTCGATCGCGGCTTCGGCGGCGGCGAGGTCGGCCGCGAGGTCACGAGTCGACTTGCCAACCCGTTCGAGCTCGTGGCCGCGCGCCTTTGCCAGTGCCCGTGCGGCTTCCAGCTCTTCGGACTGCTCGCGGAGCTGGGCCTGTAGGTCGCCGAGGGTCGCGGCGGACTCTTGGCGCTCGACCTCGGCATTGCTTCGCAGCCGCTCGACCTGCTCTTCGAGATCAGCCTTCGACGTGCGGAGGCGGTCGATCCCGGACCGGACCTCGGTGAGTTCGGCTATCGACTCGTTCGCGGCTTCGAGTTCGACAACTCGTTTCGCCAGGTCGGCTTCGAGGGCCGAGGCAGTCGCCACGCTGGTCTCAGCCGTTTCCGAGAGTTCGTCGACCTGTGTGGTGAGACGGTGCAGGCGTTGGCGGGCGGATTGCAGCTCGTCGGTTAACGCGGCGATCTCGACGCCGCGTTTCTCGGCAACGAGCCGGGACTGTTCAAGGTCGGTAAGGATCGCACGTTGATCGCGCGCCGAGTCGGTACGAACGAGTTCGAGTTCGGACCGCACGACGGCCAGTTCGGATTCGAGGCGGCTGATCGCACCCTCGGCGCTCGCGCGGGTTTCCGCGGCGCCGCCCCGGAGGGCCTGGACTTTCCGCTCGTAGTCATGCTCGACATCTTGCAAGCGGGAACGAAGCTCATCGGCTTCCTGTTCGGCCATCTTGCGTTCTGAGCCCGCCGTGCGCATCTCGGCCCGTGCCGTTGCCAACTGCGCCGTCATCGATGCGACTTGGGTCGAGAGGTCGGCCGCTCGGGACTGGGCGTTGTCGCGGCTGAGTACGAGTGATTGCAACTCGGTTCGGATCGCAGACTTCTCGGCTTGGAGCCGGGCGAGCTTGGCCGCGTCGGCCGCGTTTGCCGCCCTTCGCGTCGACCCGCTCGGTGCGGCGGCGACGTCGTCATCAGTTCGCGGTTCCACCGGCGGCAACGGTGCCGGAGTTGGCTCTTCGGTCGCCTCGGCTTTGCCCGTCTCGGTCGGTGAGACTGAGGGAGCGCTCTTCGCGACCTTCCAGGCCGCACGAAGCGCGACGCTCGCTTCCGCGTCGATCGAGGTGCTGAGTGTTGTCAGCTCCGGTGGGATCTCGCGGTCGACGGGCTCATGGAGCTCGACCGGTCCGTCGAACTCGATCGCCCGTCGTCGGCAGCTGCGACGTATCGCCGCGATGTCACCAGCGAACGCGTTCATTGTGTCCTCGTCGTCGAACGTCGTGACGAGTGAAACGGTCGTGGTTTCGTCGTCGACGAATTCACCGAATAGGCCGTCGACGAAGGCTTTGGTAGAGGTGCTGTCGGCCCGGCTGGCATGGCGGTAGTGGGCTAACGCAGCCCGTCGGCCGCGTTGGATCACCACCGCGTGGATGACCTCACGAGCTACTTCGATGCCGATGCTGAGCTGTTCCAAAACCGTCACTTGTTCTCCGAGGACCAGGGTCGCATATCGGCGAGCCGGTCGGGCGGACGCGGCGCCGCCCCGGCCCCATGATCCCACAAGGGTTCAGGCCGAGGCGGCAGCAACGTGCTGTGGCTCGCGAGACAACCGACGGCCCGTTGACCCGGGTCGGCGGTAGCGAGCAGTGGGTTACTTACGCGGGATGCGCAGGACCTGACCGACATTGATCATGTCGGGGTCGGTCAGCATTGGCTGGTTCGCCTTGAAGATCTCGGGGTAGCGGTTGGCATCGCCGAGGTACTTCTTCGCCAGCTTCGACAACGTGTCGCCAGACTTCACCGTGTGCATCGTCTGCGCCGCGCCGTTGGCCTTGCGGCGCGCCCGAGCGGCGGCGGTGTTCGCCGTGGCTTTCGCAGCCGTCACCTTCAGGCTGTCACGCACCTGAGAAACACCTTCGACATTGCCGAGGGCGAGAATGATCTTCTCTTTCATCGCTCGGTTTGCGACGGTGCCGGTGACCCGGGCTACACCATCGTCGAAGCGAACGTCGAGGTTGCGAGCCTTGAGCCCGAGACCGACGACGTACTTCTCAAGCTGCTGACCCTTGCGGGCCTCCATCTCCATTTCCTTGGCCTTGTCGGCCTTCTGCTTCGCGGCGAGCTTCTGCGCACGTGCAGCAGCGGTCTTCTTCGCCTTGCCTGCTGCGGCCGCCTTTCGAGCAGCATCGGCGCGGGCCTTCTGGGCAGCCTTCAGTTCGGCGGCCGCCTTCGCCTTCTTGGCCTTCTCGGCGGCTTCTTCCTTGCTGCTCTTACCGACACCGACTGCGGCGCCAGCGTCCTTAACAAAATCCAGGACTCCCATGTGCACTTCCTTCTTCAATAGTTCGCTCTGCGCTAACTTGCTCGCAAAGGTAGTAGGAACTCCACCGAAATGGGCAGCAATCACGTGCAGGTGCAGAACTCGCTTGACTCGCGATCACCGGACGGTCACCCATTCGCGGCTGTGGCGACCGGTTGACGATGGACGATTACAAGCGTGCATTTATCGAATTCATGGTCCGAAGCGACGTCTTGACGTTCGGCGACTTCGTCACCAAGAGCGGCCGGCCGACGCCGTACTTCGTCAACACCGGGCGGTACCGGACCGGACAGCAGATGAACCAGCTCGGCGAGTTCTACGCCGATGCAATCCTCGCTCAGTTCGCAGGAGATGCAGTACCCGATGTTCTCTTCGGTCCCGCCTACAAGGGCATCCCGCTCGTCGTGACGACCGCGGTTGCGCTCAGTCGACGCGGTCACGACATCGCGTTCTGCTTCAACCGCAAGGAAGCCAAGGAGCACGGCGAGGGTGGTGTCCTCGTCGGCCATGCCCCGCTCGACGGCGATCGGATTCTGATCGTCGAGGACGTCACCACGGCAGGTACGTCGATACGCGAGACCGTCCCGATCCTGCGGTCCGCCGCCGATGTCGAGTTGGCGGGCCTTGTCGTATCGGTCGACCGCGGCGAGCGAGGCAGCGGCGTGACGACCGCGCTGGCCGAAGTCGGTGCCGAGTTCGCAATGTCTACTTTCGCGATCGTCACGATTCACGAGGTGGTGACTCACCTTCGTTCGGCACCGATCGATGGCCGCATCGTGATCGATGACGGGGCGGCGTCGGCGATCGAGCGGTACCTCGACGAGTTCGGCCCACCGCTCCCATAACAGCTGCGCTCAACGAAGGTGCTTTGCTAACGAACGATGGGGAACGTCCGACGGAAGTCGGGTGAGCTGGTGAACGCCCCGCCACAAGTTGGAGTGGTTCGTGCGGCATCCTGTGCTGACGGACTTACTTTGTGTCTGTTCTGCCCAACTCAAACGTCGCTGTCGATTCACGACCTGAGGAGTGCCTCCCGCATGTCATCTGAGCTGTCTGTCAAGGAACGTCTTCTTTTCGATCAGATCATCGAAGAGTTCGAGAAGCCAACGAACCCGGTGAATCCGGCCGTTCGTTTCCTGGCCGGCCTGGCCATCTCGTTCGTCGGCTTCCTTCTGCTGCTGGCGGTTCTGACGTCGACACCTGCGGCGTTCGCTGCGTGCCTGATCGTCACCGCGGGCGGCTGTCTCACCGTTCATGCTCGCATTCGCCTCGGCGCGTTCCCCGATGTTCAATGGCCTGCCAAGCCATCGACCCCGCCTCGGCAGCGGTACCGCCCAGCCCCAGGGCGACCGCATCGATTTTAGGCTCGTGATGCTCGCGGCTGCGGTGTCGACCGTGCCGCCGAGAAACGGTCCGGTGAAGGCCGATGACTGACGCCTACGCTGCTCGATGTGTCTGCGCCGCTTCGACTTGAGTTTCTACAATCGGCAGCCCAGCTCGATCAGCTGCCCGATTCGCTGACCGAGGTGGCCTTTGTCGGCCGCTCCAATGTCGGGAAGTCGTCGCTCATCAACGCGCTGGCCAACCGGAAGAAGCTTGCGCGAACATCCAAGACTCCCGGCGCGACCCGGCTGATCAATGTGTACGAACAGCAACCGCCCGACTCGGGACGATGGCTGGTCGATCTGCCCGGCTACGGCTACGCGAACGTACCGAACCACGAACGACAGCGATGGGCGTCGATGATCGAGGCGTACCTCACCAACAGCGAGACGCTCGACCGCATCCTGCTACTGATCGATGGTGCGGTTGGTCCGACCGCGCTCGATCTACAGACCGCCGACTGGCTCACGAGTATTGGCGTCGACTATCGCCTCGTCGCAACGAAGGCCGACAAGGTGAAGTCGTCGAAGAGCAAGGCCCGACGCAAGGACCTCAGCGAAAGGCTTGGCGTCGCGAAGGGCGCAGTGCATTGGGTCAGCGCAACGTCCGGGCTCGGCATACCTGAGCTACGTGCTGAACTTGCACAGCTGCTGTCGAAGAGTTTCTCTGATTCCGACTAGCCCGCGTCGAAGAGCAGCGGGGTCGGAACCGGAGTCGCTTCGGACGCGCCATAAGCCGTGTCGATGCCGTAAAACGGCTGGCCACCAAGCGTGATCGACGTGTGCCGCGCCTCATGGTCTACAAGCATCGGTTTGCGGAGCTTGCGGTCGACGCCGCGGTAGAAGCGTCCGCTCCGCCAGTTGACGATCGACGCGTGGCCATGCACCTGGCCGAATGGCGCATTCTCTTCGGCTAGCCATGGCTGGTACAACTCGTCGTGCGGTTCACTCCAGGCCACACCGGGCGGACCCTCAGCGCCCATCAACATTCGCCCGGGCCGCAGGGCGAAGGCTGGTTCGGTTCGGAATTCATCGTTCAGAACTTCGGCTACCGACCTCGCCGTCGTGAGTGAACCGAGCCGTTTCCAATTGCTGACCGTGAGTCCTCCGTGGCTGATGAAGAGGTCGGTGGCCCCGATGGTGACCGAAGTCGCGATCTGGAGACGACCGTCGATGTACCACTGGGCAAGCGTGACTGCGCTCGCCGGGTCGATTGGCTTCGACCAGAACTCCGGGCCGCCGAGGTAGTGACCTTCATGATTTCCGGCGAGCTGCACATATCGCGTCGGTGATGTCGTCAGCAATCGGTCCGCGAGCGCGATCGTCGCGGCCGAATCGGGCCCCTTGTGGACGAGATCGCCGACCTGGATGATGACGACCCCCTCCGGCACGGCACCGGTCTCGACGTCCACCCCGAGGGCCCGCAACGCCGCTTCGTAGGGACCGACGTGTCCCTGAATATCACCGAAGAGTGCATATCGAGTCATACGATCCGCCCAACTCTGCTCACCTGGCCATTGTTACCGGGCCTTTTGGGTTCTGCGGCGCGTTAGGCGTGAACAACGCCGATTTTGCAAGGATCCACGCAGGCGGTGGGGGTGCGCCACCTGACTTCGTAGCCTCAGAGGACGGCAGAAATCGGCTGCCCTCCCCCATCCGTCTGCCTCTCGAGTCCACGTGTCGACCAACGCTGAACCGCCAACCGAACCTCGGACCGACGCCGCGGCAGAGCCGCTCTCGGCCGGCGTTTTGCGGGCGTCGCTTGGCGACCTGCTGCAAGCTGACGAAGACGCGCTCCGACGGCGGCTGAGTGGCGTGAAGCGCATCCGTCAGACCAAGCGCCGCGCAAAGACGCTCGAACGGATCGCCGCCGACATCGACAAGGCGCGAGCAAAGGCCGATCGGCGCCGGGCGTCGTTCCCGAAGATCACCTACCCGCCAGAGCTGCCGATCACGGAGCGACGCGACGAATTGGTAGCGACGATCGAGAACAACCAGGTCGTGATCGTGGCCGGTGAAACCGGCTCAGGTAAAAGCACCCAGCTACCGAAGCTGTGCCTCGAAGCGGGCCGCGGTGCACGGGGCTTCATCGGGCATACCCAACCGCGCCGTCTCGCCGCCCGCACGATCGCCGAACGAGTCGCCGACGAGCTCGGTACGACGGTCGGCGCGACAGTCGGCTATGCGGTCCGATTCACCGACAAGGTCAGCGAATCGACGCTCGTCAAACAGATGACTGACGGCATCCTCCTGGCCGAGATCCAGCGCGATCGACGGCTCTTGGCCTACGACACCCTGATCATCGACGAGGCCCACGAGCGCAGTCTCAACATCGATGTGCTGCTCGGCTTCCTCTGCCAACTGCTTCCGAAGCGACCGGATCTGAAAGTGATCATCACTTCCGCGACGATCGACACCGAGCGGTTCTCGAAACACTTTGGTGACGCCCCGGTTGTCGAGGTCTCCGGGCGCACGTACCCGGTTGAGGTGCGCTACCGGCCGCTCGATGGCAACGACGGGTATCGATCACTCGACGCAGCAACGGCGGTCGGCGAGGCGGCGGCCGAGCTGCAAGACGAAGGTCCTGGCGACATTCTCGTGTTCTGCGCGGGCGAACGCGATATCCGCGAAGCGACCACGGCGCTGACCAAGTTGCATCTACCGAACACCGAGATCCTGCCGCTGTATGCCCGGCTCTCCGCCGCCGAACAACAACGCGTCTTTCAGCCGCACAAGAAACGCAGGATCGTCGTCGCGACCAACGTGGCGGAGACATCGCTGACGGTTCCCGGCGTTCGCTACGTGATCGATACCGGCACGGCTCGGATCTCGCGGTTCAACCAGCGGACGAAGGTGCAACGGCTGCCGATCGAGGCGGTTTCGCAGGCATCGGCGAATCAGCGCGCGGGTCGGTGTGGTCGACTTGGGCCCGGCATTTGCATCCGGCTCTACGCCGAGGACGACTTCGAATCCCGCGCGGCATTCACCGAGCCCGAGATCCAACGCACGAACCTCGCATCGGTGATTCTCCAGATGGCGGCGATCGGGTTCTACTCGATCGAGTCGTTCCCGTTCCTCGACCCGCCCGACGAACGAAGCATCGCCGACGGCATCGCGCTATTGCATGAACTCGGAGCGATCGATCCGACCAACGCGGGGACCGCCGACTGGCTCACCCCGCTCGGACGCGAGCTCGTGCGGCTGCCCGTCGACCCGCGCCTCGGACGCATGGTGATCGAGGGCGAACGCAACGGTTGCCTCCACGAAGTCATGGTGCTCGCGGCCGCGCTCTCGATCCAGGACCCACGCGACCGCCCGGCTGAACGGCGAACCCAAGCCGATGATATGCACGAGCGGTTCGACCATCCCGGCTCCGACTTCCTGGGCTTCCTCGATCTGTGGGAGTACCTCGAAGGCGAACGGCGGGACCGACGATCAAACCAATTCCGCCGCATGTGCCAGCGCGAATTCCTCAACTTCAATCGAGTGCGGGAATGGTTCGACATCTATAGACAGCTGAATCGGGTCACCGAACAGCTCGACTATCGCCGCAACAGCCACCGGGCCGACGCCGAGGTCGTGCATCGTTCGGTCCTCGCCGGGCTGTTGTCGCACCTCGGTATGCGCGACGGCGACCAGCCCGGCTTCAAGGGAGCCCGCAACAGTCGCTTTGTGATAGCGGGCGGGTCGGTCATGGCGAAGACCGATCCGAGCTGGGTGATGGCCGGTCAGCTCGTCGAGACCGACCGTCTCCGGGCCCGCATTGTCGCCCGCATCGAACCCGAGTGGATCGAAGATGTCGGCAACCATCTTGTGAAACGAACCTATGGCGAGCCGCGATGGGATCGTGAAGAAGGTGACGCCGTCGTCGACGAACGGGTCATGCTCTATGGCCTCCCCGTTATCCCACAACGCACGCTGGCGCTGGCCCGCGTCAAGCCCGACTCGGCGCGCGAAATGTTCCTGCACCACGCGCTTATCCACGGCGAGTGGGACGAGGACTACGCATTCATTGCCCAGAACGAGGGCGTCTTCTCCGACGTCGTCGACCTCGAAGCTCGATCCCGCCGACGTGACCTGTTTGTCGACTACGAGCAGCTCTACGCGTTCTACGACGCACGCATACCGGGTGAGGTCGTCGACGCTGCGTCGTTCGAACGGTGGTGGACGGTAACGCAGCGCGACGAACCGCACCTGCTGAACCTGGCGCTCGATGAGCTCATCGACCTCGACGATGCCGCCATCGACGAAGAAGCCTTCCCGCCGACATGGTCGATCGGGTCGATCGATCTGCCGCTGAGCTACGAGTTCGACCACGCGAGTCCGCGTGACGGCGTGACGATGGAGGTTCCGGTGACCGGGTTCGGCCACCTCGACGCCGAACAGCTTGAATGGAACGTTCCCGGCTTGCGCGACGAACTGGTGACAGCGCTCCTCCGCAGTTTGCCAAAGAGCATCCGCCGGAACCTGGTGCCAATTCCGGACACGGTCGCAGTTCTGCTTCCGGCGCTTCGAGTTGGTGAGGGCAGCCTGCGCACTCAGTTGCGGCACTTGGTGCAAGAGCGGACTGGGCTTGACGTCCCACCCGATGCCATGCCCGACGATGCGATCCCCGACTACCTGCGACCGACGATTCGGGTGGTGAACGACGCCGGCGACCTGCTGGCCGAGGGCAAGGATCTCGGCGACCTGCAGCGCGTTCTGTCGGCCCAAATCGCCGATGCGCTCGATGATGTCGGCGCTGGCCTGACCCAAACCGGTGCGACCAGCTGGACCTTTGGTTCAATTGCTCGTACGTACGTCAGTGAGGTGCAAGGTCAATCGGTGACGGCCTACCCCTCACTTGTCGACGAAGGCGACACGGTGGGGCTTCGGCTCCTGCCAACGCAAGGCGAGCAAGGCCGCTCGATGTGGACGGGTACTCGACGCCTCCTGCGGCTCACGGTCGGCGCACCGCTTCGCCTGCTCAATGACCTCCTGACGAACGAGGCGATGCTGGCGATGGCGCTCGGTCCGCATAGCGGCCGCCCGGCCTGGTTTGAAGACTGCATTGCGTGCGCACACGATGCGTTGCTGAAGGAGGCCGGTGGTCCGGTCTGGGAGGAAGCCGACTTCCTGTCGCTGCGGCTGGAGGTCAAAGACAATCTCCACGACATGCTTGACACGATCGGCCCGAAAGCCATTGACCTGCTCGTTCTGCATGGTGACATCCGCCGTCGTCTCGCCGAACCGAGACACGATCGCATGCGTCCTGCCGTCATAGATATGTCGAGTCACGTCGATCGCCTGATCTACGACGGCTATCTCACGGGCGTCGGAGCCGAGCGTCTCGACGACCTCGTCCGGTACCTCGGGGCGATTTCGCACCGGCTCGACAAACTGCCCGACCGGGTTGCCAACGATGCCACCCACCTTGTCGACTGTCGGGAGCTCGAATCCGAGTTCGAGGCGTTGCTCGATACCGGGCTCGGCGCCCCACCAAGTCAGATCGAGGAAGTTTCATGGCTTCTGGAAGAGTTTCGAGTTCTTTGTTTCGCCCAGCACTTGCAAGGTGCCCACCGGGTCAGCCGGAAAAAAGTGCGGGCCGCCCTCCGCTCGCTGAGAAATTCCTAGCTCAGAATCCCAATGTTCGTCCGGGTTTTGGTGGTCGATTCGGTCCGTCTCGAGAAATTCTGCAGATTGTCGCGACTTCGATGCCGAAGTTGACGTCCTCTTCGTACATAGCCAAGAATTCGAGGCAGAAGGGCTCCCGCCGCCCGAGCCTCGAACCGTGAAGGCCTCGCCTTCACAGCTGAGAGATCAGGCTCCCGCCGCCTGAGATCTCCAAGTGACGAGAG
>Ga0114956_1000307_pt1 | contig 33608 bp, 28 predicted proteins | sample MaitaG_FD_87304 | JGI IMG/M metagenome (GOLD analysis project Ga0114956, IMG submission 87304) | Marine algal microbial communities from Maine, USA - Maine_Asex2 metaG | ecosystem: Host-associated > Algae > Red algae > Unclassified | place: Maine, USA | collected 2015-01-05 | reverse complement strand
TTGATCACGACGCCCGAGTCGCTCTACCTGATGCTCACGTCGCGAGCTCGCGAAACGCTCGCTGGTGTCGAGCACGTGATCATCGATGAGATTCACGCGATCGCCGGCACCAAACGTGGCGCTCACTTCACGCTGACGCTCGAACGCCTTGAGGAGATCTGCGATTCACCGCCGCAACGCATCGGCCTGTCGGCAACCCAGCGGCCGCTCGAAGAGATCGGGCGTTTCCTCGGCGGCCGGTCGAACGACGACACGTGGCGGCCGGTGACGATCGTCGACGCCGGTGTGCGCAAGGAGATGGACATCGAAGTTGTCGTGCCGGTCGAAGACATGGGCCGACTCGGTGAAATCATTGACGGTCCCGTCAGTGGCCCAGCCTCGGCCGGCCCGGTTCGCAGCAGCATTTGGCCGTCGATGCACCCCCGGCTGCTCGACCTCATCCTCGCCCACCGCTCGACGCTGATCTTCGTCAACGCGCGTCGAATGGCTGAACGGTTGGCGTCGCGGCTGAACGAACTGCACGACGAATATCTGCACGAGACACTTCCGCACGGTGACTCCGAGTCGGGGTCCGAGTCCGGCACCGGCTGGGTTGATCCGACCGACCCTGACGCAGTGCCGCTCGTGCGGGCTCACCACGGTTCGATCTCGCGCGAGAACCGGCTGGTGATCGAAGATCAGTTGAAGTCCGGCGTACTGCGGGGCCTCGTCGCAACGAGCAGCCTCGAACTTGGCATCGACATGGGAGCGGTCGACCTCGTCATCCAGATCGAATCGCCCGGCGCGGTGAGTCGCGGACTGCAACGGATCGGGCGCGCCGGCCACCAGGTCGGCGAGGCGAGCACCGGCAAACTCTTCCCGAAACATCGCGCCGATCTACTCGAAGCCGCCGTGGTCGTCGAGCGCATGCAAAAGGGCCTGATCGAGTCGACGCACTATCTGCGCAATCCGATCGATGTGCTCGCCCAACACGTCGTGGCCATGACAGCGATGGACGATTGGCCGGTCGACGACATGCTTCGCGTCGTGCGTCGGTCTGCGAACTTCGCGGAGATGACCGACGACGTCTTCACGAACGTGCTCGACCTGCTGGCTGGTCGCTACCCATCGGAGGACTTTCGTGAGCTGCGGCCCCGCGTCGTATGGGACCGTGTCGATGGCACCGTGCGCGGTCGCAAGGGTGCCCAACGGCTCGCTGTCACGAACGCGGGCACGATTCCTGACCGGGGTCTCTTCGGTGTCTTTCTGCCTGACGGCACGCGCGTCGGTGAGCTCGATGAAGAGATGGTCTACGAGAGTCGACCGGGGGAGGTGTTCTTGCTCGGCGCCAGCACCTGGCGTATCGAAGAGATCACGTTCGAACGAGTCGTTGTCACGCCGGCCCCGGGCCAGCCGGGCCGTATGCCGTTCTGGCATGGCGATGGACCTGGGCGGCCCATCGAACTGGGCCGCGCGATGGGCCAGTTCGTGCGCGAGTTGCGCCAGAACGACGACCCGGTTCGGTGGCTGAACGAAGAGGTCGGACTCGACGCGTTAGCGGCATCGAACCTCGTCGAGTACATCGATGAACAAGAGGAGATGACGGGCGCGGTGCCCGACGATCAGACGATCGTGATCGAACGCTTCCGTGATGAGATCGGCGATTGGCGGGTGTGCGTGCATACGCCGTTCGGCGCGCAGGTGCATGCGCCGTGGGCGATAGCGCTCCGTACCCGATTGCGCGAAAACTTCGGCGTCGATGTCGAACTCATCTGGAGCGACGACGGTATCGTCGTCCGGCTCCCCGAGGCCATCGACGAGTTGCCGCTTGAATCGGTCCTGATCGATCCCGCCGAGATCGACGAACTCGTGATCGGTCAGCTGCCTGACACGGCGCTATTTGCGTCGCGCTTTCGTGAGTGCGCGGGGCGAGCGCTACTGCTGCCGCGCCGTCGCCCGGGTCAGCGCACGCCGCTCTGGCAACAACGACAACGCTCGGCCGATCTGTTGCAGGCAGCGGTGAAGTACCCCGACTTCCCGATCCTGCTCGAAACCGTGCGGGAGTGTGTCAATGACGTCTTCGATCTGCCCGCGCTGCGAAGCGTGCTCAGCGGGCTCGACGACCGCAGCATTCGTCTCGTCAGCGTCGACACGCCGAAGGCGTCGCCATTTGCCCAGTCGCTCGTGTTCGGCTGGATCGCGCAATACATGTACGAAGGCGACGCTCCAGTCGCCGAACGCCGGGCGGCCGCGCTCGCCCTCGACCGAGACCTACTGCGTGAGTTACTCGGGTCCGAGGAGCTACGCGAACTACTCGATGCGAAGGTGCTGGCCGACCTCGAACTTGAGCTCCAACGGTTGCCCGAGAACCGACGAGCCCGCGACGCCGACGAATTGCACGACGTACTCCGCGAGCTCGGCACGTTGACCCGCAACGAGCTGGCGGCGCGAAGTGCCGATGGCGCCGACGTCGACGGCTGGATCACCGAACTGGTCGATGCCCGGCGGGCGATCGAAGTCGCAGTTGCCGGTGAGGCACGGATCGGTGCGGCCGAGGATGCTGCGAAACTCCGTGATGCGCTGGGCGCGGCGATTCCCCTCGGCTTGCCCGGGGCCTTCACCGAACCGATCGATCGGCCGCTGCATGAACTGACGAGCCGATACGCGAGCACTCATGGCCCATTTCTGGCCAGCAACGTGGCTCAGCGTCTCGGCATCGGGGCAGACCGGGCGTTCGACGTGCTCGATGAAATGGAACGCTCTGGCCGGCTCACTCGCGGCGAGTTCCGCCCGGACGGCATCGACCGGGAATGGTGCGACCCCGAAGTGCTCCGTCGGCTGCGGCGTCGATCGCTCGCCGCGCTGCGGAAGGAAGTCGAACCGGTCGAAGGCGACGCGCTCGCCCGATTCCTGCCCCGCTGGCAGGGGATAGGAACACCTCGTCGCGGCCTCGATGGTCTCGTCGATGTCCTCGGGGTGTTGCAAGGTGCACCGATCCCGGCGTCGGTTCTTGAACGGGACGTGTTGGCGGCCCGGATGGCCGAGTATCGGGCCGCCGACCTCGACGCGCTGTGTACCGCCGGCGAATTGATCTGGATCGGAGCCGGCTCGATCGGGCAGAGCGATGGTCGAATTCGGCTGCTGTTTCGCGACCAGGCTCGGCTGTTCGCTCAAGCGGTCGATGAACCGCCGGCCGGCGATGTGCACGATGTCTTGCGGGCGCACCTTGGTTCTGCGGGCGCGAGCTTCTGGCCTGACCTCCTCGGCGCATGTGCCGCGGCGTCCATCCCGTACGACGACGGCTCGGTTCTTGCGGCGTTGTGGGATCTCGTCTGGGCGGGCGAGGTCACCAACGACTCGCTGGCTCCCGTCAGAGCGCTGCTCAAAGGAGGGGCCAAGCCAGCTGCCGCATCGAAGAAGCGGGGTCGGCCCCGACCAGGCCAGGTGCGGGCCATGGGGCCCCCGGCAGCCGCCGGTCGTTGGTCGCTCGTCGCTCCGCTATTGCTGCCCACGCCATCGCCGACCGAGGTCACCCATGCGCGGGCGTTGCAGCTGCTCGAACGGTATGGGGTGCTCACGCGCGAGGCGGCGCTGGGGGAAGGGGCGCAGGGCGGGTTCGCCGGTGTCTACCCGGTGCTCAAGGCGTTGGAGGAACAGGGCAAGGTTCGACGGGGCTATTTCGTGGCCGGTCTTGGCGCTGCGCAGTTCGCGCTGACCGGTGCGGTTGATCGGCTCCGGAAAGGTCAGGGCACGGACGCGCGATCAACCGCCGACGCCGACGAGGCACTCGCGCTGGCCGCGACCGACCCGGCCCAACCATTTGGTGCGTCGTTGCCGTGGCCCGAGTCGGCTGGTCGTCCGGCCCGCGCCGCCGGGGCGTATGTCGTGATTGCCAACGGTGTCGCGGTTGCCTACCTCGAACGAGGCGGTCGCAGCCTCGTGACATTCGATGCCAAAGGGGTTGCGCCGACCTGGCCGCAGACGCTTACGGCACTCGTGGATGACGACCGATTACGCAACATCGAGATCGCAAAGATCGATGGCGAGTCTGCTGGCGAATCGGCCGTTGCCGCCGTGCTTGAGGCGTCGGGATTCATCCGCAGCTACCGGGGTTACAAGTACGGACGCTGAGTCGGCGGCGTCGTCGTCGCAACCCAACCAACCACCAGGCCGGATAGTCCTTCGATCGGTCGCTCGGGTACCGTCGGGTGTATGGCATCGATTCTTGTGACTGGCGCGGGCGGCGTACTTGGTACGGCATTGCTGCGACGGCTTGCGGATCGTCGAGCCACCGACGCCGACGCCAACCAGACCCGGATCATCGCATTCGCGCAGTCGGGCGCCGAACTGGCGCTGCCCGACGATGTCGAGTTGTTCGTGGGCGATGTCCGGAAACGCTCCGACGTCGACTCAGCGGTCGCCGAAGTCGACGTTGTTGTCCACGCTGCGACGAACCCGCGCCGACCGACCAGCGTCGATGTCGAAGGAACCCGGCAGGTTGCGTATGGCTGCACCGAGAAGGGCACCTACCTCGTTTACCCCTCGATCGTTGGCTGTGATCAAAGCTCGGTGCCGTACTACCGAGCCAAGGCCGAAGCCGAGAAGATGATCGGCGCCGTGCCCGGACTCGACTATACGATCGCTCGCTCCACGCAGTTCCACCCGACAGTCGACGCGCTACTTGCGTTGCCGATCGTGCCACTTCCGGCCAAGGCAGAGTTCCAGCCCGTCGACGCGTACGACTTCGCCGGACGCCTCATCGGTCTCGCGCTGGTCGGTGCATCCGGGCGGGTCGCCGACTACGGCGGACCCGAAGTTCTTTCGGTCGCCGAGATGGCGCGGATTCGCCGCAGCGTTGCCGGCGAAGTCGGTCGTATCTGGCCGTTGCCGAGCGTCTCTGCATTCGGCGAAGCCGCCGATGGCATCTACCTCAGCATGTCCGAAGACAAAGGGTCGACCCGGTACGGCCAATGGCTCGAAGCCACGTTGCGTCCCGCGGCTTGACCAGCGCCGTTCGCTGATCGCCCCACATGCCTGAGGGCGACACGATTCACCGCACCGCCGCCCGACTGCGGCCGGTGCTCCAGGGGCAGACCGTGGCGCGTTTCGAAGCGCCGCGGGTCGTCGGTCGAGTGCCGCACGCTGGCGACTCGGTCACCGACGTCGAAGCGGTCGGGAAACATCTGCTCATTCATTTTGCGAGTGGGCTCGTGCTGCACACGCATATGAAGATGACGGGGTCGTGGCACCTCTACCGAACGGCTGAACGATGGCGGCGGCCGCCGCATCTGATGCGGGCGCTCATCGAGGTCGATGCATGGATGGCCGTGTGTTTTGCGGCGCCCGTTGTGCGGGTCTATCACATCGACGAAAAGCGCTCGTCTCCTGTCGGTCACCTCGGCCCCGACCTCTGCGGCCCCGATCCCGATTTCGATGAAGCCGTTCGAAGAATGACAACGATCGCTCCGACCACGGTGCTCGCCGACGTTCTGCTGAGCCAGAACATCGCGTCCGGCATCGGCAATGTCTACAAAAGCGAGACGTTGTGGGCCAACCGATTGTCACCGTTCGCGACAATCGAATCGATCGACAATGCCACCCGACGCGCGCTGCTGACGACGGCTTGGAGGCAATTGCGGGCCAACCTGGAAACGTCAATTCGCACCACGGTGCCCGGTGGTCTCGCGGTGTACGGCCGAGCGCGACGTCCGTGTCGGGCCTGCGGAACGGTGATCAAGCGGACCGTGCACGGCACGTATTCGCGCAGCACGTATTGGTGCCCGCAGTGCCAGCCATGACTCCGATGCTGAAAGCCGGTACTCACTTTTCCCGCTTCCGGGCCGATTGCGCGGCGTGGATGATTTTTCTGTAGAGATCGATCCGCTCCGCCAGCCCTCCTTTGACGAGTCGGTTCGACTCGCTGCATCACTGGTCGGTACTCCAATGGCGGCGATCAGTCTGTTGGGCAAGAAGTGCCAGTGGTTCAAAGCCGAGGTTGGACTGGATCTCAGTTCGACCCCGATCGAGTACGCGTTCTGTCGGTATGCGGTCGCGAGCGGCGAGCCGCTCATCGTCGAAGACGCGACCCTCGATGAGCGATTTGTCGAGAACCCATTGGTGACGGCGCACCCGCGTATCCGCGCCTATGCGGGAGCGCCGTTGTTGCTCGACGATGGGTCGGCGATCGGTACTGTCTGCGTGCTCGATACCAAGTCCCGCGCGTTTTCCAAGCACGAGATCGACGGACTCTCGGTGCTCGCCCGCCAGGTTGTGCTGCAGCTGCAGGTCGAGTCGCTGATCGAGCGGCAAGTGCACAATGTCACCGGTCTGAAGAAGCTCCGCCGGGAACTCAACGACCTCGCGAGCACCGACGTACTCGCCGGTCTGTTCAATCGTCGGGGGTTTGTGCGAGAACTCGATGGTTTTCTCGGTGGTCGGCGGGCGCGAGCAACGAAACGCCCGAGCGCCAAACCGACGACGCTGCTTTGCATCGATATCGATGACTTCAAGGCGGTGAACGATCTCCATGGCCATGACATTGGCGATCGAGTTCTCTCACTGCTGGGCACGCGGATCCGGGGGGCGCTTGGCAGCGACGACTTCGCTGCTCGGATCGGCACGGACATCTTTGCCGTCGCCATGGCTGACGAGGACGCAGTGTCGTCCACCGCGAGGCTCGAGAAGTTTCTGGCCTTGGTCTCGCAGCCGGTCGCGGTGAGCGGGGCCCTGGTCCACCTTGCCGTGTCGGCCGGTTACACCGGCGTGGAGGCCGACGCGGGCGGGGCCGCAGCGTTACTCGATCGCACCGATCGAGCGATCGGTCGAGCAAAGGAGCTCGGCGGGGCCCAGCTGTGTGAGTGGTCGCGCGAGATCAGCGAGGTGCTGCATCATGATCGGTCACTCCGGGCCTTCGTTCGCTCGACGCTTCGTTCCGACGATGTGTGTGTGTTCTTTCAGCCGGTCATCGATCTGCAGAGTGGGCGCCTGGTTCGTCGCGAGGCGTTGTTGCGCTGGTCGTCGATCGGGCCGTCGGGTACCAATCCGGCCTCCTTCGTTGCCACGGCCGAGGCCATCGGGCTGATCAAAGAAGTTGGTCGTCTGGTTCTCGAACAATCGTGTCGGGCACTGGCTCGTTGGTCCACGACCGAACCCGGGGTTGGAGTCGCGGTCAATGTCTCGCCCTTGCAGATCGACACGGACCTCGTCGATGACGTCGCTGCCGCGCTCAGGAGCCATCGACTCGACCCGTCGCTGCTGACCCTGGAGATCACGGAGAACGCATTGTTCGATCGATCGGTCGGCGGTGTGGCGGTGCTCCAAGACCTGCACCAGATGGGGGTGCGTATCTCGATCGACGACTTTGGCAGTGGCTATTCGTCGATGTCGATGTTGTGCGACTTGCCGATCGACGAAGTGAAGATTGACCGGCAGTTCTGCAGCGGGAACGACCCGCAGCTGATGATGGTCGCGGGCGCAGCGATCGACCTTGGCCACTCACTCGGCTTGCAGGTAGTCGCCGAAGGTATCGAGACCCTCGAAGTGCTCGACTCGCTCATCAACCTCGGGTGCGAGGCCGGCCAGGGATTCTTGTTCGGTAAGCCGAGCCCACTGACCCGGACCTGACCGGCTTGGAGGCTGCTGACGTTGCCAGGACCGCCGGCGTGTTCACTGAAAACAGCGTTGTGAGCCTCAGCGAGCAAGGCGGACTTCTCAGATGTCGAACTGCACCGCCGCCCGTGCGGAGATGTTCGGCTTGATGTGGGTTTGGATCAGGGCGACGTGGTCGACGTTGGTTGCGTAGGCCGAGTACGTGTCGGGGTCGGCAAAGTCGGCGACGACGACGTAGTCCCAGTTGCCATCGCTGATCCCGGCGTCCGGGCCGTGGCTATAGGCGGCGACGCCATCGAGCTTGGCCATCTCGTCGAGCCCGGCGCTGACCGCAGCCTTGGCCTCGGCGGAAACATCGTCGTTCCAGTTGAACATCACACAGTGCCTGATCATGGCCCGAGGCTAGTGGTCGGGCGGCGGCACGGGCACGGGGCCTACGCGGGATCGAAGTAGTCCAGGGCCTTGTCGTAGGCGAGTTCGCCACAGGTGGCACCCATGATGCGGCCGCCGTAGTCGTCGACGGCGACGTGAATGCCGCCGTACAACCGCGACAGCCCGGCTTCATCAGCGGCGTCGTAGTACGTGGCCCACTGCAACGTGATCGGCTGCGTCGGGCCTTCGTCGAACTTCAGCCAACCGGGTTCGATCGTGAAGCCGCCGAGGCCACCCGGGAAGAATTCAGATCCCGTATAACGCGTCATTACAACGGCTGCGGCTCGGCTGAAGGTGCTGTGTCCAGAGACGTAGCCCGGGAACGACGGCGTCACGAACGTCGACTCCTGGTAGGGCAGCCATTGGGTGGCCAGAATCCACTGGACTGGTTCGTCGCCCGGCGCGGTCCAAGACCGAACCGCGATCTCACCGATGTGGTCTGCGAGCGCTTCGTGGTGTCCGCCTGCCGCGCTCGATTCTTCGGTGATCACCTCGACGAGGCCGGACTGCAGCGGCAGACCCTCAGGGTCGTACGACTCGCCGAGCGGGTCCGACGACTGCCCGTTACCGCCGAGATATCGAATCATCGAAACGGGGCGCACGTAGTCGTACACCGCCTTCGACCCCCACGCCGCGACGGCGGCGTCGTGGAGTGCGCCGTTCAGCGCGAAATACAGCTTGACGTCCCATTCGAGGCGGTCGACCGGCTCACCAGTTTCGGCGCTTCGGTGTTCGAGCTCTGGGTGATCTGAGACTTCGTTTGCCAGCGTGTTCCAGTGGCCGGGCGGGGTCTCCGACTGCGGTCCATCGGCCCAGAATTCGGCCAGCACCCGGCCGTAGTCGCCGAGGGGCACGATGTTCGGCTCGTAGGGGTTTCCGGCGATTGGATTGACGGCGTAGCCGATGCCGTCGTCGGCGCCAAGGGTGTTCGCTCCGCGCTGGTTGGGCGAGGCGTCGAGGAGCACGCCGTTGTTCGCATCGAGCACGCTGCTGAATTCGATGACGTCGAGCACGGCTTCTTTGAAGTCGGCATCGTCAAGGTCGCCAAGCAGTGGTGGCGTGCCGGGATCAATCGGCATCGGGTCGGGAAGATCGTCCATCGCGAACGACACGACCGAACCCCAATGTGGCGTCGTAAAGGCCTGGACGATTCGCTCGTTCGGATCCTCGGCATCGGGCGGGCTGGGGAACTCGAGCGGTTGCCAGCGGTTGGGATCAGCCATCGATGTTCCGACCCGATCGACGGCCAGTGCCGGGTTGGCCATATCCCAGGGATCAGCCTCGTAGCCCTTTGCTTCGAGTGAGCCGTCATCGATTGTCTGCGCGAGCACGGCATGCCCGATGCGAAGGCCGAGCGCTTGGGCGGTGCCCTCACGAGCGCGACGCTGAGGTCGGTCGAGGCAGTACTCCGCAAGGACGTTGTCGAACGATTCGAGTGTGGTCTCGGCTGAATTCTTGTACCGCTCGGTCAGCACGACCCATGCCGCCGTGCTGATCGTGTCGACCCGGCGGGCGTCGATGACCGCAGGCGTGGCGCCAACGGTGTTTACGTCGACGGTTGCTGCACCGGCATCGACGAAGTACCCACGCGCCGATTCGTCGTAGGCGGCCCACGCGTCGTACATCGCGGCCGACACGTGAAAGAGGTTGCGGGCATGCACCGTTGGCACCGGCCGATCGTTGCGAATGGCATCGAGCAGCACGTCGTTCCATGCGCGGGCCACTGATGGTGCGGAGGCTTGGACCGGGCACAACGTCGGATTTTCGATCGAACCTTCGAGTGTCGGCGGTTCGTGCGCGCTGGTGCAGGCGGTGGGTAAAAGTGCGGCAGCCAGGAGGAGCGCAACGGAAGCGGCAGCACTTCGAAGCGGAAGTAGAAACTGAATTTTGGGGCTCACTGTGCTGAAAGTCTATGGCTGTGGCACCTGACCTCACTAACGGGTCGTGCGAGTGCCCCTGCATTGGGTACTGTCGAAGCCGCACGTCCTCACGCTGAGCGTGGCCTCGGCGAGCCGAAACAGGAGACTTGATGAGCGAGGAATCAGCGCCGGTCGCTTCGGCGATTAACGCATGCAAGATCTATGGTTCGGGCGATACAGAAGTTCGCGCGCTTGACAACTTGAATGTCAACTTCATGCGGGGCAACTTCGCCGCCGTGATGGGCCCATCCGGGTCGGGTAAGTCGACACTGATGCACACGATGGCCGGGCTCGATCGCCTGAGTAGCGGCGACGTCATTATCAGCGGAACGAACCTGAACAAGTTGAACGAGAAGGACCTCACGTTGCTGCGGCGGGATCGCATCGGTTTTGTCTTCCAGGCCTACAACCTCGTGCCAACGCTGTCGGCCGAAGAGAACATGACGCTGCCGCAGGACCTTGCCGGCATCAAACCCGACAAGGGTTGGTTCGACGAGGTCGTCCGGGCCGTCGGGCTCGGCGATCGGCTCACGCACCGTCCGAACGAACTCTCGGGTGGTCAGCAGCAGCGTGTCGCGGTCGCTCGGGCGTTGGTTGGCCAACCCGACATCATCTTCGCCGACGAACCAACCGGCAACCTCGACAGCCGAACCGGTCACGAGATCCTCGAGTTCTTGCAGAAGGCGGTCGGCGAACTCAACCAGACGATCGTGATGGTCACTCACGACCCGATCGCCGCGAGCTTCACGGGCCGAGCGATCTTTCTTGTCGATGGGCAGATCGTGTCGGAGATGCTCGAACCGACCGCGGATGACATCTACAACAACATGCGCACCCTGGGGGCCTAGCCATGTTGATGAAGCTCGTTCGTCGCAACGTCGCCGCCAACAAAGGGCGCCTCTTCCTGACCCTGTTGTCGATCGTGCTCGGCGTCGCATTCGTATCCGGGTCGTTCTTGCTGGCCGACAGCCTGCGCGAGATCTTCACCGGCATTTCCCAGCAAGCGTTCGCCGGCGTCGACGCCCAGATTCGTACCGCGCAGAACGAGCTGTCCGCGCAAGGCGAACTCGCTCGCTTCTCCGACGACGTGCTCGATGATGTGAGCGACCTACCCGAGGTCGAATATGCCGAAGGCGGTTTGGCGGCCTTCGAGCAGGTTTTCACTGTCGATGAAAACGGCGACCCGCGTCGCCCGCTGGGCCCGCCGACCATCACCAGTTCCTGGGGTGGGCCTTCACCGGCATCGTCGTTCAATCTCGTCGACGGCACGGGACCCGTGGGCAACCAGATAGCAATCGACACCACGCAGGCCGACGTTGGTGAACTGGCGGTTGGCGATCTCACCGATGTCGCCTTGCCGTCGGGCGGGATCGAAGAGTTCGAGGTTTCCGGCATCGTCACCTTCGGCGACGCCGCCGCTGGCGCCTATTTCAACCTGTTCGATCTGCCGACGATGCAGCGCATGTTGCCCGACGCCGAAGGTGTGGTCGACAGCGTCATTCTGAACGGTGCCGACGGCTTCTCGAACGCCGAACTGATCGGCGCGGTCGAGGAAGCTCTCGGGTTCGATCCCCAGTACGAGGTCGTGTCCGGCACGACGTTGATCGATGAGCAGAACGATGCATTCGGGCAGTTCATCGACATCATCGGATACGTGTTGCTCGGCTTCGCCGTCGTCGTGCTCTTCGTCAGCATCTTCATCATCTACAACACGTTCGCCATCCTCATCGGCCAACGCATTCGACAGTTCGGCTTGTTGCGATCCGTTGGTGCGACCGGCGGCCAGCTTCGGGTGATCGTGTTGATCGAGTCGGTGGTCATCGGCATCTTGGCTGCGATTCTTGGCCTCGTCGGCGGCATCGGCATCGCCTGGCTGTTGAAGCAGCTGTTCTCCGCCGCAGCCGGTGGTCAGTTCCCCGACGGCGGCATCATCTTCCGTCCCCGCACGATCATCGTGGTGTCGATCGTCGGCATTCTCGTCACGGTGGTGTCGGCGATCATTCCGGCGTGGCGGGCGGCGCGCATTCCGCCACTCGCGGCCCTGCAGGGCGCAAGCCTCGGCGACTCGACCCGGTCTCGTCGCCTCATCATCGGGTTGGCCGTTCTGCTTCCCGGGATCGCGATGTTGCTCGCTGGGTTGTTTGCGAGCTTCGACGGTGTTGCGCAGCGCCTCGGTCTTCTGGGTGGTGGCGCGGCCTTGAGCTTCGTCGGCGTCGCACTCATGAGCGTGTTGTTTGCGTCGGCGGTGTCGAATCTGCTGGGCGCCCCCGTCGAGGCGGCCCGCGGTATTCGTGGTCGGCTCGCTCGCGACAACGCAAGTCGCAATCCGCAGCGCACCGCCGCAACGGCCACCGCGCTCATGATCGGGCTAGCCCTGATCACTGGCGTCGCGATCATGCAACAGTCGATTCGAGCCACACTCACGAAAATCCTCGACGATGCGGTCGCCGCCGACATCTTCGTGTTCGAACAACAAGGCGGTATTCCGTTTGCTGGTACCGCGGTCGAACAGCTCACGGCGATTCCCGAGATCGAACGAGCCGCCGGCATTTCGACGATCAAGGTCTTCCTCGATGGCGAAGTCACCGGCGCTACTGGCTTTGACACCGACTCGGGCACCGAGGTACTCGATATCGGCCTGACCAGCGGCAACCAAGATGTTGGTTCTGATGGTGTGCTCTTGTTCGACGAAGAGGCCGACGATAGTGGTCTCAGCATCGGCGACACCGTTGTGGCCGAGTTCGAAGATGGCTTCACCGACACGTTCACAATTGCAGGGATCTTCGACGACAAGTCGTTGATGCAGAACAATTGGATCTTCGATCGCTCGGTCAGCCGACAACACATTGCCCTCGACAGCGTCGACTGGATGGGCGCCACGTTTGCTGACGGCGCCGATCCTGAGGCTGCCCAACTTGCCGCCGAGGCGTCATTGTCCAACTTCCCGCAGCTCGGGGTGCAGAACAACCGCGAGTTCCGAGAGACCCAGGAGGGGCAGATCAACGCGTTGCTCTACCTGATCGCTGGTCTGCTTGCGCTCTGCATCGTCGTGGCGTTCATCGGCATCGTGAACACGATGGCGTTGTCGGTGTTGGAGCGCACCCGCGAGATCGGCCTGCTGCGTGCGGTCGGTACGAGCAAGAAGCAGCTGCGTTCCGCGGTTCGCTGGGAGGCCGTGATCGTCAGCTTCTTCGGCGCGCTCATGGGGGTACTCATGGGTCTGCTGTTCGGTTGGGCTGCCGTTGTGGCGATTCCCGATTCGTTCGTCAGCGAGGTCGCGATCCCATGGTGGATCTCGCTCTTCGTGATCGCGGGCGCCTTGCTCGGCGTCATAGCCGCCGTCTTCCCCGCCCGCCGCGCCGCCAACCTCAACGTCCTCGAAGCCATCAGCTACGAGTAGCCGGCCCGAATGAGGATCTGGCGGGGGTGTGCTGGGTTTTAGCTCGACCGACGGTCGAGCGAAAGCAGTTCGACTTCTCCGACGATGCCCGGCGCTGCGGCGAGCCGGGCATCTGCGGTAAGTAACGTCGTCGCGGTGACTTCTGCGAGTGCGATGTACGCGGCGTCGTAGATCGACAGATTGTGGCGAAGACTCCAGCATCGGGTGATGAGTGGGCCGTGCTGCGCTCGGGTTAGCCGGAGGTCGTGGAGGTCAGCGATGGCCTGGCCGGCGCGTTCTTCGGTCAGAAGACCGCGCGCTACAAGGCGTCGCCAGGCGGAAAGCACCTCAAGGTCGATCAGGTGAGGAGCGAGAAGAGTCTCGTCGCGCAGTCTGGCTTGAGCGATCTCGCCATCAGGACCGTCGTCTCCCAACGCAGTCACCAGGACGCTGGCATCGACAACGATCACCTTGCGTCTCGGTCGGCCCGAACTGCATCGGTAGCAGCGTCGAACGGCGCGGATCCTCCCGTGTGCTGTTGCACGCGATCGAATAGTTCGTGGAGCGTTGGTTGCGCTACGTCAGTGGTGAGCCGGTCGAGTAGATATTCCTGTAGTGACTGGCCGCTTGTTGCGGCGCGTCTCTTGAGCGTCGCGTGGACGCTGTCCGGAACATCTTTGATCTGAATGCTTGGCATCTCTCTACGTTAGCGAGGTCGTAGTTGCAGCATGCGATTTGGAGCTCGTGGCGCCAAAGTGGCGCCGGATGGGCATGGGACTATGGCGAGATCGTCGCCGACCTGCGCCCGCGACATCGGGCCTAGTCGGCTACCGGCTGCGTTTCGCCTGTCGCCGTAGCTTGCGTTCTTGGGCTCGTTCCCATTTGCGCTGGCGGCTCCGGCACGCCTTGCGACAGAAGACTTGGTTGCTGGTCCGCTGCTCGAATAAGTCGCCGCAACGCCAGTACTCACACTCACGCAACCGCTCCGGGTCGACCGGCTCGTCGTCGAATTCGTCGCTCCGGTCCATTTCCGCAGGTTACGAGTAGCGCAGCAGGCATCGTGGGTTGGAACGTAAGCTGGCGCCGTGAAAGGAGATCTTGCGCGAAGTGGAGCGATCAAGCGGAGCGTCCGACGTCTTGCAGACTCGGTCTGTCGAGTGCGTGTGCGCAAGGCGATCACGAAGTCCTATCGCTTGCGGCCGCAGCATCAAGAGGACGACGAGTTGGCGATGGCCAGCGCAATGTCGTTGACCGAAGCAGAGCCGTGGTGACACAAGCCGAGTTCCGCCATCGGGAGCGTGCTGCCGCTCCGTCGCTCCGTCATCACCCCAACGCCAACTGAGAATTCGACAACGTCGACGGTTGAGCCCGCTCTGAGCCGTTAACCCGCTGCGGCCTCGCGGGACTTCTTGAGGTTCTTGGTGGTGCGGGCTCGCGTCGTGGCGTCGAGGTCGACCTTGCGCAAGCGCACGACGTCGGGGGTGACCTCGATGCACTCGTCGTCGCCGATGAACTCAAGCGACTGTTCGAGCGACATCTTCTTCGGCGGCGTCATGCGCACCGTGGCATCGGCGGCGACGGCCCGCACGTTCGTGTGGGCCTTCTCTTTGCAGATGTTGACGTCCATGTCGGCCGCCTTCGGCGTCTCGCCGATGATCATGCCTTCATAGACCTCGTCGCCGACATCGATGAAGAAGATGCCACGCTCGGAAAGGTTGAGGATGGCATTGCTCGTCGACACACCGAGGCGGTCGGCGATGATCGAACCCTTGTTGCGAGCCGCAATCTCACCCTGCCAGGGAACCCAGCCGTCGAACACGTGGTGCAACATGCCGGTGCCACGGGTCTCGGTGAGGAAGTCGGTGCGGAAGCCGATGAGGCCACGGGCCGGCACGCGATAGTCGAGGCGAACCCAGCCGGTGCCGTGGTTCACCATCTCCTTCATCTCGGCCTTGCGCGGAGCCAGCAGCTGCGTAACGCCGCCGATGTGCTCCTCGGGAATGTCGATTGAGACGGCCTCGACCGGCTCGTGCAATGTGCCATCGATTTCGCGGGTCACGACCTGCGGTTTGCCGACGGTCAGCTCGAAACCTTCGCGCCGCATGATCTCGACCAAGACGGCGAGCTGGAGTTCACCTCGGCCCTGGACCTCCCACGCGTCGGGTCGATCGAGGTCCAAGATGCGCAGCGAAACGTTGCCGACAAGCTCGGCGTCGAGGCGATCCTTCAGTTGGCGAGCCGTGAGCTTCGTGCCACTTCGACCGGATAGCGGCGAAGTGTTGATGCCGATCGTCATCGACAAGCTCGGCTCGTCGACCGTGATCGTTTCGAGCGGGCGAGGGTCGTCGGTCTGGCCGAGCGTTTCGCCGATGGTGACCTTGGGAAGACCGGCGACGGCGATCAGTTCGCCGGCAGATGCCTCGGCGGTGTCGACGCGCTCGTGGCTTTCGGTGACGTACAGCTCGGTGACCTTGGCGTTCTCGGTTGTGCCGTCGGCCTTGCACCAGGCGACGGTCTGGCCCTTCTTGATCGTGCCATTCATGACTCGGCAGATCGCGAGGCGACCGACGTACGGCGACGCATCGAGGTTCGTGACCCACGCTTGCAGCGGGTGGTCGACCTCGTAGGTCGGGGCCGGTACCCGGTCGAGAATTGTTTCGAGGAGCGGGTTGAGGTCGGTGCCCGGCACGTTCGGGTCAAGCGTGGCTTGGCCTTCGCGAGCGATCGTGTAGACGATCGGAAAGTCGATCTGATGTTCCTGCGCATCGACGTCGAGGAACAGATCCTCGACCTCGGTCACGACCTCGGCGATGCGGGCATCGGGGCGGTCGATCTTGTTGACGACGAGCACGACCGGGAGGTCGGCTTCGAGCGCCTTGCGAAGCACGAACCGGGTCTGGGGGAGTGGGCCTTCGCTGGCGTCGACGAGCAAGAGCACACCGTCGACCATCGTCAGCGCTCGCTCAACCTCGCCACCAAAGTCGGCGTGGCCGGGCGTGTCGACGACGTTGATCTTCGTGTCGCCCCACCGGATCGCCGTGTTCTTGGCGAGGATGGTGATGCCCTTTTCTTTCTCAAGGTCCATCGAGTCCATGACTCGTTCGACGACCTCTTGATGGGCGCCGAACGCTCCGGCCTGCTGCAACATGCCGTCGACCAAGGTCGTCTTGCCATGGTCAACGTGGGCGATAATCGCCACGTTGCGGATGTCTTCACGTTGGGCTTGCACCCGTCAAGGATGGAGGGTCCGACCCCGACATCCTCCCGCTGTGACAAGAAACCCTGCCCCAACCCATGGGGCTGCTGTTGCCAACGAGCCTTCGCCCTAGCGCCGTTTTTCGCCTATTCCGGCGCGGCGGTGACCCGCAGGTAGGGCTTCTGTTCGTCCCAGCCACCGGGGAACTTCTCGGCTGCGTCTTCGTTCGACAAGCCCGGGCTGATGATCACGTCGTCGCCCTGCTGCCAGTTCACCGGCGTGGCCACCGGATGAGCGGCCGTCAGTTGCAGTGAGTCGATGACCCGCACGATTTCGTCGAAGTTGCGACCGGTGCTGGCCGGATACGTGAGCGTCAGCTTCACCTTGTTGTCCGGCGCGATGACGAAGACCGAACGCACCGTCATGGTGTCGCCAGCATCGGGGTGGATCATGTCGTAGGTCGTCGCGATCGAACGATCGGCGTCACCGATCATCGGAAAGTTCGGCTTCATTCCCTGGGTCTCTTCGATGTCGGCGGCCCACACGTGATGGTCGTCGACCGGGTCACACGACAGGCCAATGACCTTTACATTGCGGCGGGCAAACTCGGCTTCGAGCTTCGCGGTGTAGCCCAGTTCGGTGGTGCAGACCGGGGTGAAATCCTTCGGGTGCGAGAACAGCACCGCCCAGCTCTCGCCCTTCCACTCGTGGAAATCGATCGTTCCGATCGTGGTCTCTGCGGTGAAGTTGGGGGCGGTGTCGCCAAGTCGAATGGCCATGGTGGAACCTCGTCAGATCGTGGGGTCGCGCTGGTCGGGGGAGCACTACACAGGTGCAACCGAGGAGAATCGATACGTTGAGACACGTGAGGACATCCGTGAGAACCCTGTGAGCCGCCCTGCAAATCGACATCAGAATAGCCCCGCTCACCGGACGACGCGTGTTCGGGGCGTTGCGGTCCTAGCTGCTGCATTCCTGGTCGTGATCCTGACGGGTTGCGGTGGCGTGCTTGCCAGCGACCCTGACGACACGGCCTTCGACGATGCCGGCCGCGACGTGCCCGAACTCACCCAAACGCCCGGCGCGGTCGCCGGGTCCGGCCCCAGCGACATCGACGGCGACGACAACGCCACCAGTGCCACCGGCACCGATGCGAGCGGGGATGCATCGCCCAAAGCAACACTCACGCCGGTCCCGACAACACCGCCGACCGCGACCCCGACCATTACTCCGACGCCCACGATCACGCCGACGCCCACGATCACGCCGACGCCAACGCCCGAGCTGTTCCCGCCGGTCGCCCTTACCCGCCACCTCAAGTCGACGGTCGGCGACGAGGCCATCGCGACGCTCGGGGCCGACACCGACGGTCGGGTCATCGCGGTCGAGATCCTCACCGATTGGGCCGACATTCCCGGCGACCTCTCCGTCAACGACGACAGCGGTGTGTTGTGGCGTCCCGATGAAGCAGGCACATGGACGCTGGACTACCGGCTTCTCGACAACGACGGTCTCCGGACCGAAGCCTCGGTCGAATTGCGCAGCACCTACCCGTTCCGCCCCGACGCGGTTGTCGCCATGGGCGACTCGGTCGCGAGCGGCCACGGACTCGAACTGCCCGACTATCTCGAACTCGATCGATGCTGGCGCGACGCCGACGAGGCCTATCCGCGGCAGGTCTACGACCTGCTCGTCGCCGAAGGCGAGATCGACGCCGCCGATGGCGAGTTCGGGCTCGTCGCATGCAGTGGCTACTTCACGAACGATCTGTACGACAAACCGGTCACCGGCGGGCTCGATCCGGACCGCACCAATGCCGACGGCGACGAGATCGCTCGCACCCAACTCGAATGGGCGATCCTCGCGAACCCTCGCATCATCACGCTCACCATCGCGGCGAATGACACTGGCTTCGTCGGACCCCAGCGGCTCTATGTTCAGACGAGCGACGGCGTCGAGCTCGATCGCGATCAGGTCGACCGACGGCTCACGGTCATTCGCAACGATTTGGCGTTCGTGCTCGACGAACTGGTCGCGGCGACTGACGCGACGATTTACATGACCGACTACTACAACCCGACCGCCGAGAACCCGCAGGGCATCGAGGGGTGCCGCGACGCCTGTTTCGCTGCCAACGCCGCCGACGTTGTGGCTGGGATGAACGAAACAATCCACGACCTGGCCGACGACTACGGCAGTCGGGTCGAGCTCGTCGAGATCCACGACTTGTTCATCGGGCACCACGCACCGAACGGCCTCGGGCCCGACCAGTACCGCGAGGCCGGCTTCGGGCTGATCGGCGAACTGTTGAACGCAACCGATGTCGCCGGCATCCAGCCGTACTGCGCTCGTGGTGAGACAACGGGCGACCCGTGGATGAACGCGATCGACTGCGTGCACCCAAACCGCACGGGCACGACCGTGATCGCCGAGACGGTCGTGGCGGCCATCCTCGACTGAACCTTGATCGTTTGGGGCATTTCGGTCGCCGCGAACCAGTATCTCAGACGGCGGTGCGCTACCTTTTTGGATTCTTCCTTGAAAGGGTGAAGCATGCGATCAATCAAAATTCTCGTTGCACTACTGGCCCTGAGCCTCTTCGCAGCCGCTTGCGGTGGCGATGATGACACGGGCGAGTTCGGCCTCGTATCCGCCGACACGCTCACAGTGTGCACCGACGTTCCCTACCCGCCGATGGAATTTGAAGACCCGAACTCGCCGGGTGGTTACACCGGCTTCGACATCGAGCTCATGCGAGCAATCGCAACCGACCTCGGTCTTGAGCTTGCCGTTGCGACACCCGGCTGGGACGCCATCACGTCCGGCTTGGCGATGGAAGCGGGTAACTGCGACATCTCGGCGGCATCGATCACGATCACCGATGAGCGCGAAGAGAACGTCGACTTCTCCGACTCGTACTTCAGTGCTGAACAGTCACTTCTCGTCGAGTCGGCGAGCGGGTTTGGTTCGATTGCTGAAGTAGGCGCAGTCGCAGTGCAGAGCGGTACGACCGGCGAACTGTACGCCCAGGACAACCTGCCCCCTGGCGTCGAGCTCATCTCGTTCGAAGCCGCCGGCGACCTCTACCTCGCACTCGCCGCAGGCGAAGCCGGTGGTGTGATCACCGACCTTGTCGGCAACCAGGGTTACGTCGATGACAACCCCGGCGTCGCCTCGGTCATCGAGACCTATGCGACCGACGAGCAGTACGGCTTTGCGGTGCAGGAAGAAGGCTCCGAAGCCCTTCTCGTAGCCGTGAACGCCAGCCTCGCCAAGCTCCGTTCCGACGGTAGCTACGACGACTTGTTTGACATCTGGTTCTCGGGCTGATTCGCCCACTGGCCTGTCTCTCGACAAGACTTCGGCCGACAGACTTGTGAATGCATCCGGGTGGGTCCGTCGGACCCACCCGTTTGCTTTTTGCCGGTTCACCCATGACTTGCTCCGACCATCCATGACGACGGCCCGCCGATGAACCTGACCCCACGATGAACCTCACCCCCCGCCAGAAAGCCCGCTACTACCAGGTCGCTATGTACGTCGTGGCTGCGGTCTTCGTGCTCGGCGTTGTCTTCCTCGCCGATTGGGAAACGATCGGCCGGAACTTCTTCAACACCGATGTCATGCGTGACATGTTCCCCGAGGTGATTTTCACAGCAGCGCGGAACACGATCATCTACACGGCTCTGTCGTTCTCGCTCGGCCTGGTGCTCGCGTTGTTACTCGCGCTGATGCGGCTGTCGAGCATCGCCCCGTTCCGGGCCTTTGCGATCGGCTACATCGAACTATTCCGGGGTCTGCCGGCGCTGATCACTCTTATCTTCGTGGGCTTCGGCCTGCCAATCGCCTTCCGCTGGTCGATTCCCGGGGGCACCCTCGGTAGCGGTTCGATCGGGCTGGCGATTGTCGCCGGCGCGTACATGGCAGAAACAATTCGCGCCGGCATCGAAGCGGTGCCGAAGGGACAATCCGAAGCGGCGCGCAGTATCGGTATGTCGAAGAGCCGCACGATGTTCACGATCGTGCTGCCGCAAGCGTTCCGCATCATCATCCCGCCACTCACGAACGAGCTCGTGTTGCTGATCAAAGACACGTCGCTGTTTTTCATTCTCGGCAGCACGCCGGAGTCGAAAGAGCTCACGAAGTTCGCCCGAGATTTCATGACCAGTTCGCGCAATGCCACACCGCTGACGGTCGCGGCAATCATGTATCTGATCATCACGCTGCCGTTGACCTTCCTCGTGCGGCGCCTCGAACGATCGGCGGCCAAAGCCCGATGACGATTTCAAACCGCGAGATGCGCCCCAACGACGTGCCCGCCATCGAGGTACGGAACCTGCATAAGTACTTCGGCGATCTCGAGGTGCTGAAGGGCATCGACTTTCGGGTCGACCCCGGTGAGGTGGTCTGCGTCATCGGGCCGTCGGGTTCGGGCAAGTCGACGCTGCTGCGGTGCATCAACCGGCTTGAGGAATCGACATCCGGTGAGATTCTCATCGAAGGCAATGACATCACCCACCCCGACGCCGATGTCGACCGGCTCCGTACTCGCATCGGCATGGTGTTCCAACAGTTCAACTTGTTCCCGCACCTCAACGTGCTGCGTAACCTCACGATCGGACCGACTGGGGTACTTAAGACCAGCAAAGGTGATGCCAACGCGATCGCTCGATCGATGCTCGAACGAGTTGGGCTCACCGAGAAGGCCGACGAGTACCCGATCCGGCTCTCGGGTGGTCAGCAACAGCGCGTCGCAATCGCCAGAGCGCTGTGCATGCAACCCGACATGATGTTGTTCGACGAGCCGACGTCGGCCCTCGACCCCGAACTCATCGGTGAAGTACTCGATGTCATGCGGGGGCTCGCCGACGATGGCATGACGATGATGATCGTCACCCACGAGATCTCCTTCGCTCATGATGTCGCCGACCGCGTCGTCTTCATGGACGAAGGCGTCGTCGTCGAAGATGGGCCGCCCGCCGAGGTGCTGAACGATCCGCAAACCGAACGAGCCCAGCAGTTCCTCCGCCAGGTGTCGACTCACTAGAACTTCTGGCGGCCGTTATGCGCCCGGGATCGAGCCGATCTCGCGGATGCGTTGAATCTCACTGTCACCGCTCGTGAACTGCCGCAGTCGCTGTAGCCAGAGGTTTCGGTACTCCAGGTACGTGAGGTGTTGGCGCTCGGCGGTCTGATATTCGGCTCGTCGAAGCGCGTGCAACGTGGCCTCGCTCGCCACGATCATGGCACTGAGTTGCGCTTGCATCGCCGGCGCCGGGTGATCCGTGATTGCATTACGCATGAGGGGAGCGAGGCGGGCGTGGCCGGCGAGCAACGCCTCGTTTGACGTGTCGAGATCAAGGCCATCTTCAGAGATGCGCCGCAGGACGTCTTCGTGATTCTGAATCCACGATCGGACCGGATCGCCATACCGGTGATGCCAATCGGCGAGGTCGTTGCGGCCAATGGGCGCGGCGACCGGCGGATGCGCAGGCGGGCCATCCTGGGCCCGGGCCACGGGCTGCGGAACCGAAATCTGGCGGATCGGCTTCTTGCGGGTTATCGCCGCGACCACAGCCATGAGCAGCAGGCAAAAGCCAATGATGGCAGCCGGGAGAAAAACGTCGGGGTTTGAAATATCCATGAGTGGCGTCAGAGAAAGACCACGACACTGTATTGCGCCATCGCGTCGGATCGTCGGCGCGCTGATGCACTCGGCCCGGTTCCGCCAGTTGAAAGAAGGAGGCGCAGTCGACGGTCAACCCCCCGACGACCGTCGACTGCAACATCCTGCAAGTCACCAAGTGACTCGATCAAGACTCGAACGTACACCATCGATGGTGCTGTCGCCAAGAATGTCGTTATCGACGGCGGGCCTCAAAGACCCAGCGATATCGCGTTGATCAGTGTGAAGCGGCTGCGGCCACCGTGACGACCCGCACTTTCATCGGCGGAGCCACGATGGTGTAACCGTGTCGGCTGCATGACCAACATTGGTCATCCAAGGTGCCGCGCCACGTCACATCACAGACCCGGCAGGCGACGGTCTTGCGCCGCTGGCTTTGCTTCTGCTTCGAGTTCACGTCGCAGAGCGTACGAATCGTTGTTCTCCAAGTGGTGGATGGTGCGGTTGCGGGTGAAGCGCGCCAAAGTTCTCAATGCGCAGTAGGGCATTGATTGGGGCCAATGTGAACAAAGTCAATTGAGTGCCTATCGGCGGTTTCGGAACGGAGTTAAGCGGTTTCGGGAAATTTCCCGGCCGTTAGCCCAAGCCCAACACCAAGCCCACATCCGTCGACTCCAGTGGCAGATCGCAGGCCAAAGACTGATCATTCCGCGTCACTCTGAAAATCAACGAACGAACAGCCGCCGGGACATTGAAGACCGCGGCAAAGGAAGTAGCCGGCCAATGACAAAGAACACGAAAACAAAGACCTCGAAGGCAAAGAAGAAGACGGCGGCGAAGGCTCGGCCGGTGTATCAGGTAGAGATAACGCGGTCAGGGAAATGGTGGGCGATCGAAGTCCCCGAGCTGCCAGGCACCTACTCCCAGGCCAAACGCATCGACCAGGTCGAAACGATGGCGCGTGAAGCCACCGCCATAACGGCCGACGTCGACGAATCGAGCTTCGATATCACCCATCGAGATCGGCTCCGAAGTGACCAGTCTTGTAGAGCCTCTTAATGCTTCGGTTGAAGCCGCTCAACAGGCAGGGGCCGAAGAAGCCGCGTGTCGCCGCAAAGTCATCGAGGACCTCCGCAACGAACTCGGTCTACCCAACCGAGACGTCGCCAACCTGCTCGGACTCTCACACCAGCGAGTCGCCCAAATCCTCAAAGAACCGCCCACCAAAGTCGCCTAGCAACACCACCCAGACCAAACCCACACCACCAACTTCCGGTAAGGCACACCGCAATCGCTCTACTGCCTACCAAGGGCCGGCTCCGGATACATGACCCTGACCCCCCGACGAAGCCGACGATCTCAGCCGCCTCCTCACACCGATAGCTTCAGCCGCACGCCCGGCCCAAACGTGAGAACCGCACTGCGTAAGACCTCACGGAGAGACACTCCTCCGAGCTTTACCATTTCTACGGGGAAGGGGGTTGGAAGCGGGTGCGCATGCGTTTCAGTATCCCAGGCCCATATTGGTCCACCAGTGCCGGCATCCCGCTGAGAAACCCGACGAGCGCGCCCATGAGCAACACCGCGGCGACCGCGGAGATGACCTTTGTCGGCGTCGCGTCGGGAACCGCTGGCGTTTGGCCCGCCTCCGCGGGAACCGCCAATGAGCAGCGGCGTACCACTCTCGGCCGTGACCCCGAAACGAAAGGAAATTTTGCCGGCTATTCGTAGGTGTAGAAGCCCCGTCCGGACTTGCGACCGAGCATGCCGGCCGCCGTCATGCGCTTCAGTAATGGCGGCGGAGCGAGGTGCGCTTCTTTGAATTCGTTGTGTAGCACGTTGGCAACCGCCTCGATGATGTCAAGGCCGATCAAGTCACACAGCGCAAGCGGTCCCATTGGATGGGCGCAACCATTAACCATGCCGGTGTCGATATCTTCGGCCGTTGTGTGGCCGGTGTCGAGGAGCGCGATCGCCGAGGTCAGGTACGGAACGAGCAGGCGGTTAACGATGAATCCAGCGCGGTCGGCGGTTCGGATGGTGGTCTTGCCGAGCGAGTCGGTTGCGAACGCTTCGGCCGCCTCAACCGTTGCTTCCGACGCTGTGATCGGAACCACGATCTCGACGAGCTTCTGCACCGTGGCCGGGTTGAAGAAGTGGAATCCGACGACCTTGTCGGGTCGATTGGTGGCAACGGCAAGGTTCACCAGCGGAATGGACGACGTATTCGACGTGAGAATCGCGTGATCCGGCAACGCGGCGTCGAGCGTGCGGAACAGTTCGAGCTTCATCGGCTCGTCTTCGATGATCGCTTCGATCGCCAGATCGCAATCGCCGAGCGAACCGGCGTCGGTGACATAGGACAGTCGTCCGACCGCTCCGTCGCGATCGTCTTGGCTGATCTTTTCTCGGCCCAACGCTTTGTCGAGCGAACCTTCGACCCGGGCATGGGCCTTCTCGGCGAACTCGGCATTCGCCTCGAGGACGACGGTTTCGAGCCCGGAGCGGGCGCAAACTTCGGCAATACCCGATCCCATTGTTCCGCCACCTGCGACGACGACCTTGCTGATGCTCATGGCTGGGGTGCTCCGTATTCTGATGATGCATGTTCTGATGCTGATTGCAGTTCGGGCGACAGACTAGTGGCCATCCGGACCGCTGGCGGAGTGCGACTCGCAGTATGGTGTCGCGGCCCTAGAGGCTCGACTACCCCTGAAAGGCCCACCATGGCAACCGAATGTCCCGCCGCCGACGGCAGCAGCGAACGCAAGACTTCTTTCGATGGCGAGATGCCGATGTGTATCGACCCGGCCAAGAGCTACACGGCCACGATGGACACGTCGATGGGCACGCTGACGCTCGCCCTCTACCCCGACAAAGCGCCCAAGACGGTCAACAACTTTGTGTCCTTGGCCCGCTACCACTACTACGACGGTCTCGTCTTCCACCGCATCATCAACGGCTTCATGTGCCAGGGCGGCTGCCCCGAGGGCAGTGGCCGCGGCGGTCCCGGCTACCGCTTCGATGATGAGCTGCCAAACGCCCGCGAGTACGAACTCGGCTCGTTGGCCATGGCCAACGCGGGCCCGAATACGAACGGCAGCCAATTCTTCATCGTGAGCGGCCCAAGCGGCATGGGCTTGCCGCCGCAGTACTCACTGTTCGGCAAGGTTGTCGGCGGACTCGAGATCGTGAACGAGATGCAGGGTGTGGCAACGGGTGCTGGCGATCGCCCGAAGGTTGACGTCGTGATCAACTCGATCACCATCGCCGAGGGCTAAACGCCCTGCCGCGAGTAGGCGGCCGTCAGTTTGAGATGGTCGGCGACGGAATGAGTAAGACGTCGCCGACCTGAATCTCATTGGCGTTCTCTAAGCCGTTCGCAGCCATGACCGCGACCACGGTGACGCGAAAGTCCGAGGCGATTGCGACGAGCGAGTCGCCGGCAACAACCTCATACGATTGAGGCTCGCCGGGTTCGCGGGTCGGGAGGACTCGGGTTGGCTCGGGCGTCAGGACCGACGGATCGAGTCCGGTGCCAATCGGTGGAATTCGCAGTTCCTGACCGATCTGAATAGCGGTGGGGTCAAGGCCGGGATTGGCCTGAAGAATCGCATCGCTACTCACGGTGTGGTTCTGCGCTATTTCGCCAAGCGTGTCGCCGAGCTCGACGAAGTACACCGACTCGACCCCGGGTTCGCGATCGGCAGGGTCGATCACTTCGGTCCGCTCGGTCGTTGCGCCCGGGATTCGAAGTTCCTGGCCGACGAACAGGCTGTTCGGGTCGAGGCCGGGGTTCGCTCGGCGGATGTCGGTCACGCTGGTGTTGAACTTGATGGCGATATCGCTGAGGATGTCGCCAGACTCGACGGGGTAAACGAGCAGCTCCGTTGCACCTTCGCTGCCAGGAATCGGCGTTGCATCGATAACGACAGGGGCGACCGTCGGGGGCACCGGGGTTGGGATGTCGACGGTGTCGATCTGGTCTTCGGTGGCCTCGTCACGAGTCTGCGAGTCGGTCGCCTCGTTAGAGCAGCCGCGAATTGCCGTGAACAACACGACGGCAGTGACGATGAGGAGGAGGACCCGTAATCCTCTGCTCTCTAGTAGCTCCACTGGTTATGGAGGTCCTATTCGCCGAGCCCGAACGCGACCGTGATCACGACGGGAGCGATCATTGCGAAGATGAGCGCGATGGCCATGAACTTGATCCAGAACTGGCGGCGTTCCGCAGGGGTTCGTTGTTGTCGATCAGCCATGACGACGCTCTACTCGGCATCGGCCGGGACGGCGTCGCCGGAGCCCGAATAGATGATCGAATCGTGGCTTCCATCGCCGCCACAGCCACCGAGGGCGCCCGCCATGAGGGCGAAGGCGATGACGACATTCCAAAAACGGCGGGTCCGCACGATAACTCCTTGACTCTGGCACTCCTTCTACAGCGGCCTCAAACTGGCCAGGTGCCGGTGGGAAAGCCTAACGGCCCGCAGCCGGGCTGAGGCATGACCAATCAGACCGAGCGTGGGTTTAGGCGTTGCGGCGCCCGGTTGGATGCCGCGACCGACCCTGCTCGTCGAAAGCACAGCTCGACACGATCGGTCCGTGCAAGAGTTCGATCGAGTCACTGCCCGGTGCCAATTGTTGGGTGTCGTGCAAGTGGGACAGCAGGTTCCACAATGTGTGCGGCACACTTTCGGGTACCGGTACGCGTCGCCGGCTGCACCACTGGTGCACGTCGACCCACAGGAGCTGCCACACGATGTCTTCGGTGAACAGCGTCAGCGGAACTCGATGTTGCATGGACTTCGCCGACATGATTGCCGACAATGCGTCGGGGTCGACCGTGGCGCCGGAACTCATACCCGAGATGAGTACCTCGCGTCGCAAACCCTTGCCGAGCGGCGAGAGCGGGGCGTGGTCGCGGGCCCGCCGATCGGCCATAGCGATGGGCATCTCGCCCGTGGTCGTTGCATCGGCAAACAGGCCAAGATCGGCCCGTTCATCGGCCAAACGCTCAGCATCAATGTCGGTGTCGAGGTCGATATCGATGCCTGTGTCCGCGTCGGCGGCAGTGCCTAACGGGCCCGGTGCCGAGTGGACGAGGCGGAGGTGCCGGGCGGCCCGTGGGGTGGCGGGGTTCGGATTCTTGCGCTTGTCCTGACGGGAGCTGCGGTTTGACGTGAAGCCTGCGGTCATGGCTACACCATCACAAACGGGTGTGACAGTTTCGGCCGGAACGGCGGCGGAACGTCGAAAACCCGCCGATGTCGAGCATCTACGATGCGGCGATGGCATCCAACGCAGACGACGGCAACCCCGATCGGCCCGTCGGTGTGCTCGCTGGGGTGAAGGTGGTCGAGTTCTCCCAGAACGCCGCCGTGCCGCAGTGCGCCCGGTTGTTGGCTGGGATGGGGGCCGATGTCGTCAAGGTCGAGCCTGTCGCTGGTGATGCGATGCGGTATCAAGCGCCACTCTCGACGACCGAAAGCCGGGCCTACGCAACGATCAACCCGGGCAAACGAGCGATCTGTGTCGATCTCGCCAACGACGGCGCCGCGGCGGTTGTCGATCGGTTGCTCGGCTGGGCCGACATCTCGCTCGTGGGTCTGAAACTCACCGATGGCGAACGGTTTGGCCTTGATTGGGAGCACGCGCAGACCGTCAACCCCCGGCTGGTGCACCTCGTCTTCACCGCTTTCGGCCCCGCAGGGCCCGACGCCGAACAAGGCGGGTACGACGTCCTGGTCCAGGCGATGAGCGGGCTCGGTTGGACGATGAATCGGTCGGCCAACGGCGTGCCGATGCCGAGCCGCCCGGCGTTCATTGACTTTGCGAGCGGCTCGACGGCAGCTGCTGCGGTCATCGCTGCGCTCCGCCATCGTGATCTGACCGGCGAAGGTCAGCGGGTCGACGCGTCGCTGCTCGGCTCGGCCGTCGCGTTGGGTACGCCCATGTTGTCCGCGTTCGAACGCGACGTCGAGGCTCGCCAGCAGTTGCTCGACGACGTTGGGCTACTCCGCGAGGCGGGCGCCGACTTCGACGAACAGCGAGCGGTCTATGAATCGCGCGCCACGATCGGGGCGATGGCGTTCCGCCTCTACTTTCGGCCGTACCTGACGGCGGACGGTCTGATCTCGGTGGCTGGGATGTCGCCGGGTCTGTACGTCAAGTTCCATGAGGTCACTGGCCTCGAAGCAATTCCGCCGACGTCAGACCCCAACAGCGCTGAGGGCCAGATGCTGATTACGGCCGCCGAGGAACTGTTCAAATCGACGACGACGGCCGAGTGGATGGCAGCGTTGCGTGCCGTCGGTTACCCGTGCACTCGGTACAACATGTCGGCCGAGGCGTTGAACGATCCGCAGGTGCGAGCCAATGACTACGCAATCGATCTTGAGCACCCCGACGTCGGCGCCTACACGACCGTCGGCATGCCATTCAGCTTTAGCGAGACACCAACCGTTATCGCTGGCCCGTCGCCCGGGCTCGCCGAGCACACGGTCGAGGTTTTGGCCGAACTGGGATTCGACGCCGCAGAGATCATCGGCCTGGCCGACGGCGGCGCGGTGCGCGTGGCCGAGTAGCGCCGGGCCGCACCAGTAACGTGCCTGCCATGGTGATTCGAGCGATCGAACACGTTCAGCTCGCGATACCGGCTGGCGGTGAACCCGAGGCTCGCGCGTTCTACCCACAGTTGCTGGGCCTGGCCGAGGTACCGAAGCCGGCGGAGCTCGCAGCGAACGGTGGCTGCTGGTTCGAACTCGGGAGCGTGAAGGTGCACGTTGGGGTCGATCGAGAATTTCGGCCCGCGAAGAAGGCTCATCCGCGTTCGTCGTCGATGATCTCGATGCGCTCGAGCGATCTCGATGATCTCGATGATCTCGATGATCTCGATGATCTCGATGATCTCGATGATCTCGATGCGCTCGAGCGATCTCGATGATCTCGATGCGCTCGAGCGACGCATGGCCGACGCAGGAGTAGCCATTCGCCCCGATAGTCCCGTTGATGGCTATCGCCGGTTCTTTGTCGATGACCCGTTCGGCAATCGCATCGAGTTGATGCAGCCCGCCACGTAACCCTTCAGCCCTGGGTAGCGAAGACCGCGATCGTGATGAGGCCGAGGGCGGCGGCGCCGAGGAACGCGCCGGTGACGGTCTGTTCCAGGATGGCAAGGAAGATGATCGGCCCGACGCCATGGCCGAGGAAGCGCCAACCCAGCAGATACGACAACGCGCCGCCGCGATTGTCGGGCACGATCGTCGCACCGAGCGCCTGAAAGACCACGACGGTGAAACCGACGAAACCGCTCGCCAGTGCCCAGAGCGCGCCGAGCATCCATGGCCCGCCGGCGAACGCCATCGATCCGGCCAGCACCGTGACTGCGGTCGACGCGATGAGCGCCGAGGTCTTCAGCCCCAGCCCATCGACGAGCCGACCCCAAACCGGTCCGAGTACGAGCGCCGTCATCGCTCCGGCGAACAGCAGCACGCCTGCGCTGGTTCCCGACAATCCCAGCACGTCGCGCGCGGTGACGCCGACGAGCACGCTGATACCGACCGGCCCGGTTGCCGCCGCGAGAAACGCAACGCCGAGCAACGTCATCCGCATCGTCAGCAGGGGTTTGATCGGCGGTGCCGATGCCGCCGGGCGAGGTTCACCGACCGGCGGTGATGTCGACAACGCGAGGGCGATCGCTGCGGTGCCGATGAAAGCGAACCGCCAATCGGTGTCGGCGGCGAGTCCGCCCACGATCGGGCCGAGGCCGCCACCGAGGGCCTGGAAGCTCGAATAGATACCGACAACCCGGCCGAAGCGTTCCTGCGGAACGATCTCGGCGAGCCCTGCGATCAGCAGCGGCGTGATGAATGCGTTGGCGATGCCTTGCAGAACCCGGGCCCCGAGAAACACTGCGAGATTCGGGGCGAACGCACACGCCAGTGAGGCGACGGCGTAGACGACATAGGTCGCCCGCACCGTGCGTCTGCGGCCCCACCGTTCGCCAAGCGTGCCCGACACGAGCAACAGCGCGGCAAACGGAATGAGGTACACGGTGAACGCCCACGCCATCGTCGCCGACGACACGCCGAAGTGATCCCGTAGCTCCGGGAACATCGGCAATATGACCACGGTGCCGAACGGTCCCATGAAGCCGCCGACGTACAGCGTTAGCCGTTGCAGTGACGATGTCATTGATGTCGCCTTCGGCTCGTGCGGTGCACGCAGCTTCGCGAGGAACGAGCGAACGATGTCAAGGTTCGATCAGTGCGGGTACCAGGAATTCGTCGAGTGCCTCGAACAGCGCTTGCAGCATCGCGATGTCGCCATCGACGGCGACCAGTCCGGCATCGAGGGCCGCGTCGAAGCCACCTTCATCATCGAAGAGCTGGAAGACGTGGTCGCGGGCAACGGCGATCGACGCCACCGCATCGCCGGCCGAGTTGTTCGGGGTGTGATGGATCGCAGCATTGGCGACGCCCAGGACGTGGTGTTCGTCGAGGTCGGTGAAGTGCCAGTTGAACGTCGCCTCGCTCGCTGACGTCGCGGCCTCGAACTTCGCCGGGTCGAAGCGCACGCCGATGACGTCGAACAGGTTCTCAGCCTCCATCGCATGCGCAAGCCGTCGGCCGGCTGGAATCTTGAACTGGGGGCTTCCATTGCGTAGTTCGCTTGCGCCGCTCAGGTACGCGTTGCGCCAGGTGCCCGACTCGGTCTGGTAGCCAAGCTGTTCCATCGCGTCGGCTTGTAACAACCGGGCCTCGCGGTTGTCGGGATCGGCGAACACCAAGTGGTTGACGACCTGGACCACCCAGCGGTACTCGCCGTCGTCATAGGACGCCCGGGCCCGGCGCAGGACTTCGTCGGCACCGCCCATGAACTCGACGTACTTGGCGCCTGCGTCGACGGGCGGCAACGGATCGAGGTTTGCCGGGTTGCCGTCGTACCAACCGAGGTAGCGGTTGTAGACCGAGCGAACGTTGTGCGACACGGTGCCGTAGTAACCCTGCACGTGCGACTCGTTAAAGGCATCGGGCAGGGTCAGCTGATCGGAGATCTCGGTCGGCACATACCCGTGGTTTGCAAGGCGCATCGCCTGGTCGTGCATCCATCGGTAGAGGTCTCGTTGAAGCGCCAGGAAGTGTTTCACGTCGTCGGCGCCGAACCGCGGCCAGTGATGGCTGGCAAACATGATGTCGGTGTGGTCGCCCCACAGCAGCATTGCTTCGTGGATGTACTTGCTCCACGCGAGCGAGTCACGAGTCTGGGCACCACGAATCGGATACAGGTTGTGGATGTTGTGCGAGCAGTTTTCGGCCATGCACAACAGGCGACGGTCGGGGAAGTGAAAGTTCATCTCGGCCGGCGCTTCGGCATCGGGCGTGTTCTGGAAAACGATTCGCACGCCCGACAACGTGAGTTCCTCGCCGGTGGTCGTGATGGTTTCGGTCGGTGCGATCAGGCTGCCTTGGCCAAGTGGCAGCGCCTTGCCAAGACCATTGTCGACCTGGGCCTGGGGGCCGCTCGGCAAGAGCGGGCCAAATTGGTACATCGCTCGGCGCGCCATGATCGCTCCGGCGATCGCACTCTCGCTCACGACCTCCTTCAGGAAACCGTCCGGGGCCACGATGCGAACGTTGCCCGCGTCGACTTCCTCGCGGGTCGTCACTCCTTCGATGCCGCCGAAATGATCGGCATGACTGTGGGTGTAGATGACCGACGCGACCCGACGTTCGCCGAGCTGCGCGTTCGCGAGTTCGAGGCAGGCTCGCGCTGTCGCTTCGGTCGTCAGCGGATCGATGATCAGCCAACCGTCGTCGCCGTCGATAAAGGTGATGTTCGAGATGTCGTAGCCGCGGGCCTGCCACACACCGTCGGCGACCTCGAACAGGCCGTGGATCGCGTTCAAACGACCTTGCCGCCACAAACCCGGATGCACCGTGACGGGCACGTTCGTTGCGGCATCGTCGGCGCGCAGAAAGTCGTGCTTGGCGGTGTCCCACACGATCGTCTCGCCGACCGTCGCGTCGCCTCGCTTGATGACCCCAGCATCGTGCGTCGCGACAAGGCCACGACTCGCACGCTCGAAGTCGGCGTCATCATCGAAAGAGATCACTGCAGCGTTCGCCGCGTGGCGAGCCTGGGTCACAGCTGTCGCAGGCTTCGGCGTCGCGGGCTGCGGTGTCATGGGGTTCCCGTCGTCGGTTGTCACGTCAGTTTGTCTAACACGTGGCCGATGATCCGCTGAGCCCAAGTACCCGGCCGAACGCCGCTCGGTGGTGCCGCTAGAACTACGTGTCCCGCAAGTCAAACCCATCGATGGAAGCGGCCGGCCCAGCCGTCGGGCTGCGCACTCGTCTGCAGGCCGTTGCCCTTCTCTGCGTCCTGGCCATCGCGGCCACGTTCCTGATGAATGCCACGCTCGGAACGGCGCAGGCAAATGCGGTGCGCGCACCAGGTTCTGAACACGAGTATCACGGGTGAGGTCGAGGTCGCATCGGCGGAGCAATCATCGATCGGGGCACAAGCGCAGGTGCAGGTCGAGGTCGCATCGGCGGTGATAGTTGCCGAGGTCGAGGTCGCATCGGCGGTGAGCGCAGGTGCAGGTCGAGGTCGCATCGGGGGTGATGGTTGCCGAGGTCGAGGTCGCATCGGCGGTGATGGTTGCCGAGGTCGAGGTCGCATCGGGGGTGATGGTTGCCGAGGGACCGGCAACTGGACCGATGATGTGACGGGGGATGACTACGCACTGATCGGTGGTGTCGAAGGTACGACGGCGGTGCGCATCACGGACCCGTTGCAGCCCGTCATGGTGGCGTTCTTGCCGACGCAGGTGTCCGGTTCCGATGGCCTCTGGCGCGACATCAAGGTCTTTAACGACCACGCGTACATCGTCTCGGAGATACCGGGCCACGGCGTGCAGGTCCTTGATCTCACCGGGCTTCGGGACCTCGACGGAAGTCAGCTCGTCACGCTGCAGGCTCTCGCCGTCTGCGACGGCATTGGCAGCTCCCACAACATCGCGATCAACGAAAACCGCGGCGTTGCGTTCATGGTTGGCTCAACCGATGATTCGATCGTGGGGCCCGCGATGATGGTTTGCACATGATCTCGGTTGACCGATCCGGCGAACCCGGAAGTCGCAGGCTGCTGGAATGCGGGCGGTTATGTGCACGATGCCCAGTGTGTGACCTACATCGGCCCCGACGTGGAACATCAGGGCAAGGACATCTGCGTGAACTCGATCGCCAACTACCAGTTCCGCAACGTCGCTGGTCAGTCGGTCTTTGAGAACACCGTGGCCATCGTCGATGTCACCGACCCAGCCACCCCGGTCATGCTTGGCTCGGCTCAGTACGGAACGGGCATTGGTTACAGCCACCAGGGTTGGCTCACACCGGACGCAAAGAAGTTCACCGGTGAGTCGAAGAACTCAACTACCTGCGCAATCGATCGGAGCAAACTTGACAT
>Ga0114956_1000306_pt1 | contig 33625 bp, 37 predicted proteins | sample MaitaG_FD_87304 | JGI IMG/M metagenome (GOLD analysis project Ga0114956, IMG submission 87304) | Marine algal microbial communities from Maine, USA - Maine_Asex2 metaG | ecosystem: Host-associated > Algae > Red algae > Unclassified | place: Maine, USA | collected 2015-01-05 | reverse complement strand
GCGCCAGCGAGCGAACGTGACGAGCGAGACAAACGTGCCGGCATCGCCGGTGTGCGCGCCAGCGAGCGAACGTGACGAGCGAGACAAACGTGCCGGCATCGCCGGTGTGCGCGCCAGCAAGCGAACGTGACGAGCGAGACAAACGTGCCGGCAGCGCCGATCGCGGGTAACAGCCGCCGAAAACTAATGACCGATCGCATTACCCCTTACGCCCCGCAGCTTTTAGACTGTCAGGGTGAATAGCCCCGCGAGCTCACCCCTGTTTCAAATCGACGGTCTCCACGCTGGTATCGAGGGAGCCTCGATTCTCAACGGTGTCGACCTCGTGGTGAACCCCGGCGAGATTCACGCCCTGATGGGCCCGAACGGCTCCGGCAAGTCGACGCTCGCCAGCGTGTTGCTCGGCAGCCCCGAATACGAAATCACCGAGGGTCGGCTGCTGCTTCGGGGCGACGACATCACCGATTGGGGCGCCGACGTCCGCGGTAAAGCGGGCATGTTCCTTGCATTCCAATACCCGCAGGAAATCGCCGGCGTGTCGGTCACGAACTTCCTCCGCCAGGCGCTCTCGGCCCGCAAAGGCGAAGACCTCTCGGTACTCGACCTGCGGCTCTCGATCATGCAGTGGATGGAACGCCTGGAGATGGACCCCTCGTTCGCCGAACGGTTCCTAAACGAAGGGTTCTCCGGCGGCGAGAAGAAGCGCAACGAGGTGCTGCAGATGGCAATCCTCGAACCGGAACTCGCGATCCTCGACGAGACCGATTCGGGTCTCGATGTCGATGCGCTGCGCATCGTCGCCAGCGGTGTACACGAAGTTCGCAAGGACCGCCCGGAGATGGGCGTCGTTGCGATCACCCACTACCGCCGCCTCCTCAACTATCTCGAACCGCACTTCGTCCACGTGCTGATCGACGGCCGCATCGTCGCCAGTGGCGGCATGGAGCTCGCCGACCAGCTCGAGGCCGACGGCTACGAAGCGTTCCGATGAGCGCCACTCCCCCGTCGACCCCAGCTGCGTCGACCGACTGGGCGCGGATCAAGGCCGACTTCCCGATCCTGACGCACCAGGTCAACGACCACCGCATGGCATACCTCGACTCTGCGGCCACCTCGCAGAAGCCGACCGCGGTGCTCGATGCCATGCGCGAGTACTACGAGACGATCAACGCGAACGTCGGCCGGAGCTCGCACACCATCGCCCACCTTGCCAGTACCGCTGCGGAGTCTTCCCGAGCGCGACTCGCCACCTTCATCGGCGCCACCGATGCGAACGAGATCGTGTTCACGAAGAACGCGACCGAGTCGATCAACCTTCTGGCCGGGAGTTGGGGGGTCGCCAACCTCGGGCCCGGCGATGCCGTGGTGCTTAGTCTGCTCGAACATCACGCAAACATCGTGCCGTGGCAAATGTTGTCCGAGCGACTCGGCTTTGAGGTCCGTTGGCTTGGGCTGACCGCTGATGGTGAGCTTGATCTTACCGATCTCGATCGGCTGCTCGACGGCGCCAAACTGCTCTCGATCAGCGCAATGTCGAACGTGCTCGGAACGATCACCCCGGTGCGGCGCCTCGCCGATGCGGCCCACGCCAAGGGCGCGCTGATCGCCATCGACGCCTGCCAATATGTGCCGCACCTACCGACCAACGTGATCGACCTCGATGTCGACTTCATGGCGTTCTCGGGCCACAAGATGCTTGGCCCGACCGGAGTTGGCATTCTCTGGGCCCGGCGCGAACTGCTCGAAGAAATGCCGCCGTTCCTCGGCGGCGGCGGCATGATCGGCAACGTCACGACCGACGGTTTCACCACCGCCGAGGTGCCCCACAAATTCGAAGCCGGCACACCCCCGATCGCCGAGATCATTGGCCTCGGCGCGGCCGTCGACTACCTCAGCGACATCGGCATGGATGCGGTGCGCGAGCACGAAGTTCGGCTCACCGCGTACTTCCTGCGCACGCTTACCGAGCGCTACGGCGACGATCTCGTGATCCACGGTCCGGCCGAGCCGGCCACGCGAGGCGGCGTCTTCTCGTTCAGCTACAAAGACATCCACCCACACGACATGTCGCAGGTGCTCGACCAGGCGGGCATAGCGGTACGAGCCGGTCATCACTGCGCGAAGCCGCTTATGAAACATCTCGGCGTCGGCGCGACCGCCCGAGCGTCGGTGTACGTCTACAACGACGAGTCAGACATAGATCAGCTCGCCGATGCGTTACAAGCAGCCGACGACATCTTCTTCTGATCGCTCCCTCCAAGAACCACCAAAGAGACCATGCCCGGACTTGAAGACCTGTACCGCGAGATTATTCTCGACCATTACCGAAGCCCCCGTAACCGGGGCGAGCTCGACCCACCTGCGACCCGCACCGAAGGTTTCAATCCCCTGTGCGGCGACGAGGTCGTGATCACGGCGATCATCGAAGACGGCGCCATTCAGGACCTCAAGATCGATGGCCAGGGTTGTTCGATCAGCCAGTCGTCGGCATCGATGATGTCATCGGCCGTCAAGGGCAAGACGCTCGATGACGTGAACGACATCACCCGAGCTTTCAAGGCGATGATGTCGATCCATGAGAGCGGACTCGACGGAGCCGCAGACGGTAGCGACACCGATCCGCTTGAGCCTGACGACAGCCTGGCCGATGTGAAGCTTGGTGACCTCGAAGCCTTGCGCGGTGTGGTGAAGTTCCCGGTGCGCATCAAATGTGCGACGCTCGGTTGGAACACGCTCGCTCAGGCCATCGAAGAAGCCGCCACCGCTTCCTAACGGAACAGCGGCCTCCCACCGAGGGTGTGCGCTCCCCCGGCGGGAGACACAAAGCGTGCTCCCCAACCAGATCTCGTTTTACGAAGTCAACTCGTAGACGACGGGTCTACCCGTAATCCTTCCCGATTCTTTGAAGCAATTTCAAATATGTCGAGTTCGGGCGAAATGGAGAACAGCGTTCCGGTTTGGCGTCGGCCGATCAGCGATCCGTCAACCCGTCGACTCGGCTGACAAAGTCAACATCGAGGTCGGTCACGCCGCCCCGATCGTGCGTCGACACGGCTATCTGCACCCGGTTGTACGTGTTGCTCCAGTCCGGGTGATGATCAAGCTTCTCGGCGATGAGGGCCACCGAGGTCATGAAACCAAAGGCCGCGATGAAGGTCTTGAACTCGAACGTCCGATGCAGTGCATCGTCGATGCAGCTCCAGCCCGGATGATCGGCAAGTGCCGCGGTGATCTCGGTCTCGCTTAGCAGCGTGCGGTCATGTGACATGGTCGGCTCCTCTTGATTGCTCGTCGTCGATGTGGGCTTGCACAATCTCGTCGAAGGATGTCTCGCACGTGAACCCGAGCTGATCGGCTCGGTCGGTGGTGAAGCGCTGCGGCCAGCCGGCAACGATATCGGCGACGAACGGATCAGGGTTGTCCATGATCAGGTCGGCGACGTCAGGGCCAGCAGCCCGCACGAGGGCCTCGATCTGTTCGCCGACGGTCACCGAGACGCCCGGCATGGTGAGGTTCCGGCGAGGGCCAACGATCTCACCATCGAGGGCGGCGGCATGCAGCAGGAAACCGACCGCCGAACGCGGGCTGGCATGGGTGTGACGAACGTCGCGACTCACCGGTAACTCGACGCGCTCGCCGGCCAGCGGCTCGCGGATGATGCTTGAGAAGAAGCCCGATGCTGCGGCGTTCGGTTTGCCGGGCCGCACGGTGATCGTTGGCAGCCGAATGCCGATGCCATCGAAGAATCCTCGACGGGTGTAGTCGGCGAGCACCATCTCGGCGGCGGCCTTCTGCATGCCGTACGACGTCAGTGGTGTGAGGTGGAAGTCGTCGGAAATCGACGGAGGAAACGGGGCACCAAAGACTGCGATGGACGACGTGAACACAACCCGGGGAACACTCGGACGGTCGCGTAGCGCGTCGAAGAGGCGCCGGGAGCCGTCGAGGTTGACCCGCATGCCTTTGCCGAAGTCCTGTTCGGCTTCTCCCGACACGACTCCGGCCAGGTGGAAGACGATGTCGGGATCGCGGGCCGCCATGTCCTCGAGGATCGGACCATCGGCGAGGTCGGCGACGTGGCCGGTGATGCGGTCGTCGTCAATCGGAGAAGCAACCACATCAACGAGATCGATGTGGTCGATCGGGCCACCGTGCGGACCCCCGATCACGTCAAGCGACAACAGCGCCTCGGTGAGCTTCCGGCCGATCATGCCACCGGCCCCCGTGATCAGAATACGCATCGAATCCTCGCGAAAAAGTCGTGGCACCAATTGGAACAGGTACCGCAGTACGGCAGCGACGGCACGCAGCCCGGCGAGCGTTCGCGTTCCAGTGCCGTCGCCTCCAACGCTACGGCAAATCTGACCACTGATGGAGAAACGAAATGTTCCCGTTCAAGAAACCCAAACGCCGTGGCACGCAGTTAGGAATTCTGCTCGCCGGGAACGCGCTGTGCCCTGTCGGCCTGATAACCCAAGCCGTCGCCGCTGAGCCCGACAACGACCCACCCCTACCGGAACTGGCCGAGCCAAAGAGCGAAGAAAAGCCGCTGACACCGGCCGAGAAAATTGACCCTGACCTGCTTGGCATCGGCAAGAGCTGACCTTGCAGCATTCGATCGCGGTGTTCGGTCCGCCGAACACCGCGATCGTTAGGAGTCCCCGAAGATGGTGTGGCCCAGCTCAGGCAAGCGGGTCGGCGAAGGGGTCGTCTGCCCCAGCCGACTTGCCGCGAATACCGAGGCCACCCCCGCCACCGAAGCTCACGCCAACCTCTGACGGGGTCATCTGCACCCAACGGTCGTAACCCGAGTTCTCGATTTCATCGGCCAGCTGGGCCGGTCCTTGGTCGACGATGCGACCGTCGACGAAGACGTGGATCGTGTCGGCCTTCAGCTCATTCAGCAAGCGCGGATAGTGCGTGATCGCGAGAACGCCGAGGTTCGTTTCCTTCGTGGCTCGTTCAACCCGAGCGCTGGCCATCGCCAACGCGTCGACATCGAGACCGGAGTCGAGCTCGTCGAGCAGTGCGAACTTCGGAGCGAGAACGCCGAGCTGCAACGTCTCGTTGCGCTTCTTCTCGCCGCCGGAAAGGTCGACGTTGACTGGGCGATCCATAAGGTCCGGATCGATGCCGAGTGCCGCGACCTCGCGGTTGATTGCCGCGTAGACATCGGCGGGATTACGACCCGACGCGACGTAGGCGGCTTCGAGTAAATCGCTGACCCGCACGCCAGGTACCTCGGTCGGGTACTGCATGATCAGAAACAAACCGGCCTTGGCCCGCTCGTAGGGATTCAACGCCAGCATGTCGATGCCATCGAGGTAGACCGAACCACCGGTGACCTCATAGCCGGGGCGACCCATGATCACGTGCGACAGGGTCGACTTACCCGACCCGTTCGGACCCATGACCGCGTGTACTTCACCGGCCGGGACCGTGAGGTCGACGCCTTTGAGAATCGGCGTGCCATCGACGGCCGCTCGGAGGTTCGAGATAACGAGACCGGTGGGTTCGGTGCCGTTGGTCGTGGTGGGGTTATTCATCGTCGGCTCCGGGAAGGGTGACGGCAACTTCGCCGTCGGCTACATGCAGGTCGTAAACGTGCACGGCGCGGGTGGCGGGCAAGGTGATCGGTTCGCCGGTTTCGAGTGAGAACTGGCTGCCGTGTTTCCAGCATTCGAGCGTGCATTCGTCGACGTCGACATCACCTTCGGCGAGTGAATAATCGGCGTGGCTGCACTCGTCGGCGATCGCAAACCACCGTTCGTCGTCGAGGCGGACAACAGCGATGCGGTGGTCATCGACGTCGATGCGCTTGGCCGTGCCCGGTTCGAGGTCGGCGACCTGGCACAGCGGCACCGTGCGCCCAGTGGTGGCGGCGCTTGCGGCGCCGGGAGTTTCGGAAGTTTCCGGAGTCTCAGACACTGGCGTTCTCCAGCTTCGTGTCGATACTGGCGCGAATAGATGGGCCGACTTCGCTCGTTGGCATCGTGTCGAGCACTTCGTCGAAGAAACCGGCCACGATCAGCCGCTCAGCGACCGATGTGGGTACACCCCGGCTCTCAAGATAAAAGCGCTGCTGTTCATCGATCGGACCAACCGTCGATGCGTGGCTGCACTTCACGTCGTTCGTTTCGATCTCGAGGTTCGGTACTGACTCGGCCCATGCATCGTCGGACAGCTTGATGTTGCGGTTGGTCTGGAAGGCGTTCGTGCCGCGGGCTTCGTGGCCGACTTTGATCAGACCGGTGTAGATCGATTTGGCCTTGTCGTCGAGCACGCCTTTGAAGAGGAGATTGCTCGTCGTGTCGGCGCCGATGTGATGCTGGAACGTGCGGAAGTCGAGCGTCTGCTCGCCATCGCCGAAGTAGACGGCACCGAGGTTGCCGGTGCTTCCTCGACCGACCAGTTCGCAGTCGATGCGGGCTCGGGCGTAGCGTCCGCCGAACGCCGCGGCACCAGAGTTGAAAGTCGCTTGCGAGGCCACGGTCGAGTGCTGCCGACCAATCTGCCAGACCCGCGGGCCGAGCTGTTGCACCTGCAGATAGTTCACACGAGAAGCGGCCGCGCAGCGGATCTCGACGACAGGCACAACCAGCGCTTCGATGTCGCCGCTGCGGAACACCTCGACAACTTCGATGCTGCTGTTCTCGCCGACATCGACGAACAGTCGGGGGAAAGTTGCACCGCCGTCGGTCGTCACGTCGTGTTCGATCACGATCGGCGTCTCGACATCGGTGTTCGCCGGAACGGTGACGACATGTGGCTCGCCGCCGTAGCCCTTGTTCATCAGCACAAAGACATCGTCGCTCTCGCCGATGATCGAGCCGGTCAGCGCTGCGTCGCCGTCAGCTGTGCCTCCGGTGACCTTTGCGCTATCGGCAACGGGCGTGAAGCGATCGAGGTCGAGGTCGTCGATCGGGCTGTAGCGCCAGACCTCTTCCTCCCACGAGGGAAGACTTCGACCGGCCAGACCAGCTGGAGCGTCGGGGGCAAACGGTTGCATCAGTGTCTTTCGAAAATCTCTGTCAGGCGATGTAGGTGGCTCGACTGCGGCGTTGTGCCGTTGGAGCAGCTCAGTTCTTTCGGCGACCGAAAAGGCGCTTCAGACGCCCACTGAGCGTACGGGATGCGGCCAGCTCTGCTGCAGCCCGTTCGGCTTCAACTTCGGCGATCACCTTGGGGCCCGCGGCGTTGACGATGTCCTCGGCTTCATCGAGAAGTCGGCCGACCGAGTCATCGGCACCGAGCGAGGCCGGTTCCGGCGGTGTCGCTGGCGTCACGAGCGTGCCATGGCTCCAGTTGACATCACCCAGGCGGGGCTCGTAGCCGTCGCAGTTGTCCGGGCAGCGCCACGGCGCTTCCGGGGCAAGGTCGAGGTTGCATTTCCGTACGGTGTCGCCACTCGGGTACGACCGGCTCTCAAAGTTCTTACAGTCCTGACGCATCGGCATAATCCCCGATGATATTGCGTGCGCTCGGGCAACCCGTAGCGCCGAGGTGGGCCGACGATCACTCCCCCTGCTGTCTCACCGGACGCTCGAACGGCTGACCGGCGACAGCGCGCTCAAGATATCGACGACCGAGTCGCCGAAGAATGGGCCCGCCAGCAGGAGATCCTGCTTACGGCGAGCCAGGGTTGAACGAAGAGTTAACCGACGCTGCCTTCCATCTGCAGTTCGATGAGGCGGGACCACTCGACGGCGTACTCCATCGGCAGGGTGCGCGTTACCGGCTCGATGAAGCCGTTCACGATCATGCCCATGGCCTGCTCTTCGGTGAGCCCACGGCTCATGAGATAGAAGAGCTGCTCGTCGGCGACCTTCGAGACGGTGGCCTCGTGACCGATGACCGCGTCTTGTGAACCGACCTCCATGTACGGGTACGTGTCGGAGATGCTGTCTTCGTCGAGGATCAGGGCATCGCACTGCACGTGACTCTTGCAGCCGTACGCATCGTCTTCGACCCGAACCAGGCCGCGGTAACTGGTGCGGCCGCCGTCCTTGCTGATCGACTTCGACACGATCTTGCTGGTGGTCTCGGGGGCGGCGTGTGTCATCTTCGCGCCGGCATCCTGGTGCTGACCGGGGCCGGCATAGGCGACCGACAAGACCTCGCCGGAGGCCTTGGGTCCGACCATGACGACGGCCGGGTACTTCATGGTGAGGCGGCTGCCGATGTTGCCGTCGATCCACTCCATGTGGCCTTCGGCTTCAACACGGGCTCGTTTGGTCACGAGGTTGAAGACGTTGTTCGACCAGTTCTGAATGGTCGTGTACGTCACGCGGGCCGATGGCTTGACGACGATCTCGACGACCGCGGAGTGCAGCGAGTCGGTGGTGTACACGGGGGCCGAGCAGCCTTCGATGTAGTGAACCTTCGAGCCTTCGTCGGCGATGATGAGCGTGCGCTCGAACTGGCCCATGTTCTCGGTGTTGATGCGGAAGTAGGCCTGCAGCGGCATTTCGACTTCGACCCCGGGCGGCACGTAAATGAAGCTGCCACCGGACCACGCGGCCGAGTTGAGGGCCGAGAACTTGTTGTCGTTCGGCGGGATGATCTTGCCGAAGTAGGCCCGCACCAACTCGGGGTACTCGCGCACAGCGGTGTCCATGTCGGTGAAGATGACACCCTGGGCTTCGAGGTCGTCACGGTTCTTGTGGTAAACGACTTCGCTCTCGTACTGGGCGGTAACGCCGGCGAAGTACTTGCGCTCGGCCTCGGGGATGCCGAGCTTCTCGTAGGTGTCCTTGATCGACTCGGGCACATCGTCCCAGTCTTTGGCCTGACCCTCCATGGGCTTGACGTAGTAGTAGATGTCGTCGATGTAGATCTCGGACGTGTCGCCGCCCCAGTTGGGCATCGGCCGCTTCTCGAAGCGGTCGAGCGACTTGAGGCGGAACTCGCGCATCCAGTTCGGCTCGCCCTTCATCCACGACATCTCGCGCAGGAGGTCAGCGGACAAGCCCTTCTTGGGCTTGAAGACATAGTCCTCTTCGTCGCTCCAGCCGAGCTTGTACCGATCGAAATCGAGGTTGACGTCAGAAATGGTCATGTGGGTGCTCCGAATGGCCGCACAGGCGTGCCGCCGACAAGTGCTTCTGTGTGAATAGTAGTAACGCAGCGAGGGCTACACACCATCCCTCGCCACCAAGATTGGGCAATCTTTCTCGGTGGCAGTCGAAATCTCGCCCTGTCGTCGCAAGCCGCTTGATTAGGGTTTGACCCATGTCTGACTCGATCACGCTCGCCGACGTCCGAGACTTCGCCTCGAAGCTGAGTCCATGGGCCCACCTCGCGACTGTCGGTGCCGACAACGCGCCCGATGTCGTGCCGGTGCATCCGTGCTGGGAGGGTGACGTCTGTTGGACAATGCTGGGTTTGGCGTCGGTCAAGGCAAAGAACGTTGCGCACAACAACAACGTTGCCCTGCATTGGCAGGTCACCGAGGTCGGCGACGGCGTCGAGGTTTGGGGCACTGGCGAGCTGTTCAGCGACGTCGACACCAAACGCCGCCTTTGGGACGACGTGTTCGACTACGACCTCAACGCCTTCTCACCCGGCGGCCCCGACAACTCACCAGAAACCGGGTTCTTGGCGATCACGCCGACGCGGGCGCTGATCCTGAAGCAATACGGCGTCGGCGGCCTGCAACGCTGGAGCGCAGCGGGCTAGCGACGATTGCGAGGTGAAGACGCGGACTGAAACGTCGACGCTGGCGGCGCCACGGGCGCTGGTCACGACCCGGGCGCAGGCGGTTGGGTCAGATCTCTTGCAGTTGCACGTCGATCGCCAGCGCGTCTCGCAGACGGGCGAGGTCTGCTCCATCGCTCGTCACGACGAGGTCCCCGCGCGCTCCCGCCCCCAGCACCACCGAGGCATCGACGACATCCGATGTTCCGGCGATGCCGCAGGCCGCACCGGCCGAGCGTGCTCGCGCCTCATCGAAGTCCTCGATACGACACCCCGCCAGGAGTCGTGACATCTGAGCTTGCGGGCCGCCGCGCCAGCCCTGGCCGAGTACGCCCGCCGGCACCGTCGGAACGATGCCCCTCTCGAGTGCTCGCCGATGCAGGGCCCAGATGCGGCGCTCGTTTCGTTCCGCTCCGATGAGGGCTGCGGTGTCATAGGTGAGGCCGAGCATCGACTAAGACGAGACCCGGTGCTCGCCACCATCGAGGATCGAGTCCGCCCAGGCCAACTCTTCACCGCTGAGCTCGCCGTGCTCGGCCTCCCAGGACCGAACGGCGGCCAAACCTTCCTCAACCAGCAGCGCTCGTTCAGCCGCCGCGTTCAACCATGCTGACAGGCTGACTCCATGACGCCGTGCGGCTCCGGCTGCATCTTGGGCGATCGTCTCGTCCAACGCTACTGACAACTTTTTGACGGCCACACTTAAATGGTAGCACCGTGTTCCTACCGTTCCTGGCCGAGAGCCGTCGATCCGCTGCGACACCCCGACTGTTGACCGCCGGCGCTGAGAACCTGGTCGCGTCAGTCCAGCAGTCGCAGCTCGGCCTTATAGCGCTTGACCTTGGCCACGTACTTCTCGGCGCTCGAACGGATCTGCTCGGCGTCGGCGGCGCCCTCGCGAATCTTGGCTGGAACGCCGAGCGCGAGGGCGCCCGCCGGCACGATCATGTTGTTCAACACCACCGCATTCGACGCCACCAACGCACCGGTACAGACCCGGGCCCGATGCAGCACGATCGACGCATTGCCGACGAGCGCACCGCTCTCGATCGTGCAGCCTTCGAGATGCACCAGATGACCGATCGTGCAGTCATCGGCCACCGTCGTCGCCAAGTCCTCGGTCACGTGCAGCACCGATCCGTCCTGAATCGACGACCGGTCGCCGATACGGATCGGACCGTTGTCGCCCCGCAACACCGCACTCGGCCACACGCTCGACTGCGCGCCGATATGTACGTCGCCGATGATCACGGCATCAGGATGAATGAACGCTTCAGGATGAATGGTCGGCTCGACATCGCCGAGCGCATAGATAGGCATGAACCGACCTACTTGGGCATCGGGTCGTACTTGCCGTAACCGCCGCCGAAGAACAGCAACGGTCCGCGATCGGCGCTGACATCGAGGTCGCGCACTCGGCCGACGACGATCCAATGATCGCCGCCTTCATGGATCGCTTCGATGTCGCAATCGATCCAGCCGATGCAACCGTCGATGATCGGTGCGCCCGTTACTTCGGTGCGAATCGAAACGCCCGCGAACTTGTCGTCGGATTTGCCGGCAAACGTGTTGCACACGTCGACCTGATCGTCGCCGAGGATGTTCACGCCGAAGTGTCCGGCCTTCTCGATCGCGGCGTAGCTCCCCGAGGTCTTCGTCGGACAGAACATCACCAGCGGCGGGTCGAGCGACACCGAGGCGAATGAGCCAATGGCCATGCCGACCTTGTTCTCGCCATCGTCGGCGGTCACCACGGTCACACCGGTCGGGAACTTCCCCAGTACCTGCCGGAACTTCGCCGAATCGATCTCAGCCATGAAAATGTGTCTCCCCAAAACTTGCGGTCAGGAGTTCAGCGGATGGGCCTCGGACGGAGTACGAATGCCCGCTGAACTCAAGGAACTGAACGCGGCGCGAAGCACGCCTGCCCCCAGTTCGCTCAGTCGAACTTTATCGACTCACCCTCGCGGGCCCCGATGACCGCCGCAAGCCCGAGCGAATCGCCATAACGACGGGTGTTGTCGACGAGGGCGGAGAGCCGGGCGTCAGTGTTGTCGGGATCATGGTGGAACAGCACGAGCGCTTCAGCGCCCGCTTGGCGGGCAACCTCGCACGCGTACGACATCGTGCTGTGACCCCACAACGCTCGCTCGGCGAATTGCTCGGGCGTGTACTGCGCATCGTGAATCAGCAGGTCGACACCATCGGCGAGTTCGAGCACGCCTTCGTCGACAAACGTCGGGTTGTCGATCGGCTCCTGATGATCGCTGATGTACGCGATCTTGCGGCCACCGATTTCGACCCGGTAGCCATTCGTGGCACCGGTGTGCGGCACCGGGCGGGTCAGCACGTCGGCATCGCCGATCTTGAACCGCCCGTTCTCGGCATCGTGAAACGCAACGTCGCCGCCAACAGCGTCGCAGCCGATCGGGAAGTACGGCGTACACATGAGACCGGCGAACAGCTGACCGAGCGACTTCGCGTCTTCGGGAGGGCCATACACGTTGATCCGAGAGCCCGGCTGGTGCAGGGGTTTGAAGAACGGCAGCCCCTGCACGTGATCCCAATGAAGGTGCGTCAGCAGAATCGATGCCTCGACCGGGGCGTCACCGAGACCGACGCCGTACGGCCGCAGGCCGGTTCCCATGTCGAAGATAATCGGCTCGTGACCGTCGAGTTCAACAACGACGCATGACGTGTTGCCGCCGAAGTGGCAAAGGTCTGGCGAGCAGCACGGTGTCGATCCCCGGACACCATGAAACGTGACTGTTACACCCTCGCCTGCCATTGATTCGAGCATAGTTCCAGTGCCCTCGACGCATGCAAAAGCCGCTGTGTGTCGTCTGACACCCAGCGTTCACGTTCGCACACCGGGCTCGATGATGGACGAACGCCGACGGCCCCAGTCACTCCTGAGCGAGGCGAACTTGCTTGCCGATCTGTTCGATCAAACCTTCGGCTACGAGTTGATCCACGATCTTGACCGCCCGTTCGGTCTCGCCCGGCCAACCCACGAGCTCGGCGACGTCATCGATGGCGACCGGCGACGAGCGCAGGTGAGTGATGAGGCGCCCTCTCCCCTGGCGATCGGACCCCTCGAACTTTGACTGCCGACCACTCACGCCCGCCGAGGTGACCGCCGGATCGAGGCCGACGCCGCGCCACGAGCAATCGGCGCGGAGCGGGCAGTTTTCGCAGTCGACGGTCGCCTTGCCACACCGGCTCGCACCGAGATCGAACATCGCCTGGTTCCAACGCCACGAATCGCCACTCGGAACGAGATCGTCCGCGAACGCTTGCGCCTCTCTCGGGGTGAGGCGATCGCCGCCAACCCGGGCGAGAATGCGACCGACGTTGGTGTCGACCACGCCGACGTCGACCTCAGAGGCAAACGTCATCACCGCTCGAGCCGTGTACGGGCCGATGCCGGGCAGCGCGAGCAGGTCATCGAGCTCGGCCGGGAGCGCTCCGCTGTGACCCGCGACGACGGCCACCGCACATCGGTGCAGGTTGAGGGCCCGACGGTTGTAGCCGAGGCCATCCCACTGCGAGATGACGTCCGCCGGTGTCGCAGCTGCGCAGTCGGCGACGGTCGGGAACCGGGCGAGGAACTCTCGATAGCGGGGTATGACGCGGTGGACCTGCGTCTGCTGCAGCATGACCTCCGACACGAGCACAGCCCACGGGTCACGTGTCGCCCGCCACGGCAGATCTCTGCGGTGACGATCACCCCACGCGAGCAGCGCTGTCTGCAGGCGTTCCTTCCTCGCCGTTGCGAGTTCGGGCACTAGGTAACGGAAAAGAGCTCAGGCGTGACCGGGCAATCGGTGGCCTTCAGCGCCTCGACGACTGGTTGCACACCGTCGGGCCCGACGATGCCCGACACTAAATCGAGCGGCACTGCTTCGTCATCGAGATCCCAGACGTCGCCCTCCATCTCGACGCTTGCGATCACGCCGTCCCACATACGCTGCGGCAACAGGTAACCGACGCCCCCCATGAGCCAAACCGGGATGCCGGCGGCTCGGGCGACCGCCGCCGCGGCACGGGTTCCGGCAACCGAGAGGCATTCGGTCGGACCGATGGCGGTGGCTTCGATGACCACGAGGTCGACCGATGCGATTGCTGCGCCAAGGCCTTCGATTGGAACGTCGAGGGCTTCGACGTCCTGATCGATCAGGCGCTCGGCGAAGGCCGATCCCTCCCGCAATGTGTCGATGACCAAAACCCGTACATCGCCGCGAGGCGGCAACGCGCGGCCGATCCGTTCGGGCCAACCGAGGACGGCAATGCGAGCGTTGTCGGGGATCGCCCGCTCAAGCTCTTTCGCCGTCGTGTCGTTCTCGATCGCCTCGACTGCATCCCAGGCTTCCGCACGCACATCGGTGGTGGTGAGCAGCCGAGCCGCCAACCAGACGAGGGGTCCTGACGTTGGCTGTCGCGATACAAGCCGCCGACACACGGTGACGAGCGCAGCCGGATCGCGGGCAAAGCTCCCGACCGCCGACGCGGCTTCCCGCACCAATGCCTGCTGCGGGGCCCCCGAAGCTCGGGCGACATGACGCAAATGCTCGATCGGATGCACGGCCCTACCGTAACAATGTTCGACCGATCAGCTGGATCGGCGATGACCTCGGTCATGTCATCTACCTTGAAACTCGCATCCTCATCGTGAACCGCGGGGTCCCCGTTGCCATCGTGCTTCGACTTACCGTTGGGATGCCCTCGCAGCTGTTAGGTCGTTGCTCGGGAATGAGTGCTGCTCATGGTTCAACGCCAGTCGCGCTGTCGTGGTTGAGGGTTGCGCTGGGGTCCGATTTCGACTTGTTTGTCAAGTCACACATTCCCATTGACCTGATCGAACACTTGTTCTATAGTGGGGTGTCTACGGGGCTCTCTCCTGCCGAGCTTGTCCCGAGTCGATGAAGCGACACGCGCTGGGATTTTGAGATGGCAGGAAACGAACGAAATGTTGATGAGGCGATCGAGTTGCTTCGTCGCGTCGAGGGCGGCGTCGGCCAGGTCGCTGCTGGCGAGTTGACGACTGCGGTGGGCGCATGTGGCCGATTGCGGTCGTGGATCGCGGCGATCGAGGCGTCGTGTTTAGGCGAGGTTCGGCGCCGCAAGGGCGACCCAGGCGCAGTCGCTGCGACGCAAGGAACTTCAAGGCGTGGCGCGGCGGCTGCAGTTCGCCGGTCGAAGATGGTCGAATCGCTCCCTGTGGTCGGCGATGCGCTGGCCTCCGGCACAATAACTCCCGACCATGTCGACGCGCTGGGGCTGGTACGAGCCGATCACCGTGGGGCGTTGGCCACCGATGTCGGCGCCTTGCTCGAAGAAGCGGTCAACGTCGACGCCGATCAATTCCGGCAAGGCGTCCGCCGCTGGCAACAGGAACAAGACCGCCAGACCGGCGAGTCCGAACTCGAGCGGCAACGCAAAAATCGCAAAGGCTCTGTTTCAACGCGAGCCGAAGATGGCATGGGCGTGTTTCACTTCGAACTCGACGCGATTACGTCGGCGCGCGTCAGTGCTGCGCTCGCACAGAAATCAGAACAGTTGTGGCGAGACGACAATCAAGGGCGCCGAGCCGATGCGTCTCGGCCCCGGCGCGCAGGGGCACAGCGGATGGCCGATGCCTTTGCTGAACTGACCTGCTCGGGCGACGGCGACGGCGACGGCGACGGCGAGTCGACCGTCGATACGACGATCATGGTGATTGCCGATGTCGACGCGCTGCGCGGTGGGCTTGAAGGGCACGCCGAACTTGTCGACGGTACGCCCTTGCCAGTCGACGAAGTTCGCAAGATGGCGCTTTCAGCCCGTCTGCTGCCAGCGATCTTCGACGCCAACGGGCAGCCATTGTGGGTCGGTCGCTCGTCGCGATTACCAACGGCTGCACAGCGGGCCGCAATCGCGGCCCGGGATCGCGGCTGTTCGATCCCCGGATGCGACACGCCGGTCGGTTGGTGCCAAATCCATCACATCGTGTGGTGGTCTCGGGGCGGAACAACCGACCTCGACAACCTCGCGACTGTCTGTTCACAGCATCACCACATGATTCATGACGACGGCTGGCACGTCAGCCGAAATGGCGAGGGATCCGTCACGTGGCGAAGCCCGCCATGACTTCTTCTGACCCGCTCGGGTCGACGCGCCGGAAGGTAGGCACCAACTTGGGACCCCGCACCACACGCCGACGGCGTGATAGTGGCGCGTGCCAAACACCGCTCAGGGTCGAAGGGAGCGACAATGACGCCGCCGCAGGTAGGGGTTTTGGGCCCCGATGCGCTACGTTCGGTCCTCGTGGCAACGGCTCCCCCACCCGACGTCTCCCTCAACCCGCTGACCGGCGACGCTCGTCCGGCGGAAGACTGGGTGACGACCTTCCATCTGGTCTTGGTTGTGCTCGATCCGTACACGTACGAGAGCTCGTGGATTATCGAGACTGCCGGTCGCATCCTGACCAACTTTGGCGGCGCCGATTGTCGCCCCGCATGGCTGGTCGCTGGCACGCCAGAACAGGCTGCGACATTCCTGGGCCCGTGGTCCGAGCAATTGCTGACCTTCTCCGACCCCGACCGCGAAATGATCAAGGGCCTCAGCCTGCAACACCTGCCGGCGATCGTGCATCTCAATCAGAAGCTCGAAGTCGAAGGATCATCCGAAGGATGGAACCCGGCTGGTTGGCGCGAGGTCGCCAACACTCTGGCCGATCAGATGAGCTGGAGTCAGCCGATCATCCCCGGTCCCGGCGACCCGAATCCGTACGAGGGTTCCCCAGCGCTCAGCTGACCAACCACCCCACCACAAAAGAAAAATCTACGAGGCACGACATGGCTGAGTTCGAATACCAGGACCTCCTCCCCCTCGGAGCAGACGAAACCGACTATCGGTTACTCACGACCGACGGCGTCGAGGTCGTCGAGGCGGCGGGCCGCACATTCCTGACCGTTACCCCCGAAGCGATCAGGATGCTCACCGCTGAAGCGATGCGAGACATCGCTCACCTGTTGCGGCCCGGCCACCTCGCCCAACTGCGGACGATTCTCGACGATGGCGAAGCGACCGCCAACGATCGCTTCGTCGCACTTGAGTTACTGAAGAACGCAACCATCGCGGCCGGTGGCGTTCTCCCCGGCTGCCAAGACACTGGCACCGCGATCATCAAAGGCAAGAAGGGCCAGTACGTCCTGACTGAGGGCGACGACAAAGAAGCGATTTCTCGCGGCGTCTTCGACACGTACCAAACATCAAACCTTCGGTACTCACAGCTCGCCCCGATCGACATGTTTACCGAGAAGAACACTGGCAACAATCTGCCGGCCGAGATCAAGATCGAAGCGGTACAGGGCAACGAGTACAAGTTCATGTTCATGGCCAAGGGCGGCGGCTCAGCGAACAAGAGCTACCTGTTCCAAAAGACCAAGGCCTTGCTGAACCCCGAAAGCCTGATGGAGTTCATCGACGTCGAGGTACGCAAGCTCGGCACGGCCGCGTGTCCGCCGTACCACCTCGGCATCACGATCGGGGGAACGTCGGCTGAGTACGCCGTCGAAACCGCCAAGCTCGCATCGACCCGCTACCTCGACTCGCTGCCAACCAGCGGCAGCGAAAGCGGCCATGCCTATCGCGACCTCGAATGGGAAAAACGCATCCTCGCGATGACGCGTGATTTCGGCATCGGGGCCCAATTCGGCGGCAAGTACTTCTGTCACGACGTGCGAGTCATCCGCCTGCCCCGCCACGGCGCCTCGAACCCGGTCGGAATTGCCGTGTCGTGCTCCGCCGATCGCCAGGCGCTTGCAAAGATTACCGCTGACGGCATCTTCCTTGAACAGCTCGAGAACGACCCCGCCCAGTACCTACCTGAGGCCACAGCGGCCGACCTGTCGAGCCAAGTCGTGCACGTCGATCTTTCGAAATCGATGGACGAGATTCGGGCCGAGCTCACCAAGTACCCAGTCAAGACGCAGCTGTCGTTGACCGGCACGCTCGTCGTCGGTCGCGATATCGCCCACGCCAAGATCAAAGAGCGGCTCGACGCGGGCGAGCCGATGCCCGACTACTTACGCGACAACCCAATCTATTACGCCGGTCCGGCCAAGACCCCCGAGGGTTACGCCTCCGGTTCGTTTGGGCCAACGACGGCCAGTCGCATGGATCCATACGTCGAACAGTTCCAGGCTGCTGGCGGCTCGATGATCATGCTGGCGAAGGGCAATCGATCGCAGCAAGTCACCGATGCCTGCCGCCAATATGGCGGCTTCTACCTCGGCTCGATCGGTGGGCCGGCCGCCCGGCTCGCGAAGGACTCGATCCGCAAGGTTGAGGTGCTCGAATATCCCGAGCTAGGAATGGAAGCCGTGTGGCGCATCGAGGTCGAGGACTTCCCGGCCTTCATCGTCGTCGACGACAAAGGCAACGACTTCTACGCCGAAGTCACAACCCCGGTCAGTCTCCGCACCTGACGGCGGTCCGACCGCAGCTGCGGACCGTCAGATCCGCGCCCAAAGAAAGTCCGATCTGCCGAAACACCTGCCTCGCACTCGCGATCGCACCCGGCTCGCACCAGCTATCCATTTCCCCGAACTGCCGGTACCCCGGCACCGACGCAATTGAATCTGATGCCCTATCGAGCTGAGGTCCCAACCTGCCGACGCACTGACCGTGATGCCGCTCCGAACAGAAAAATCCGACCCTCCGACAACAGAGGCGCGCCGGCGCTTCGGTTCCGACCGAGGTGCCGTCATGGCCGAGTACGGCATGCTCCTCGCGCTGATGGCCGTGGCAATGATCGCGGCGATCACCGCGATGAGGGGCTCGCTGTTCTCGACGTACATCGAAGCCGACTCCGAGGTGCAAGAAATCATGATCGAAGGCAGCGGCTCCACGCCATGATGTTCACGGCCGCCGCTGATCTCGATGCGCCAAACGGGCCGACCAAGATCGACGGCAATGGCGACCTGATCACCTGCGGCGCCCTGGCAACGTTGCTCGCCGCAGACCACAGCCGACCACGTCCGTTTCGGCCAGCAGCGGGCCGATCGGTGTTCGACCTCACCGACGAAATCGGCCGGGGCGTCATGACCATGGTGGCGTCCGAACATCGCCGTAGTGGCCGGCCCGTTCGGTTCCGGGTGAACCTGTTCGCCGCCGACGGCAACGAGGTTCCGGTGCAAGGAACAACGCGCTGGGACGGTGCCGCCGAGTGCTGGATCGTCGACGGACTCCACACAGCGAACGGCTACCGTCAGCGCGATGTCACCCCGCCCCGCTTGGGGATCGCCCCCCAAACTTTCCGACTGCAGTAAGCACGGGCCCGGCTCGGCCGCGGAGCTTGTGATTGTCGAGGGCGATTCGGCGGCCGAAGCCTGCCTGCAGGCCCGCGACCGGAAGTGGCAAGCATTGCTGCCGATGCAGGGAAAGCCGATGAACACCGTGTCAGCGAGCAGGAACAAGGTCGCCAAGAACGTCCAATTCGGTGCGTTGATCGACACCATGGGCGCCGGTTTCGGCGACGACTTCGACCTTGCCGCCTGCCGATACGAACGCATCGTCCTGCTCCTCGACCCCGATGCCGACGGCATCCATAGCCGGGCGCTCCTCTTGCTGTTCTTCTACACCTGGATGCGACCCCTGCTCGAAGCCGACTACGTCTTCACGGCCCGTCCACCTCTGTGGGAAATCTCCTCGGCGCGACTGCCCGAACCACTGCACGTATTCACCGACAAACAATACGACGACGTGATCGCGCAGCTCGAAGCGCAAGGCGTCGCGAATCCATCGGTCGAGCGATACCGCGGCGTCGCCAGCATTCCGGTGCCGAAGCTCACGACGATCTGTTTCGATCCCGAGACGCGAGCACTCAGCCCCCTCGGCGTCGAACACGCCGAAGGTGCATTGCGTTCATTTGAACGTATGAAAAACGTCGCGGCCCGGCGACCGGGTTCCTAACCGGGTTCGCGCTCAGTGCTCGACGCTCAGTGCTCGACGCTCAGTTGATCTTTTTCTCCATGTCTTCCCAGTACGGATCACGGAGTTTGAACTTCTGAATCTTGCCGGTCGCCGTCCGGGCGAGTTCATCGCGGAACTCGATACGAGTCGGACACTTGTAGTGCGCGATCTTGTCCCGGCAGTGGTCGATCAGATCGCGCTCGGTCGCCGACGAGCCCGCTGCGAGCACGACGAGGCCAAGCGGCGTTTCGCCCCACTTCTTGTGCGGCACACCGATTACCGCGACCTCCTCGACCGCCGGGTGCGAGAACAGCGCGTCCTCGACCTCGATCGAGCTGACATTCTCGCCGCCCGAGATGATGACGTCCTTCTTGCGATCCTGGATCGTCACGTAGTTGTGTTCGTCGATGATGCCGCCGTCGCCGGTATGGAACCAGCCGCCCTCCATCGCTTGGGCGGTTGCGTCGGGCTGGGCCCAATACGACTTGAGAATATGGTTGCCTCGAGCGAGGATCTCGCCGGCTGAGCTGATCTTCAGTTCGATGCCGAGGGCGGGTCCGCCCGCTCGAACGAGTCGCTCGGCCTTGTCGTCGGCGCTGAGGTCGCTCCACTCGTGCGGAGCCCGGTTGATCGTCAGCAGTGGGGCCGTCTCGGTCAGGCCGTAAATCTGAATGAACTCCCAACCGAGTTCGGTTTCCATTCGGGCGATCGTGCGGGTTGGCGGCGGAGCACCCGCGACGACCATGCGGACCTTGCCAGCTCCCGGAATCGGACCGTCCCAATCCTGCGCAGCGTCGAGGGCAGCCGCCACGACGGCCGGAGCGCCGCACATCAGCGTCACCCCATGTTCGTCGATCCGGCGAAGAATCTCGGCGCCATCGACCTTTCGAAGTACCACCGACGGCACGCCTTGGGAGATCGTCGCATACGGCATACCCCAGCCGTTGCAGTGGAACATCGGCAGCGTGTGCAGGTAGACGTCGTTGCCGTTAACCGTGACATCCCAGCCAAAGGTGACCGCATTCATCCAGATGTTGCGATGGGTCATCTCGACGCCCTTGGGTCGCGCCGTCGTACCGCTGGTGTAGTTGATCGTCGCCGTCGAGTTTTCGTCTTCGATCTCCCACCGCTCGGGCTCGACCCCCTCGGGGTACAAGATCGCATCAGACTCGGCTCCGATGATGAACTTGTGCTGGCAGGGAATGCCGCCGAGCGCGTCCTCGAGTTCGGGATCGATCAGTAAGACCGTTGCGCCGGAGTGTTCGACGATGTACTCGACCTCTTCGCGACTGAGGCGAAAATTCACCGGCACACAAACCCGTCCGTACGCCGGAAGCGCCATCAGCGACAGCATCAGGCGGGCTGAGTTCTGCGAGACGATCGCGACTCGTTCGCCAAACCCCACGCCAAGCTGGTCAAGACCGGCCGCCTGTGCCCGCGCCTTTGCGGCCAGCTCGGTGAACGTCATCGATCCCCAAGAATCAGCGGGCTGATCGGGCTCATCGTGAATCGCAATGCGATTCGGATGCATCTTCTCAGCGCGGCCAAGAAAATGGCCGACCGTCATGGGTACGTGCACGGATTCCCCCTCGTTTGAAACGTGTGCCTACGTGAGGAATCTAGTGTGTGAGGGCGTACCGACAGAAAGCGGACCATGAAGATACGAATCGGCTTCGGCCTCGGCACCCAGAGCACGACCACCGATCGCGAGCGTTTCGCGACGCTCGTCGATGATCTTGAGCGATTGCGCTTTGACTCGCTGTGGCTTTCTGAACGGGTCAATGGCCCCGCCCTCGACCCGGTCGTCGCCATGACGTTTGCGATCGCCCGTACCGAGCGGCTGAAGGTGGGCACCGCGGTGATGGTGTTGCCCGGTCGAAACCCGGTGTTGCTCGCGAAAACGTTGTCGAGTCTCGACCAGCTTTCTGGCGGCCGACTCTTGCCGGCATTCGGCCTCGGGGTTGCGAACTCGGCTGAACACCAAGCGTTCGGTGTCGAGCGGACCGAACGGGCGAAGTGGTTCAACGAGGCATTGCCGCTGTTGCGGCGGTTGTGGACCGAGGACGTCGTCGTGCATGAAGGCGAGCGATTCCAGCTCGACGGCGCATCGATCAATCCGAAGCCGGTACAGAAACCATTCGACGTCTGGATGGGTGGTGCGGCTCCGGCCGAGCTACGACGGGTCGGTCGGCTCAGCGACGGCTGGCTGCCATCGTTTTGCACGCCCGCCGATGTCGCTGAGGGGATCAAGGTCGTGAACGGCCACGCGGCTGAGGCTGACCGTGAGATCGAGGACGAGCACTTCGGCGTCCTCCTCGGCTACACCAGCGGCGATATCCCCGGACGTCTGCTCGCGATTGCAAAGAAGCGCAAGCCCGACGCCGACCCGACCGAACTGTTCGCCCAGGGTCGCGACGACCTTCGACACCGAATCGAAGCGTTCATCGAAGTCGGCGCGTCAAAGTTTGTTGTCGTCCCGTTCGACGAGCCCAACGACTGGACCGAGGAACTCGAATACCTCGCCGGCGAGCTACTGCCGCTGGAGAACTAGCGCACCAGTCCCAGATCCGGGTCAGGCACTCTCAAGCTTGTCGGCGATGGCCAGAAACTCGCGCAAGCGTGAGCTATGCACGCACCAGAGATCGGTCCAGCTCACGAACTTCGACACGAATTCGGTGTAGTGATCGAAGCGACGGGGCCGGGTCGGGATCGAGACTTTCCGAAACGGTTTGCTCGTCGAGAGCAAACCCTCCTGCACGATGTCGATCGGCCGGTCTTCCCACACCGTGTTATGCAGCGTCGGCTGGGTCTGATAGGTCTGCTGATCGAAGACATAGAAGCCCGCCTCCTGCACCACCTTGAGCAGCGACGCATTGCCCAAGAATTCGAGCTTCATGTAGCCGATGTCGCCGCGATGAAGAAGCTCTCTGGCCCCACCGAGCACGAGATGTTCAAAGCCTTGCACGTCGACCTTCAGATAGTCGACCCGCTCGGTCACCGTGTCGTCGAGCGTGACGGTCGCCACCGTGTACGCGTCGGCCGACCCGGCTGCGGCGTGAAACGAGCCGGTTGCCGAACTACCGACGAAATCCTTGGCCCACCCGGTCGAGTCATCGCCGACCTCGTTGGGGATCGTAAACGTCGCTTCGCCCGCGGTATCGCTGACCGCAGCCTGATGAAACTCCCACCGGCTGTCGAGATCATCGATGACCGAGAGTTTCTCGTGCAGGTACGGCAGGTTCTTCGGATTCGGTTCGAAGCTGATGCAACGATGGCCGAGCTGCATGTACTTCAACGCCGACTGCCCGACGTGGGCGCCAACGTCGAGGCAGAGACCGGGCGCGATAGCGGCCAGAAAGTCCGACTCGTCGACCAGGAACGATCCGAGGATGTACCCCGGATCGATCACGGACTCAAGACTTCGATTGGTCATGTGGTGGCTCCCACGAACTTAGTAGTCGAGGGCCTGCTTGAGGTCTTCGAGAATGTCGCCAATCGTTTCGATGCCAACCGACATGCGAATGAGGTCGGGGGCGACTTCGAGCGGTGAGCCAGCCGTCGAGCCGTGGGTCATACCCGCGGGAACCTCGATCAGCGACTCAACCGCGCCCAGTGACTCGGCCAGCGTGAAGACCTTCGTGCTCGTGCAGATCCGCTGGGCGGCCTCTGGTCCGCCTTTCGGGATGAACGAGACCATGCCACCGAAGTTCTTCATTTGCTTCGCCGCGACAACGTGGCCGGGGTGATCGGCCAGGCCTGGATAGAGGACCGTCGACACATTCGGATGCGACAACAGGAGTTCGACGACGAGCTGGGCGTTCTCGAAGTGGCGGTCCATGCGGATGCCGAGCGTCTTGATGCCTCGGAGCAACAGGTAACAATCGAACGGGCTCGGCACGCCACCGACGCCGTTCTGAATGAAGGCCAGGTGTTCGGCGATTTCGGCGTTCGACGTGCCGACGAAGCCGCCGACAACGTCGGAGTGACCGCCGAGGTACTTCGTCGCCGACTCGATCACGACGTCGGCCCCGAGCGTTGCCGGCTGCTGCAGGTAGGGCGTCGCGAACGTGTTGTCGACGATGCAGAGACCGCCATGACGATGTGCGACAGCGGCGACCGCCGCGATGTCGAACACGGTGAGATTGGGATTCGTCGGCGTTTCGAGCCAAACCATGCGCGTCGTGTCGGTCCACGCAGCCGAAATCGCCTCAGGATCAGTGAGGTCGACGGCGGTCCAGGTGACCCCGACCTCGTTGTAAACCCGAGCGATGATCCGGAAGGTCCCGCCGTAGGCGTCGTTGCCAAGCAGCACGTGGTCGCCGGGCTTGAGCATGCGCAGAATCGCATCCTCGGCCGCCATGCCACTCGCAAATGCGAAGCCGTGCTCGACCTGTTCGAGCGACGCCAGTGCGGTTTCGAGCGACCGCCGGGTCGGGTTGCCGGTACGCGAATACTCGAACCCCTTGTGCTCGCCGATTCCCTGCTGGGCATACGTTGTCGCCAAGCTGATCGGAACGGTGACCGCGCCGGTCTGGATGTCAGGCTCCTGGCCATCGTGGATCGCGCGAGTTTCGAAACCCTGGTTGCTGTTCGTCATTTTCAGCCTCCGTTCGAGAGCAGTGTCAGTTGGAAAGGAATGTCAATACGTCGGTACGCGAAATCACGCCGCGGGGGCGGCCGCCGTCGAGCACGAGAAGCGCTCGTCCGGCATCGAGCATTTCGACCGCGAGGGCGATCGGTTCGCCGACGCCGATCGTCGGCAGTCGTGGACCCATCACTTTTTCGACCGGCTCAGCCATAACCGAGCTGTCGTTGAATGAGCGTTGCATGATCTGCAGTTCGTCGATTGCGCCGAAGACCTCGGCCGCCGAGAGCGGCATCTCACCTTTGGCGACGGGCAATTGCGACACGCCGTGGTGATGCATCATCTCGAAGGCTTCGCGGGTCGTCGTCTCGGGCTGGACGTAGACCAGGTCGGGCACGTCGTTGCCCCGAGCGGCGAGCACATCGCGGATGACGGGTCCCTCAGATTCGAGGAATCCGAACGACGCCATCCATTCGTCGTTAAAGACCTTCGACAGGTAGCCGCGACCCGAGTCGGGAATGAGCACGACGACGAGGTCATCCTTTGCCGATTCACGAGCGACGACGAGGCCAGCTGCGACGGCGGTGCCGCACGAGCCGCCGATGAGAAGTCCTTCTTCACGGCTGACGCGGCGGGCCATCTCGAATGAGTCGGCATCGCTGATCGCGATGACGCGATCGACAACCGACGGGTCGTACGTTTCCGGCCAGAAGTCTTCGCCGACTCCTTCGACCAGGTACGGCCGACCGGAGCCACCGGAGTAGACCGAACCCTCGGGATCGGCGGCAACGATTTGTACGTTCGGATTCTGCGACTTCAGGTACTTGCCGATGCCGCTGATCGTTCCCCCGGTACCAGCACCTGCGACGAAGTGGGTGATCGTGCCGTCGGTCTGGTCCCATATCTCCGGGCCCGTCGTCAGTACGTGCGATTCGGGGTTGAACGGGTTGCTGTACTGGTTGGGCCGATACGCCCCTGGGATTTCGTTCACCAGTCGCTCGGCCACCGAATAGTACGACTGCGGGTCTTCCGGCGGCACGGCGACCGGACAGACGACGACGCGGGCGCCGTAGGCCTCGAGCAGTGTGACCTTCTCGGGCGACACCTTGTCGGTCATGACGAACACGGTGTCGTAGCCGCGGTTGGCCGCCACGATCGCCAGGCCGACGCCGGTGTTCCCGGAGGTCGGCTCGACAATCGTGCCGCCTGGCTTCAGCAAGCCCGCCTTCTCGGCCGCATCGATCATGTGAACGGCCGGACGGTCCTTCACACTGCCGCCGGGGTTTGTGGTCTCAAGTTTCGCAACCACTGGACAGTCGATTCCCTCAACAACTTTGTTGAGTCGAACCATGGGGGTGTTGCCGATGAGATCCAGCGCTGAGTCAGCTATGTCCATCGCGTGATCGTACTCCCGCGCTTCGCCTTGGGCTCGCTGCTAGCCGGAAGCCGTAGACCTAGGAGCCTTGAGCCGCTCGGGCATCGAGGACAACGACGTCTTCGTTCGCGAATCGAAGCACCCGCAGGGGCCGATTCGGGTGCATATGTTGCAACGGCGAAAGCGTGACTGCGCCACTGACGAGTTGCTCGGCGCTGAACGCCTCCATCGCCGCGGCGACCGCCACACCGTCGACCGAACCGGCTTGGAGGACGGCCCGCTCCCAGGCGAGGACCGAATCGGCCCCGTACACCGACCAGCCCCGTGCGACGGGGACCGAGGCACCTTCGTTGATTGCTTCGACCAGCTCGTTGATCGGATCGAGCGGGTCATTGCCGTAGGCCGACGACGGCGAGACGACGGTGAGTGCACCGAGCGTCGGCACCGCACCACGAAGCCAGGTCGGGTCGTCCATCGTTGAGCCGCCGAGCAGCGGGACCGTGATGCCGGCCGCTCGGACGGCTTCGATGATCGCCGGCGCGCCCCGCAAGCCGCCGGGCAAATGGCTACACAACACGATGAGTTCGTAGCTCGATGGACGCTGTCGTAGCCGGTCGATAAACGATTCGATCGCGTCGTAGGTCATCTCGTCGACAAAGACGATCTGGCCACCAAGCTCCGGCCACCGCTTGCGGAATGAGTCACACGATCGCTCGGCTTCAGGACTGGTCGTATCGACGATGACGGCGACATTGCGAATGCCCTCTTCGAACGCCCATTCGGCCATGACGCGACCCTCGGCGTTGATCGACGTCGACATCGAGAACGCCAACTTGCCGTTGAGGTCCGAGAGCCAGCTGTCGTCGCTACCGCACGGCGTGATCGCTATGACGCCGACGCCGGCGGCGGCCTGAAGCGCCGGGCGGCCAAAGCCGGGATCACACGTCATGATGAGGAGATCGACACCGGCGCGTATCAGCTCGTCCGCTGCGTTCTGGGCTCCGTCGAGGGTCGATTCGGTATCGAAGAACCGCACATCGATTTCGCGATTCAATAGCCCGCCGCGAGCATTGAGGTCGTCGAGCCCGTGGCGGACCGCGGCGAGGGCTGGACCGTCGAGCGGTGCCATCACCCCGGTCTCAGCCATCACGACACCGACGATGATCGGCCCGACACCACTGTCGGGGATCGTTGGCGTCGCGGTTGGGGCAAAGACCTGAACAACCGTGGGCACCTCGGGTGTCACGGTCGGTGACGAGATGTCGGCCGGCGGTCCATCGAGAAGACTGCAGGCACTCAGGGCGAGGGCCGCGGCGAGCAGTAGCGCGATCCGGCCCACGCGCCGGTACCACACCGACGCTAGGATTTTTCGAGTGCTCATCGGTGGTTAAAAGTTCCGCTCGACGATGAACGCAGCCATGTCGCGTAACTCACCCGCCGCGACCGGAACGAAGGTGGCGGCGTCGAGCGCGGCGATCGCAAGATCGAACTGCTCGGTCGCGACCGCTCGAGTCCGGTCTTTGCCACCAGCCTCTTCGATGAGTACTTGCAGGCGTTCAATTGCTTCGTCGTCAATCGGCTCGGCAGAGCCATACACCGTCGCGATCTCGGCGGCGGCTCCATGACCGGAGTGCAGCGCCGCGGTGACCGGCATCGAACGCTTCCGCTCCCGAAGGTCGTTGCCGACCGCCTTGCCCGTCGACGCCGGGTCGCCCCAAATGCCGAGCAGGTCATCGATTGCTTGGAAGGCCAACCCAACAGCCGCGCCAAACGTCGTCAGCGCGTCGATCTGATCGTCGGCCGCACCAGCCAAGACCGCGCCGACCGAGGAGGAGAACGCGATGAGTGCGCCCGTCTTGTTTGCCTCCATCGCCAGACAGTCGTCAAACGTCACATCGGTGCGTTGATCGAACGTCATGTCGTCGCTTTGTCCGGCGATCATGGCGCCCGTGCTCGTGGCGAGGCGGGCTGCGGCCCGAGCCGACTCGCTCCCCGAATTCGCCAACAGTTCTTCGAGGGCAAGCGAGTGCAGCGCGTCGCCGACGATGATTGCCTGCGACTCACCCCAGAGCGACCAGACCGTCGGTCGGTGGCGACGCTCGGTATCGCCGTCGATGATGTCATCGTGCAAGAGCGAGAAGTTGTGTACCAGTTCGACGGCGACCGCGCCGGGTATGGCTATCTCACCAGATGCGCCGACGGCTTCAGCCGACAAAATCGACAACGCCCCACGCACGCCTTTGCCGCCACCGCCAGCAACATCGTTGCCCTCGGCATCGGTCCAACCGAAGTGGTAACGGGCGGGATCGCGAAGCGCAGGTAGGAGTCCGTCGATGGCTCGGCGAAGCGCCGGCTCGGTTAGACGCCTGGCGCGATCGAGGATGGGAGGGGTGGAGGACGACACGACGTCGCGAGGATACGCAACCACGAAGACCAACCGTCGGAGCGCAGTCGGTGGCAGCGCTAGCCTCGTCGATGGTCGTCGACAGCGGGAGAACAAAGATGCGCGATGTAGTAGTGGTCTCAGCGGTACGTAGTCCGGTAGCGAAACGAAACGGCGGTCTGTCGACGATGCATTCGATCGACTTGCTCGGTGCGGTGCAGCGAGCCGCGGTCGAGCGAGCGGGCATCGACCCATCCGAGGTCGAGCAGATTATCGGCGGTTGTGTCGGCCAAGTTGGCATGCAGACAATGAACGTCACCCGCAACGCCTGGCTCGCCCAGGGGTTTCCGCTCGAAACTGGCGCCACGACCGTTGACAACCAGTGCGGTTCCTCGCAGCAAGCAACAACCCTGGCGGCCGCCATGGTCGCATCGGGCGTCGTCGATGTCGCTATGGGCTGCGGCGTCGAGGTGATGAGCGCCGTGCCGATGGGGGCAACCGTGCCGAAGGACCCGAACGTCGGCCGTCCCATCAACCGGAACTACTGGGCGCATCATGAGATGACGAGCCAGTTCGAAGGCGCTGAACGGATCGCCGAGCAGTGGGGCATGACGCGCGACGACACCGACGCGTTCGGCAAGCTCTCGCAGGATCGGGCCGCCGCGGCCTGGGCCGAAGATCGCTTCGCCACTCAGATTGCGCCGATCGACGTGCCGGTACTCAACGATGATGGCAAGCCGACCGGTGATGTCGTCACGGTCACCCGCGACGAAGGCATGCGCGAAACGACGCTCGACTCACTCGCGCAGCTCAAGCCGGTCGCCCGCGAAGATGGCATCCACACCGCTGGCACCGCGTCACAGATCAGCGATGGCGCCGGCGCCGTGCTCATGATGACGGCCGAGAAGGCCGCGGAGCTTGGCCTCACCCCGCTCGCCCGAATCGTGGACACCTGCAATGTTGGCTCCGACCCGGTCCTGATGTTGACCGGGCCGATCTACGCGACCCAGCGGCTCCTCGAGCGCAACAACCTGACCATTGACGACATCGACATCGTCGAGATCAACGAAGCGTTTGCGTCCGTTGTACTTGCGTGGGAGCGCGAGCTGTCGCCCGACATGGACCGGGTAAATCCCAATGGCGGCGCGATCGCTCTCGGTCACCCCCTCGGCGGTACCGGAGCGGTGCTGCTCACCAAGGCCATTCACGAACTGCACCGAACCGACAAACAGCGGGCCCTCGTCACCATGTGTTGTGGCGGCGGTCTCGGCACTGGCACCCTCCTTGAGCGCATCTGATTAGCGAACCAGGCCGCTCACCCACCTCGCCGAGAGAACGCCGTTGAACCAACGCGTGGAACCAACCAATCTGAAACAGCTGCTCGATCTCGAATGGTTGGGCGACGACAACTTTCTCGGCCATAGCCCGGCGTACCCGTGGGGCCGCGTCTATGGCGGCCAAGCCGTCGCCCAGGCGCTCTGGGCCGCCGGTCAAACCGTCGAGCCGCGATTCCGACCCCACTCGATGCACGCGTACTTCATTCGCGGCGGCGAGATCGACCGACCAATTCGTTACTCCGTCGATCGGATCCGCGACGGTCGATCGTTCGTCACGCGACGCGTTGTTGGCGTGCAGGACGATGTCGTGAAAGGCACCCGAGCCATCATGAACCTCTCGGCCTCGTTCCAGGTCGCTGAGACCGAGGCCGAGGTCATGACCAACGGCCTGCCCGATCTGCCCCGACCCGGCGAGTTCGACGCCCGACACACCGACCCCGAGTGGTCGCCCATGTTCAATCGGCAGGGCTTCCCGCCGAACGAGCGCGGCCGAGCGTCCTCATGGACCTGCGTGACCGATCGGGTCGACGAAGACGACTACCTGCTGCAAGCCAGCATGCTCGCCTACATCTCCGACGATGTTCCGGTCGAGTCCGTCATCAACGCCCACCCGAATCGCGGCACCGACGACGAGATGTTCGATCGCTTCATGACGACCAGCCTCGACCATGCGGTCTGGTTCCACCAGTTCGGTGGGTCGAACGACTGGATGCTCCACGACTTTCACTGCACCGCGATGCGAGGTGGGCGCGGTCACGCTTCTGGCCGCATCTATGCGAGCGACGGACGCCATCTCGCCACGGTCGCCCAAGAGGTCTTGCTTCGCGAGGTCGCTAAGACCTAGCGAGGTTGCTGAGGGCTAGCGAGGTTGCCAAGACCTCACCGGCACCAAAACTGAAAGAGCCCGCCCGAAGGCGGGGCTTTCAGCGATCCGACAGCTGATCGGTTGGGTAGGAGAGACACCGGCATGTCTTTGGGGATAGCGGCAACTGTTCGGGGGGGGTAGTGAGCAGCGCTGTTTGGTGTTCTCAGGGGGTACATCGTTATGGGGAGCCAAGAGGAAACGGCCTGGACAACATTTCGATAGCCGAATCCCCAATTAGAGGTAGAGGTCGATCGGACATCGACAAATTGCATCGATGTGGGTCGAACGACTCATCTTCGGCCAAGAACGGCCGATCTGGCATGTAATGAGCAGCCACACCGACCCTCGCCCGCCTCGATCCGTGCGGAGTGAGACCGCCCACCATCTCGCCGATCTGCTCGTGCTCACCTCCGATATCCGTGATCGCATCGCCGATGCCTTGCGATTCGCCCGCGACATCAGCGACGCAGAAGTTGCGGTCGTGTCGATGACCGATTACGACGGCAACTGGTACTCAGCCAGTGTCGGCGCCGAGGTGCCACGGATCGTGCAACGGGCGTTTTGTACCCGGGTCGTCCGGAACCGCCGACCGCTCATCGTCCTGGCGACACAAGACGACCCCCGGTTTAGCCATCCCGCATGTTCCGGAGCCGCCGAGTTTGCTCGTTCCTATCTTGGCTTCCCGCTCGGCCACGGCGCGGCCGAACTGCCCGGCGTGTTGGCGCTCATCAACGCAGCAGACCCGCCATCACCAGCGGTCACTCGACGCCTTCGTGAGCTCACCGAGCAAATCTCGATCCTCCTGATGAGTCAACCGGTGCGGACCGGGCAGGAAACCGACCATCTCGGCGACGTCGTGAACCTTGACCCGACCGATCCAGCGCCAGAGCATCTTGCGGGTCAGAACGACGCGACCGTTGCTTCGGTACGAGCGATTCGCCCGCAACTTCCTCACCCTCTCGGAGCGACGCTGGCGACGACCTCGACCCGTCGGCTACTCGACAACCTCGACTCGTTCCTCGATCGGGACCTTGGCGATGACGAATGCCCTGATGTTGCGACCTGCTTCATCGATATGTCGACGTTTGCGCTTATGGACGAGGTTCTCGGCGAAGAAGCTGCCAACCAAATCTTGATCGACCTAGGTGACCGCATCCGCCGCCACGTCCGAGGCGAAGAACCGGTTACCGCCGCGCAGGTCTCACCGGTGAAGGTGTTCTCCCGCCTCAGCCCCGAATCGATCCGGCGCCTCGCCAACGGAATGCTCGACAGCCTCGACAGTTAGTCAGCGATCGGTGCTTCGACACAGAAGGAGGCGAAGCAGCCGATCACCGAGCCGAGTTCGGACCAGGTGTGAGTATCTATCCCCCGGCCTCGAAGCGGACTTCGCCGCCGCCGTCGACGGTGATGCAGTGACCCGTGATCCAGCCCGCTTGCTCGCTGAGCAAGAAGGCGGCCGCACCGCCGATGTCTTCGATTTCGCCGAGTCGCTTGAGCGGATACGCCTGCGCAACCTGCTCGCCTTTACCGTCTTCCCAAAGGAACTTCGCGAAGTCGGTCTTGACCAGCCCCGGGGCGATCGCGTTGACGCGAACGCCGGGGCTCATCTCGGCCGCGAGCTGTTCGGTGAGGTGGATCAACGAACTCTTCGTGATGTCGTAGACGCCGAGAAACTTGTTCGTGTTGAACGCGCCAACGGACGCGATGTTGACGATCGCACCACCGTGCTCGGCCATGTATTTGTTCCAGGCCATCTGCGTCCAGCGCAGCGGTCCGGTGAGGTTCGTGTCGAACGTCTTTTCCCAACGGGCAATATCGACATCGATCACCGGCCCGGCGTACGGGTTGGTGGCGGCGTTGTTGACGAGCATGTCGATCGAGCCGAAGTGGCTGAGCGTGTGGTCGATGACGGCTTCGATGTCATCGGGGCGACCGGCGTGGCCCGCCATCCACGCACAGTCGTTCCCGATTTCGTTTGCTGTCGCTTCGCATGTCTCGGCCGTTCGGCTCGTGATCATGACGTTGGCCCCGGAGGCCGCAAGCTCGGCGGCGATTGCCTTACCGATGCCGCGCGACCCTCCGGTCACGATCGCCGTCTTGCCGTCGAAGCGAATATCCATTCCTGGTGTCCCTCTGCGTGAGTCTCTGCCGAGCGACTGCCCGGATCAGCTCAATGCTGCCAGAGCTGCGTCGTAGTTCGGTTCATTCGCCACTTCGCCCACCATTTCGGCATGGGCAACGTTGCCATCGGGACCGATCACGACGACCGCACGGGCGTGCACGCCGGCGAGTTTGCCGTCGACGAGCGTCGTGCCGTAGTTGTCGCCGAATTCAGTGGTCCGGAACGTCGACGCCGTGACGGCGTTCTCGATGCCTTCGGCGCCGCAGAAGCGACCCTGGGCAAACGGAAGGTCGGCCGAGACGTTCACGACGGTTGTGTTCTCGAGCGCGGCGGCCTTCTCATTGAAGGTGCGGACGCTGGTTGCACAGGTCGGGGTATCGACGCTTGGGAAGATGTTCAGAACCACGTTCTGTCCGGCCAGATCGGCGGAAGTGAGTGGGCTCAGATCGCTCTTGGTCAGCTCGAATGCCGGGGCGGCCGAGCCAACTGCGGGGAGATCGCCGCAGGTGTGAATGGGGTTTCCCCCGAGGGTGATTTCTGCCATGACGGCGAGGTTACCTGTTACGGCGGCGTACCGAGCCCGGGAGATCCTGGCCCCTCAGTAGAGTGGCGTCCATGGACAAATACCGCGTGAGTATCACCTACTGCGTTCCTTGAGATTATTCAGAGCACGCCGTGAGCGCTGCCAACGACCTTCTCAAAAATTACCAGCACGTCATTGAACAGCTCGACCTCGTCACGGGCGCCGCGGGCATCTTCGACGTGGTCGCAAACGGAACCCTGATCTACTCGAAAGCGCAGACGAACCGTCACGCAAACGCTGGTGAAGTGCTCGAACTCTTCACCGACCTCGTCGGGCCATCGGTTCCGCGCTACGGAACCTAAGCGGTAGAGCCCTGTCTCCCACGTTTGTTCGAATCGCGCTGGCTCATGCGGGCGCCACGTGGTTCATGGTCGGGTTGATCTGGGTGATGCAGATCGTTCACTATCCGCTGTTCGCGCAGGTCGGCGAAGCAACGTACGGCACGTTCCAGACCGAACACATGCAACGCATCACCAAGGTGCTCTTCGTTCCGTGGGGCATCGAAGCCCTGACGACGCTCGCGCTCGTGCTCGTTGCCCCAACGCCGAAACTTCGTGCAGTCGCCCTGATCGGTGCCGCGCTCTTTGCCGCGGTCACGCTGATCACTGCGCTATTGGCCGCGCCAATCCATGGTCGCCTAGTCGACGGCTTCGATGCGGTCGAACACGGCCGTCTGCTCTCGGTGAACTGGGCCCGAACGGCATTGTGGACTGCGCGCGGTG
>Ga0114956_1000304_pt1 | contig 33656 bp, 27 predicted proteins | sample MaitaG_FD_87304 | JGI IMG/M metagenome (GOLD analysis project Ga0114956, IMG submission 87304) | Marine algal microbial communities from Maine, USA - Maine_Asex2 metaG | ecosystem: Host-associated > Algae > Red algae > Unclassified | place: Maine, USA | collected 2015-01-05 | reverse complement strand
TGGTGTTATAACATTGGTACAATATGCCATGGGAATAGCCTTAGGTGGTTTCTCGACGGTCATAATTTTAATACTTATTATAGGTAGCATTCAAATGTTATCATTAGGTATTTTGGGCCTATATATTGCCAAAATATTTGATCAATCTAAAATGAGACCGAGATATATAGTTAAAGAAGAATTCTAATAAATTATCCCCTAATGATCATTCTTATTCTAAGAACCCTGAAAAGATGAATAGAAATCAAAACGATTAGCGAAATTAACAGCAATACTTGATTGAAAAGAGTTAGATTTGCGACAGAGAAGGCAATGGTTTTATTGAATCCTAGGAAAAGTAAAAACCACAAAGTCTTTCTACTGGACACTTGTATGGTTTTGTCGATTTTCAATTTTAGTCATGCTTCGATTTTCAAAACAATTTGCTCTTTTTACCTTAATTTTTCTAGCCCTAAACCTGGTCAGCAAAAAGCTTATTCCAAATAACAGTACCCTACCCTTACTCGCCTACAAACTGAAAGATATTGAAACGCATAAAGAACTAAATACCTTTTTCTTTGGTTCAAGCATCCTTTATAGACAGATAGAGCCTGCCTTATTTGACAGCATATCGTGTGGTAATTCTGCTTCCTATAATGTAGGTATCCCTGCTGTATTTAATCCTCAGTTGTATGACATTTTTGAAGATCTTCTAGATCAAAATAAAATACCATCTGGCAGTAAGGTGTTTTTAGAATTACAAAATATTCAAAAAATTGGATCAAACAATTTATATACCCCAAGATCGCTCTATAAGCTTGATCTGAGTACTGTAATTTACGTCTCACGGGCTGCACTAAAATCTGATGAGCCTTTCGTTGGAAAGCTAAAAACCATTAAGGATTACGCAATCTCTTACTTATACAAATCTTTTTCCTTACATAATCTTCATGAAAGGCCTAAGAAATATATTAAACAGCACCCGCTTCGAAAACTTATAAAAGCACAACATTCTAAAAAGAAAAATGACAATAAAGTTCCTGACTACATCTATAAACAAAAAGGTTTTGAAGATTTGGACAGCGCTTTAAAAAATGAAAAAATGCTAAAGCTTCGAAAAAATAAATTTCTGAAGAAATATAAAAACAAAAAATTTGTAAGTACTGAATTCGAGCGATCATATTTCATTGTTTCAGATGATAGGGCCATTCCTGCTCTAATAGACAAAATTGACGATTTAACCTTGAAGGCTGCTACCCAAGACATCGAGCTCATCATACTACTACCCTCCTATGCTGCAAGTCTTAATTCTGGACTTAAGGGAAGTTTTAAAAGCTTAAACAATAAAAAGATTTCACTTTTTGATTATGAAAACAACAAGGAATTTTATTTGGTGAAAAACAGATTTGATAGCAACCACTTAAATAAAAGCGGTGCTAAACTCTTTACCCATAAATTGGCCAAAGCCTACAACGAATTATTGGCCTGTGATTAATAAATAGTAAACTAAATTTTTGTACTTGAAATCAAGTATTTACAACACTTAGATAATGATTGAGAAATACATCAAATCACTAAAGACCTTGTCTATAATACTGAGTTGTGTTTTGTTTTTAATCTATACACTTAGCTACTTACATCTCTGGAGCAACTTACATATTAAAGCTTGGGATGATGTTGGTATTTTGATTCAAGAATTTTATAAAAACTACATTGAAGTTGGTGTAATTGAGAAATTAAAATACCCCTTTTTAAAACACGATAAGCATTCTTTACTGCCAGTAAGAATATTACAAATTATTTCATACGAAGTCTCCAATACATTGAATGTATACTTTATTGCAAGCTTAGGATATATAGCTGCAATCATTACTCCATTAGTCTTTTTAAAGTTATCAGGTATAGGCTTAAAGGAATCATTTAAGGCGTTTCTTCTTCTATTAATATTATGTGTTCCTTTTTTTAGATCCGGCACTCTTTTCGCTATTGTAAGCTATCAACCTCTCAGCCCATTACTTGTGTTGCTTTCTCTATATTATATCAGCAAGGATAAATTTTATTTAGGTTTTATAATTGGTGTTTTAGTTAGCTTCATCCATGGGCACGGTATAGTTATCACCATTACAATATTGCCATATCTATTTTATAAAAAGTTTATCCTTAAAGAGAATGTTGATATAAAGTTCTTTGCAATTTGGATTTCTGTGTCCTGTATTCTGCTTTACCATCATGTCATGAGTGCTCATGGTGTAAGCACGGCGAGTCAAGCTAATAACATATTTACCTTTAAGGCTTTATCTTCAATAGTATTATTCTTATTCAAAATAATAGGCAGTCTTTTTCATCATGGAATTGGTTCTGGTCCTAAATCATGGGTTTGTCCAGCAGCAGGTGTATTGATTTTATTAGTTTGGTTTTGGCAAAGTTTTGGGGTTTGGTTTAATTCCCAGAACAAGGAAGGATTCTTATTTTTCTTTAGTTTTTTCATCTTGGTTTCACTCGCATTAACCAGTATATTTCGATATCAATTTGTTCTGGGTTCTGAAAGATTTGAATATTTAGCTACGTATTTTTTCGCTGCTACCATAGCACTAGTTTTAAAGAATTCAGATCTTAAGAAGATTTTTTTACTAGGGATATTTCTAGTCTGTCTACTAAACTATGGTCAAAGAATGATGTTTAAAGATCTAAGATTCAGACAGGGAGAATTAAAGGATAATATATTCATTCAAAATTACTTCTTCTATAAAAATCCATTGTTTAAAAACAATAAAATTCCTGAGGACAATGTAAAGTATGATTACGATGAGTATCTTAAGAAAAGCCTGCATGATAAGGTTTTCGAATTAAGAGATCATAATTTTGATCAAATAGAGTCTAGATGTAAAACCGATCCTACTATCGAAGATACAAGATCATTTGTCGGGGCCATTGAACAAATAAGTCATGACTTATTTTATATTAAAAGACCAAAAAAGACGAAAATTAAGACCATTATCTTAAAGAATAATAAAGACTGTTATTCTATTAAAGATTTTATTCAACCCAATAAAATCCCTAAAGTAGTACTTTGGACAAAGCATATCAATAAAGGTACATATCAGATAAGCTTAGAATCAGAAAACAGCTCTTATTTGTATTCCAAGAAGTTAAAAGTTCAATAAATCGAAAGCGCCAAATTATGCTATTAACTAACTCGATAGCAATGAGGATGGCATTAAATCTCTAAAAATGAGTCTCGACCTTTCATGGGTTTGCTTTTTCATGATACTAAGCACTTATACATCATTTAATTACTTCAATTAGACTATTTAAAGGCGATTAATTGCCTTAAGAATAATATCTTGTGCAAGCTGACCATTACTTTCTAATAATTGTTAACTAACAGCAAAAATTGTTGTCACAAACCATTAAGTTATAAATAGGAATGTACTCATATGCTCTTTAACTCTCTGGAATTTATTGCATTTTTCATCATTTTCTTTTTAGCTTACTGGTACCTGTTTGCCAAAAATCTAAAAGTCCAAAATATATTCCTTTTGCTGTCCAGTTATCTATTTTATGGATGGTGGGATTGGAGGTTTTTGTCTTTAATCATCGCAAGCAGCGTATTGGACTTTTGTATTGGAAATGGCATACATAGCACTGACAACCAAAAGAATAAGAAGCTTTTACTATGGATCAGCGTATTCTTCAATTTGGGGATGCTGGGCTTTTTTAAGTATTTCAATTTTTTTGCGGACTCCCTCATTCAACTGTTAAATCTAGTTGGACTTGAATCCAATCCAGTTCTGTTGAATATCATTTTACCAGTAGGCATTAGCTTTTATACCTTCCAAACTTTGGGATATACGGTTGACGTCTATAGAGAAAAAATAAAGCCTTCGGATAATCTCATCCAATTCATGTGCTTTGTATGTTTTTTTCCTCAATTGGTCGCCGGTCCTATCGAACGAGCCAAGGATTTACTTCATCAATTCAATGAGAAAAGAATATTTCGTTTTGAAACTGCAAAGAGTGGAATTAGAATATTCCTTTGGGGAATGTTTTTAAAGGTTGTGATCGGAGAAATTTGCGGATATGAAGCTCGCGAAGTTTTCAGTAATTACGAAGATTACAATTCTAGTCAATTGCTCTTAAATCCAATGTTCTATATCGTTCATATATATGGTGATTTTGCCGGTTATAGTTTTATGGCCATTGGACTTGCAAGGCTCTTAGGCTTTAAGTTGTCTCAAAATTTTGATTACCCTTTTTTCTCTAGAAACATCTCTGAATTATGGCAAAAATGGCATATTTCCTTAAATCGCTGGTTTACAGAATACCTCTATATCCCACTTGGAGGCAATCGAAAAACGGGATTTTTTCATTACAGAAATATCCTGCTTACCTTTGCTATTTGTGGTTTCTGGCACGGAGCCAAATGGGGAACAATTGTATGGGGCCTTATACACGGCATACATTACGTTATCTGGCATTTACTGAAAGGAGAAAGATTAAAAACTGATCGAACACTGGCATTGTCAAATTTGCCTAAGTATTTATTTGTATTTGTTTTTTTTAGCTTGAGTATGGTTGTATTCTATTTTCCTCATCTCATAGAAAGTTTTAATTATTTCAAGCAAATATTCCTAAATTTAGATACTCCAATCAATGAATTCAATTGGCTCGTATTGGGTTTACTTATCGGATTATTTATAATAGAAGGAATGAATCTTCATAAAGAACACCCTTTGATGATTGAACGATTTCCTGGTTATTTAAGATGGACGATATATTTAGCAATTACATTTTCTATCCTTCAATTTTTTGATATAGAAAGAGAATTTTTTTACTTTCAATTTTAACGCATGCTATTTAACTCTTTAGAATATGCCTTATTTGTACCAGTTGTCTTTCTGGTCTATTGGCTGATATTAAAGGGGGACTATAAAAAGCAAAATTTATTCTTGCTTTTTGCTAGCTACTTTTTTTATGCATGTTGGGACTGGAGATTTTTATCTCTTATCATCCTTAGCTCATCGGTTGACTATTTTACAGGCATCAAAATTCATGAATCAAACGACCAATCTCATCGTAAGAAGTGGCTGTGGTTGAGTATACTAGTGAATTTAGGTATGCTTGGATTTTTTAAATACTTCAATTTCTTTATAGAGTCCTTTATTGACTTATCTGATCTTGTGGGACTATCCTCCAATGTTTCTACGCTGAATATCATATTACCGGTAGGTATAAGCTTTTATACTTTCCAAACCCTAAGTTATACCATTGATATTTATAGGAAGAGGTTTAAACCTACTCGCTCTTGGGTCGAGTTTTTTACTTATGTAACTTTTTTTCCGCAGCTGGTTGCCGGTCCGATAGAACGAGCTCGGAACCTTTTACCTCAATTTCAAAAACCAAGAATTTTCAACAAATCTCAAGCCATAGATGGGCTTCGCCAAATACTATGGGGGTTATTTAAAAAGATGGTCATAGCTGATCGAGCTGCATATATGGTCAATGAGATCTATGCCCAATATACTGAGCTTAGTGGCTTGGTATTGGTACTGGGAATGTTCCTATTTTTCATACAGTTATATGGTGATTTTTCAGGATATTCTGACATTGCTATAGGCACAGCTAGATTATTTGGATTTGATTTGAAATTAAATTTTCGTTATCCTTTTTTCTCCAGAAATTTACTTGATGGGTGGCAACGCTGGCATATTTCTCTTACCACATGGATTAGGGACTATGTAGGAATTTTATTAGGTGGTAGTAGAGGTAAACTATCAAAAAGGGTATGGAATACTTTGATTATTTTTCTAGTCATTGGTCTATGGCATGGCGCCAACTGGACCTATGTATTTTGGGGAATACTACAATGGATCTATTTAGTCCCCTTAATTTTACTACGGACAAAACCATACAAGAATGAACCAAGACTTATTGATTTCCCTCAAATGTTTCTCACGTTTTTTCTGACCTCATTTTCTCTAATAGCCTTTAGATCTGGCACCATCAAAAATGCTCTTAGCTATTATACAAATATGTTTGACCTTAAATTCGAATCCCTCCAAACCATGATGATAAATATAGATGTAGCACCTATATTTTGTTATTTGACATTTATTTATTTCTTTATTATGTTGACAGTCGAATGGATAAATAGACGTCATGATCACGGACTAAAAATACTACCGAGTATTCTAGCCGTACGCTGGTTCTTTTATTTAATGTTAATGCTCTTGATTGTTGACAATGCAACAAACAGATTAGATTATATTTATTTTCAATTTTAAAATGTTAAAGATTTTTATAAAAATACTGATCTTAGCCATTTCGTTATTAGCCGTTATCCAATTGCTTTCTATCGAAAGGCCGTTCTATTGGGGCAATGAAAATCTTATGTACAAAATGGGATGTGTCCAAGATGACATCTATAAATATGATTGTTATTTTATAGGTTCTAGTCGTACTCATCGGCATTTAGATGTTCGTCTATTTGATGAATTGAATGGAGCTAAGACCAAATCCTATAATCTTGGTTCGATGGGGAGTCTACAGCCAGAGGGTCTCATGATGGTCAAAGAAATCCTCCAAGCCAAAAAGGATTTCAAGCCCAAATCTATTATAATGGAGCTCATGATAATGGATCATAAGGACTTGACCATTGATCAAAAATCCAACTATTATTTCAATTTCGGCACTTTAGTATATTCCCTAAAATATTTTATTACTGACGACTACATGAACATAGGGCAACGGTTTTCTAATAGCAGTTTGATGGTTAGGATGTCTGTTGCCAATGCTTTTAAGGCTGGAAATATCTCAAAAATGCTATTTGGAGAATACGACCGAAAACCATCAGAAAAAGGCTATACTGATTGTGAGTTACTGGACCATGGCTACTGTCCTTTTGAACTTTCAAATCTCGGTGCTTCCGGTGAAGAAATTGCAATGTTGAAAAAAAGACGAAAACTATATAAAACTCACGTGCAAGATCTTTCAAAGAGAAAAAACTTTCATTTAAAACAACTTGGCAATTTGAATGAACTCGTCGTAAATGAAGCTGCACTTTCGGCTTTGGAAGAGTTACACGAATTAGCCGCTAATAAAGGCATTAATCTTGTATATTATTTGCCCCCTAGACTCAAAGAAATGGAAGTGAATGAATTGTTATCCATTTATAAAAGCTTATCAAATAAATATAAAATTGATGTATCTTCACCTGACCGATTTCCTGATCTGTATGAGGACCGTTACAGTTTTGATCTCATACACCTTAACAAAGAAGGATCCAAGAGATTTACGGAATATCTTGCACAACAATTTTTACAATTGAATTTGGATTAAACAATGAAAATATATTTTAATAATAAAATAGTGTTCATTTTACTTATTGTGATTTGTCAATTTGTAAATGTTGATGAGATTCGTGCTCAAAATTATTCGGACCATATAACTGTAAATCTGTTCATGTTGCATGATTGTGTAATCTGTAGAAGTATGAGCATCGAAATTAATGAGCTGTATGAAGCATTCAATTCAGATGAAATTGAGTTCATTGCTTACTTTCCTAATCTAAGCTCAAAGCCAATAAAAATAGAAGAATTCAAAGAGGATTTTAATATTAATGTACCTTCCAAGACTGATTATTTCAAATCTAAAGCTTTAGCACTCAACGCCACAGTATGCCCTATGGTTGTAGTTTATGATGAAATCAATAAAAGCATTTTATACCATGGTAGAATTGATGACTCCTTTGCAAGTATAGGTAAACGACGCAGAGTGATTACCAATTCTGATCTCAGAAATGCGCTTGAATCTATAGTTGCAAATGAAGAAATACGAGTCCCTAAAACGGAAGCTATAGGTTGCTTTATAAATTTCAAGGAATTAGAATAAAATGGCTTCAGATATCACAAGGATAATTTTATTGTCATTCTTGTTCAATTTTGGCTATTCATTAAAACCAAATTGTCAACAAGAAGTCAACTTTGCTCAACACATAGCTCCAATTATTTATAATAAGTGTACGCTATGCCATCGCCCTGGAGAAATAGGGCCTATGCCACTCACAAATTATCAAGAAGTAAAGGATGTGGGCAGAACCCTAAAATATGTAACCAAAACCAAGTACATGCCTCCATACATGGCAGATCCAAGCTATAGTACCTTGCTCAATGAAAACATACTAACAGATGAACAGATAGGGCTGATTTCACGATGGGTCGATAACGGTATGCCAAGAGGCAACTCAAAGTCAGAGCCTAGTCCCCCAGTTTTTCCAAAATTATCTGCACTTGGAAAACCTGATTTAGTCTTGGAGATGAGTGAATACTTTACCCATAAAGGAAACAATAAAGATAATTATCAGTTTTTTGTATTACCGACAGGGTTAACAAAAGATAAAAAAGTCAAAGCCATAGAGTTCAGACCTGGAAATACTAAAATTTTACATCATGCAGTAATCATTGAAGACGTAAGCGGAGTAGCAGCTCGAATGGATTCCGAAACAGAGGAATATGGGTTTGATGGAGAAGGAGGATTCTTTGCTCTAGCAAATGAAGGTGTACCTCAAAGGATTTATGGAGGTTATCTGCCTGGTCAATCTACATTTTACTTTCCTGAAGGAACGGCTCAGACACTGTCAGCAAACTCTGACATGGTGATCCAAGTGCATTATGCTCCTTACGCCAAAGAAGAGAAAGATAAATCTCACGTCAATATATTCTTTGCTGATGAAGATGAAGTCATTGAAAGGGAAGTAAAAGAACAATTGATACTACCTAGTCCTGATCTGATTGGAAAACCATTTATTATGCCCGCAGACGAGATTACAGAATTTCATGGGGTTTGGAATATTGAAAAAGACATTAGCCTATTGAGTTTAATACCTCATATGCATCTTATTGGAAAACATTGGGAAATTTTTCTTGAGCGGCCCTCAGGTGAGATTGTACCTCTTTTAAGAATTAATGATTGGGATTTCAATTGGCAGGGTTCATACTTTTTCACAAAGTACATTCCAGCTTTTGCCGGTGATAGACTACATGCCATTGCTAGTTATGATAACACTGCTTCCAATCCTAACAATCCACACAATCCTCCACAAAAAATGAAATGGGGACTAGGAACATCAAATGAGATGTATTATTTGCTCTATTATTATGTTGATTATAATGAAGGTGACGAAAATATTAAACTGGGCTCTAATCTAAGCGAAATTATGGATTCAGCTACACCAAGCAAAATTACATCAGTTGATATTGTATATAATGACCTTAGTAATTCACTTTTCTTCGAATGTCGAGATCATGTATCGGGAGAATACGAACTGAGTATTACCGATTTAAAAGGAAATAAATTACAACTAAATCGAAATATAACTTTAGTAGCAGGCACGAATGAAATACCTTTGATGATCGAATCTGTAAAATCAAATATTTATATGGTCGCACTCACAAACAAAGACAATAATTTCTTCAAAAAAATTGCAATAAAAAAATAAGTGACACTACTCAATAAATTCGTAGTGCGAGTTGCATTGTTTGGCATATTACTAAAACTGTTACTTTGTGTCTTGGACCTTAGGCTTCCGTTTTACTATGGTGATTCTGGACTCATCTACAAGAATGTTATGCATACCAAATATAATCATCTTGTGGATAACAATGAGAAGTACAATTCAATTTTTGTAGGTTCTAGTATCAGTTATCGACAAGTAAATTCTGCTCTCTTTGATAGCCTGAGTTGTATTAAGACAAGTAGCTTTAATTTTGGAAATCCAGGAACACTGATCCCTGAGAGCTTTTATATACTAGAAAACACCATAGAATCACTTCAGTACAAGCCGGAATATGTATTTTTAGAATTGATGTTGCCGGCGAACAATATGGTCAATGGATTTGCAATGGATTCTCCTAAATGGAGATATTACTTAAATAGCTCCTACTTCAAACTCCACCATAAAATTCTAAACACATCATTTTTAATGAAAAAAAACGCCAAGAATTTCATCAATAACTTCTTGGGAGTAGGCCTCATTAAATTGAAGCTACTATACTTTTCTGGTTTGATTGAACAACATGATGAGATCCTAGGTACGAATAACGATGGTTACCTATCCCTTGACCTTGAGTTCAATACAAGTCCAAATGAAGAACTTATCAGCCGAAAACAACTTTTTAAGACCTTAGGTAAACGTCTCTTTAAAAAACGTTTGAATGAGATAAAAGAGAGTGGTTCATTCAAAGAATCAGATTACGTAAGTGCTCCTATCATTTCACAAAAAGTACAAGAATTGATTTCTTTGGCTGAGGAAAAAAGCATACACTTATTTATATTTGTACCACAATATGAACTTTATAAGGAATCCATTCAACATGTTTTTGATCAGATACCTGCAGAGAATAGGCTGTCAGTCTCTGATATCGAAGAATTTCCATTCCTTGAGAATATGGACTTTTATTATGACCATGGACACTTAAATGCTAGAGGAGCTAAACTTTTCACTGAAGCATTGGCAAAGAAGTTCAATGAGTCCGTCGATTGTATTAACTAGAAGGATCTATAAATACATTATCCTCATTAATATCTTCGATTCCATGTGCTAACTCATAGATGACGGAAGCGACCTTTTCTGGTTTTAAAAAACTTTTGTTGCTAGCTTCTTCTAACATTTTTTCCTTGATTCTTTCATCTACATCTGCATTTAATGGTGTCAGCATAAACGAAGGCGATACACAAACAGAACTGATATTAAATTTTCTATTTTCATTGGTCCAAGATTTACTCATCGATAAGAGGTAATTCTTAGAAGCAACGTATTCAGATAAACCTATTGGTGGAAGATCCATCAAATATGAAGTAAGGACTGTGATGATTCGACCATGTTTCTTTTTTCGACATAGCTTTAATACTTCTTGAGTGATTTGCAAACTTGGTGCAACATTCATTCGGAAACTATCCACAAAATATTGACTTTCATATTTATGAAAGTGCTTTTGTAAGATTCCAGTAAGTGCATTATTTACTAAAACATCAATATCAAAAGATTTGATTTTTTCACAGAAACTATCTACACTTTCTTGGGCCGTAAAATCACATTGATAAGCTCTGACATTCGAATATAGCATTTCTAACTCCCTTGCTCTATCTGCAGATTTACTATAGGTTATGAAAACATTACATTCAGGTTTTCCAAGAAACTTAAACGTAATTGCTTCGCCTAAACCCGATGCCCCACCAGTAATTAAGATATTCATGTCAGTCTTTTTATCTGTATACTACCTTTTGCGAAAATTGTCTTTTCCGACTTGTCAATAAATTTGAACTTAAATTCATATACTGTATCCTCAGCATAACTTCCGGATACAGTTGCCGATAGCCTAACTTCAGTATTCGCATAAATAGGATTATTGAATCTGATTTTTTGGCTTAAAATAACTACATTCTTAAAGGGCATTTTCTCTCCTATAAAATATGAGAGAAAACCATTCAAAATATTACCGTGCATGATCTTGTCGGCATACCCATGTGATTTTGCATAAGCACTATCCGTATGCATGGGGTTCTTATCATCAAATAATACTATAAATTGCTGGTGTACATCATCAGAAACCATAAAATCCTCTTCATAATGGTCGCCTACCTTCAGCACAAGTTAAGCGTTTAGTTTTTCCACTACGGCAGCACACATCTGACCGACATTCTGGTAACTTTCGATCTCACTGATCGTAAATTTTACTTTAAATTTCTTTTCAATTGCTACAATTAATTGGACATGAGTCAAGGAATCCCAATCTTCAACATCATCTGCTGTTGTTTCCATTTCTACTACGATATCATCCTCATCTAGCACATCAATAAATATTTCATTGAAACTCGATAATACTTCTTCGACAGTCATTTTTAATTTTTTTGAATATAATTTTTATTTTTTTTGAAATCTACTATATGTAAACACCACAAATTGCTTTGCTCCTTAAAGCCTAAGTCTTTATAATGATTTTCAACTAATACATTTTTCTTAGTTGGTAGACGTTCTCCAACCAGTATATCACAAGATTGTTCTTTGGCTAATGCTACCAATTCATTTAGCACAAATTTTTCGACATCTCGTTTTAGAACTCTGCAACTCATAATCCAAGTATCTATGAATAGTTCTTTCTCGGACTTCCTTTTTAAGATTATTAAACTAATCAAACCATAGTCCCCATACTTATCTTTTAACGAAATGCTTAGTGTCAAATGATCTTTTGAAGCCATCATCGATTCTATATCTTCTTCAGAATATCGCTGCGTTCTTAAATTATATTGATTTGAACGTTGCGTCAATTGTGATATTCTCGCAACATTGAATTTACTAAAAGCTTCTACCGTGGCCGTCATTTCCAAATTTTTCAAATACTCATCTATAGATGAGTAAGATCGCTGCAAACTTTTTCTTTTGGCTTCAGTCTGGTATTGTTTTGTTCTATCTGTATCAGATATAGCATAACTGGCAGTTTCGAAAAGGTTGAAATCAGCAAGATATTGCAAATATAAAGCGGGATCCTCTGGCAATTCAGGAACTGTCACTTCTGGTAATTCTGATCTAACCAAATTTCGTTCAAAAGGATTGTCATCTATAAACACCATTGAATCAAATCCGATATTTAAGACGGATTGAATGTATCTGATATTATCTGCCTTGTTCTCCCAATTGGCAATAAAGACAGAAATATCTTCCAATCTAAGTACCATGTTAGGGTGTTTTTCAAAAGGCTCTTTAGCTGTGTCTTCGTTGTTTTTACTACAAATGGCCAAAATGATTCCTCTTTCTTTCAAACTTTTAGCCCAGGACTGTAACTGAGAAAAAGCATTTCCGATTCCAGTATGCCCAATCTTAATTCCTTCTATTCCGTCATCGCCTATGATACCGCCCCAGCAAGTATGATCTAGATCTAAGATCAAACACTTCTTAAATTTCCCCAAACTACTATTGACCGTATCCACGACTGAATTCGCAACATGTGGCAAAAAATCCAAGTTCAAATCCATCGTATTTTGATGATACAAAACAGGATTATGACTAACCCTCAATCCATGTACATTATTCAAACTAGATAAGTCTATTAAGAATAAATCCTTATGTTTCTGTGCCAAGTTCATCAATTCAAAATTCAACTTCCTTATTTGGTATGACCAAGAGTGCTTGAGCTTATTGGCATAGTTATAAAATACTCTATCTGGTATTTCTATAAAATTGAAGAAGAGTACTTTGGCACTGCTTTCCTGTTTAATGGTATTGTAATAAAGTTCAATTTGGTCAATTGTGGACGATGCAAATTCTTCCTTAGCTACCAGAGATTCAGCAATAAAGTCGCTATATAGTTTCTGTGATGATTTTTGGATGACTACAAAATCTGGAGAATGCTGATATAGTTCCGATTCTCTATTGAGAATTTGAAGATCTATTTGATCATATTCAGCTTCAAAAACTTCAAATGCCAGAGATTGGTCTGCCCCTGTTGCTTTTATCGCCGGTACTAGGAACTGAGTAGCTGAATCCCCTGCTATTGCTAGTTTGACCACAGGAAAACCACTAACGTCCTTTTTTAATGACTTTTTGAGTTTGTTAAAAGGTTTAATATCCACTAATTATAATTTAACTCTGACAAAGATATCTTACTGTATAATTATTGATGCTGATTAAGTAAACTTTATTGAATGATAAGTTTTTGAACATGAGTATTGTTGCCAACTTGAACTTTGACAAGGTAAAGTCCAGATGTTGAAGGTAAGTCATCAAGTGTTACCATATTTGACATTGCATCGATTGACTTTAACAATTTTCCTTCCAAATTAAAAATCTTGATATTACTAATCAAATCTGATTCATATGTACTTACATATATTTGCTGACTTGTAGGATTGGGAAAGATACTGACTTGAAAATCATCAAATTCTATAATTTTGCTCACGTTACAATCCAAATGTTCATATAACAAGTTTTTAGCAAATTGAAAGGTTTCAAAATATATTGAATCTCTATTTGAACCTATTTGCCAAGGTACATGATCATATCCCTCAAAAACCTTTAAATAACTGGATAAACCCATTTCATTAGCACGTTCATTAATTTGGTTAGATCCACACAGAACAGCTGAAGTTTCTATACTATCAGCACTGGAAAAAGGAAAATCACAATTAAAATCTACAATTCCGTCCTTATCACCATGACATAAAACTAGCACCTCTTCTTCATTTTCATCAATCCATTGTAGATTACTTATTGCTCCTGCTAAGCTAATTACACCTCTAACCGTACTGGAATAGCCATCGTTTCCACGATTTCCTTCAAATCCTCCACTGTCGGCAATTACTTGCTCAACAAATTCAGGCAATTCGTCTGTTTCATCAATAAACGCAAGATGAAGAGAGAGAACTGCACCTGCTGAATTGCCTCCAATCCATATTTGGTTCGGATCTATTCCATATGGATTCCCTTCATTATGAGATTTTCTAAAGTATCGAATAGCTCCTTTCCCATCTGCTACTGCTTCAGCCACTATAGAGAAAATTGCAACAGAATCTGACAATACTGATACATCATCAGCTAAGGTATAATCTATAGAAGCAGCAACATAACCTCTTCGAGCGAAGTCAGTACATAAATCTATCATTAGTTTTGCTTTTCTATTACCAATAACAAATCCTCCCCCAAAAGCAAAAACAACTACTGGTCTGCTTAAATGACTATCTCCTATCGGAGTATATATATCCATTTCGAAGTTGGTGAAATCCGAATAAACAACCGTTTCTACCTCAACTTCTTCAAATTGTACATCTAAATATCTATCTCCACATTGACCAAATAGGCAATAACCAGAAAGTAAAATGCATAAAGAAAAAATAAAATTTTTCATCTTTTATAGTTTATTGTAATTTTCAATAATAAGTAAGGGAGAATGATCTAATTCCAAATTTAATGAAATAGAATAAACTATTCTTACTTATGCAATCAAGAAATTTCTAGCTTGTATTTTTAAAATGCTGTAAAAGAGTAAAAATTAAATAGGCAATAAATTGATTATATCAATGCATATCATTCTGTAGACTTGCTATTTTTAAGACAGTCTATAATTTAAAAATTATATTTTAATGAACCTACAATGGGATTAAGTCCAAAGAAGGTTGTCTTTTGCCAAACTATGTTGGGCTCATTTTTCCTGATTTATGAATGCCAAGATTTCTGCTACTGATCGTCCTGACTCATTCTCTTTTAAAGCCTTTATTATTTGACTCTCTCTAAATTTGCTTTGTTTCATAACAGTATAAATTTAGTCGATTTTTAAACTGTCTTAGAAATAAAAAAGGCAGTTATTAAGATGATCAAAAAAACACCTACTTGGATTCCTGGACTTAGAAAAGGCAGGCAAACTAAAGTACTGTACACTTTGACTAACCAATTTAAATTACAAAGATTTTGACCTAGATCCTCAAGGTATAAGAAACCTACGCTTATTGATAAATCTCATTTTTTATTCTAATAAAAATCAAAGCGTTCTACCCTATGAAAAGTTATACCAGGTTCCACAATAATTAAATCGAACAGTACTTCCTTAGTCATGTAATCTAGCTCCACGATACGTCCTCCAATATTATTAGATCCGTTAAATATGTTAATTCCTGGAGCGAATAGCACAGAATTATTTACTGGATAATAGTCCACATCTGATGCAATTCCAGCAAAACATTCTGCACCTCTATCCTTGCCGTATGCCCATACCTGCTGGACAGTCATATTATCCGTGTCAATCTTATATTCAACTGCCCTACTATAATTAGGGCTATTATCAAAATTTCTAAACGGGCCATTGTCAAATAATAGAAGATTGCCATTGGGTTTGAGCATTACAGCATGTTGATACCAGCTCCACTCAAATTCATCTATGTTTTCGTACCCATCTTTCAAATCTTGAGGATATGGAACTCCTTCTTGGTTTACAGGCGTGAGTAAAAATTGATTACAGTCTTGTCCTTTTCTATTTTCTCCCCATCCACTATGATTACCGAATATCCATTTGATATTATCTTCATAGTCAACTTTTAAAACACATTGATTTCTACCTGATACTACGATAGAATTGTCAGATTCATCATACCAAACAGAATTTAGATGTAACCAATCTATATAATTTCCAATTACGAAAATTTCTAAAACATCTCTATTCTCATCCAAAATATCCTTGAAGTCCCATTCTTTTACGATCTGACCTGTGCTTCTATCAATTTCTATGATATGATCTTCAACAGTAAATTTTCCATTAAGATGGACTTCTTCTGGCTTATTGACTGTTACAAGAAAATTAGCGTTAGGTTTTTCTATTACATTATGATGAAAACTATAACCAGGCATATCCCATGTATTGAGAATTTCTCCAAACCAATCTATTTCGTAGATTTTACTTGTCGATTTATCTCCAAAATATAAATTACCATTACTTAAAAACTCAATTCCAACATCATAATACCATTCATTAAGGGATTCATGTTTTGAATAATCAAGAATCCATCTAATCTCACCATTATGATCAATAGCATAAGGCACAACTGGACGTCGGCTTAATGAACTAATAAGATGGAAACTCCCTTTTGCCATTTTTTCTTCTTGCTTTTCTATAACCTCAATGTAAGGTTCGATATTGACCTTATCAGTTTGAATGAATAATGTATCTATATCTATAAGGTTGTCAAATGGCGTAGCATAGATTAATTCTACCATATTATTGTGATCTTGAAATAAACCCAATATAGAAATTTCGTGAGCCGTTTTAATTTCATAAGAGGTTGTCATATCTATGGAATTATAATCCTTACTATAAATATTTGCAGTAACTTTTAAATCAGTATTAGAGGTCAAATTGACTTTAGCACAAAGAGGATTTCTATTAAAAGGATCAACTAATATCTCAATTTCCGGATTGGAATCTGGTCCTGAAATTACAAATTCCGTACTGTCCAGTAGCTGCAGGTACAGCTTATTTTCATTGTCATCAAATCGATTCATCAGAATGATTTCATTGCAGATTTTAAGCAATTGACCACTATCGAAAAGCAAACACGTATTTATTGAATCCTCGAACACGTTAAGTAATAAAATTTGCTCTTGTATATAACCAATCAAAGCTACCTCTAATTCTTCCTGATCACAATACGCTATTGATTCAATAGGATCTTCATTCATCATCATATCTTGATCATCATGGCAAGCAAAAAAACAAATTATAACAAAAATGAAAGTGAATCTAGGCATGTCTTTGAATTATGGAATCAATTGATCTTTTATTAACTGAATTACTTTGAAATCAAATGAGTCGATTAAAAAAGTAAATATACGATTGATGTGATATAGTTCTGTAATTAAAAAGATGAAAAAGAAAAACGTTAAGCTATATAGTTGTTATCTAAAATCAACACCCCCATTTATAATGAGATAGGCTTACCCACACTACAAGTATTTACAATACGTTCTTCTTGCCGTAGTTTTGGAGTATAATCAATCAGAGCGATCTTTCTTAAAAAAAATCAAATCATGAAAAATGACTCCTTCTTCCATAGAACCAATTGTAATTTCAGCCAAAAGAATGAAGCCAAATCAATATTTTGTAGCAACAAGAAGATAAGTAAAGAAGTGTGGCTAACTGGAGAAAATTAATTCAAGCTAATTTTCATAATCATACTCTAACTAATTCTTGTTTGAATGAATACCGTTTATTGAAAATTATTGATTATTAACTTTATCAAAAAAAATAAATTTTTCCTCAAGGTTATAATTGTCAGACAATGAAAACAAAGTATCTATAAAATATACATTTATCTGCTAAGTCTTCTTCCCGTTTTTGAAGCCTTTAGGTACTGAACAAAGAATTTACTAATTTTACTCTTACGCATGAGTTTATAGTATTTGGTTATTCTTTGATTCTATCCTCGGTTAGCTAAAACTACAAACTTTTTAATATTGATACTTTTTAACAATACGTTTTAAACGCCTTCATCTAATAAAAAAATTAGCTTGTAATTTTAACACCTAAACTGTTCAAAAAAGAAGAATTTGTAATGAGTAAAAATGAAAAATCCAAAACCGCCCTAGAAAAATATTTCATTCAGAACCAAGGGCGACTAATCCACAAATGGGCTCACTATTTTGATATCTATGACCGACACTTCAATCAATATCGAAATAAAGAAGTTAACATTTTAGAGATCGGGGTATCTCATGGCGGAAGTCTGCAGATGTGGAAGGACTATTTTGGAGATAAAGCCAATATATATGGTATAGACATCGATCCCCGGTGCAAAGAATTCGAAGAAGATCAGGTTAAGATATTTATAGGGTCACAAGCCGATAAGAATTTCTTAAATGAGGTGAAAACTAAGATCCCAAAAATCGATATACTTATTGACGATGGAGGCCATACTATGCATCAACAAATCGTAAGCTTCGAAGAGCTATTTGGTCATATAAAGGAAGATGGAGTCTATCTATGTGAAGATGTCCATACATCATATTGGCCAACTTGGGGCGGAGGATATTTGAGAGAAGGGAGTTTTATTGAATACAGTAAAAATTTCATTGACTTTATCAATGCTTATCATTCCAAGGACGGTAGATTAGAAGTCAATGGCTACACTAAAACAATTGACTCAATCCATTACTATGATTCGATAGTAGTGATCCAAAAAAAGAAAAGAATAAAGCCAATCCATGAGAAAACGGGAAATCCTTCTTTTCTTAGCTAATAATGCTGACTCACGTTTACTTGTTTATTCTCATTTAAGAACATAGGATTAAGATTATTGATTCTACCCGTTTATCAGCTACTTAGTATGTATTTTATCAAAAAGTAGAAATTTTTCCTCGAAAGAAGCCGTATTGCCTAAATGCATTAATGTATCAATAATCAAATATTTATTAGCTCTTGAAATAGATGGCCATTCCGTTAATTCATCTGAATTGGGATTTGAAGTTTTAATAAAATTAAATAGATATTGGCTAAAATTTTCGGCGACAGTATAATCTAGAGTTTCAAAATTATAACCATTCAAGCGTCCTAAATTATTCAATGCATAAGGCACATCAGAGGAATGATGCGGCCCCCGTACATGATGATCCTCAAAATTATAATTCAAGGAGTCATCTTTCGAATAGGCTATATGCTTACTAAATACATAGAGGTAAAGGTTTTCACTATTAATGTTTTTCTGCAAACTATACCACTTCCATGTATTAAAGGTTTGAAACAATAAAGATGCAATTTCCGTCGATGACAACTCTATCTCCTCGGCAGTACTATGGGGAAAAATCGATAAAACTTCGGGATGGTGCTTTTTGAATTTTTTTCTTGCAAGTGATTCAAACGCCTCTTCGGTATAATCGGTATCCTTCATATATCCTTTGCCAGATATTTCATGAGAAGTATAACCTATGATCATTGGAATATCGAAACATGCCTTTGCATCGTATTCAGATATTAATTGATCTTTTATTAAATATCCATCAACGATAGGTCCAAACAAAAATGGATTTTTCATTTCCCTATAAAGTCCTAATAAACTATCAGCAGGCAACTTTCGTAATGCTTCAATATTATTATATCCCAATCGAGAAAATACAGTGCTGTCTCTTATCATTTTAGAGAACATATGCGGCTGTTTCCAAGTTAGGGACCCACTAGATACAATCACCTTAGAAAACAAGTTTTGAGAAAGCTCAGAGCAAATATGAGCATTAATGGCCATAGCTCCTGCAGAGTTTCCCGATAATGTGATATTTTCAGGATTGCCACCAAAGCGTTCAACGTTATTCCTTATCCACTGTAGAGCCAGTAGTTGATCATACAGGCCATAATTGCCAGCTAAGTCTTGGTTACTTTCAGTGACCAACTGAGGATGTGTAAAAAACCCAAAAACATTGAGTCTATAATTTACGGTAATGACTACCGTTCCAAGACTTGCCATGTTGTTTCCATTGATATTTTCTTGGGCACCTGAACCACTGGTAAAGCCTCCGCCGTGTAAGATCACAAGAACCGGCATAAGGTTATCAGGTTTAATCTTGGGTGTCCAAAGGTTTAAGTAAAGACAATCTTCAGCTGTAGCTGTTTCAAATTTATTATATCCTTGGCCCAGATTTAATTGCATTGCGCTTGGAGCAAAATCAGTTGCTTTTTTGACACCCTTCCAAGCTGTATTTGGCTCCGGCATTCTCCAACGGAGATTCCCGATTGGAGGCTTTGCATAAGGCACCCCTAGGTATTGGATGACATTGGATGCTGTATGGAACTTGCCCTCGATTAAGCCCTCTTTGAGTTCTATTTGTAATTCTGAATCCTCATGGCAACTAATAAGAAGTATTATTGGAACAATTAAAATACAGATTAGCACTACTACTTTAGAAATATATTTTAAAATGCGCTTCATTTAGAGTATTTCTTTACAGGAAAATATCGTTTCAATTTCAGAAAATGTTTTTCATAAACATGATAAAGAATTACACCCAAAATAACAGAGAAAATTAAGATCATGGTGGATCTCAAAAAAACCGAAGAGATATGACTCATAAAGTCTGAAGTTCCTAATAAAAGCAATATTGGCCAATGAATTACATAGATGGTATAAGAATATTTTCCTGCCTCTCGTAAAAATACATTGTCAAAAATCCGTCTACCAGCATCTCCAAATCCCCCTTCAACCAAAGTGAGTAATATAAAAATTGCAAACATATAACCAATGACAGAAAAACCATATTTAGCCATTATCAGATTCGTTTCACCAAAATCGTTGGCGATCATTCCTATAGTTAAAATGGCTATAATACATAAACCAAATAAAATCTGTAGCAATAATCTATTGTAATTGACATTGTAGAAGAGCGAAAAAGCGATTAATGCTCCGCATAATATACAGTCCATTCTATACTGAATAAGCATATAACTTGCCTCAAAAGAGTCCGATTGTATTTTAAGCAAACCGGCAATTAAAATTAAAATTAAAATAATTGGAATCAGAATTTTATGTGCCTTGTGAAAAAGAAAAACAATCAAAGGCCAAAAGATATAAAACTGCTCCTATATGGCCAGCGACCAAAAATGCCTTAGAAATATGGTCTCAAATTGATTGGCATTAACGATGTAAACATTTTGCAAATAACACCAAAAATAGGCTTGGTTTTCGTAGAGCTTTATATAGGCAGGATAATTTTCAAGGAAGACATCCTTAAAAAAAACAAAAAACAGAAATAGAACTAAATAGTAGATTGGAAATATCCTTAAAAACCTACGTGCTATAAAATTGAAAAGCGAACGTACTGAAGGACGTGTCGTTAATAAAATCCTAGTAATCAAAAACCCCGATAGGACAAAAAAACAATCCATTGCGATGAATCCAATTTTGAAATGGTAAAAATGAGCAAGCAATACCAAAATAAGAGCTGCTCCTCTAATTCCGTCCAAATGAGGATAATGTTTTACATCTATATATTTAAGTCTATTCAAAAATCTGCAGTTGGAAATCGGTTTAAGAATTCTTCATAATCTATGAGGTTCAATAATTCTTTCTCATGATTTTTATAATCCTTAAAAGTCAAAGCATCTAATGCTTTATCAAAGCTTAGGAGCTCGCTTCTTTCTCTACGCAGAAGACCGACACCGCAATGAAGTTTTACTCCCAAGAAACTTAGATCACTTCTCTCTGCTCTCAACCAGGCTATAGCTTTCCAGACATCACCTGTCCATAACCTGCCAGGCCCATTGCCTTTTTTTGGAGTTTCATCTCTTGGTATCTTTTGCATTAGTTCATTATGAGGCATACAATCATCAACTACTATGGAGCCTCCTTCATTTAGTATCATCAAGCTGTTCTTAATATCCTTTATTACCTGGTCTGCATGATGTAATCCATCTACAAAAATCAGATCAAACTGCCGTCCCTTATTGTAAGATTCAAAATACTCATCTGACCCCATAATGTGATCGGCTTCAGCATTTGGATCAGGGTCCACAGCAACTTTAAGGCTTGTTTGTATGTGATCATGCGTATTACTCCTTCTCTGCACTCCTATCTCTAGATAAGAATCATATTTATAATACTTTATGATTCTATTTATAAACTCATGTTTGGGGGCTGCTTTCTTCACTATTTACAATTTTACAATTAATGGACTGTTGTTTAACTCAAAATTACCATTTTCGGAAATAACTCGTATTTGGCAAGCACCTTGGAATTTTTTATCTGCATCAGATAACTTATAGCTAAAAGCACATTTACCTTTATCTGCCAAATCTTCCCGTTCAATATTAGCTTCTACCTTTCCCACGAGTTGATTATTTATATAAATTTTCAATTTAACAGGATCTTCTTTATCCATGTGTTTAGCCCATCCCTTAATAGCCTGTTTCTCATCACGGAGCCCATCTAGTCTACCTATTATTTTATGAATTCTTGTATTAAGAAGGTAATCCGAAGAATTCAGCTGTAAACATTGAGCTAAATTATTAAGAATTTTCTGGTCTGCGGGGATTTTTAAGAATTGTAGCAATGCCTTGTTGAAGCTTTTATTTTCTGTTATCGTTTTCTCATAGGATACCAGCATCACTGGCCTTTTTATCAATTTTATAAATCTAACCAATTCAATCATCTCATAGCAAGAGCTTTCTAGATTGGTCATCAAATTACTATTAATAGAAAGTTGATTCCTGACTGCAATCGCCAAAGTATCTCTGATGGGGATGATATAGTGGGTATTTCTAAAACGTTGATCGTATTCTGCTATATAGCGATAGGCCTTAGGCCTTTTAAAACCCCATGTCGAATATTTCTCGTTACGATCATCAATGATTTGATCAAGTCTTTCATTATCCTCTGGTTTATTGGATTCCAATAAATGACAGATTTCTAAATCCTCCAATACAGGAGAATCCAAATTAGAACCTATAAAAACATCAAGCGTCTTAAGACATTTTGCTATAAAGGTAGTTCCACTCCTTGCCAAACCTACGACTATAATAGTCTTCCTTTCATCATTTGACTTCCCACCATTCAACATGGAGATTCCCGTATTGTGCAAACTAGGTACTTGCATGCTTCATTTTGTTTTTATCTGTCTTTCGTCCATTAATATTTCATCCATTCTCACTGAATAATTATTAAGGTCTTGCGAAAGATTGACATTATAGAATGGATCAATAAATTTCTTTAATTGCCATTTATTGATCAACATCGTATTTTGTTCTAGCAAATTAAATGTCTCACTACATTTATAGTCCTTTGAAATAATTATTTCACAAAATGGATTGTATATTATTTTGTACTGGTTTTGTCTTAGCCTAAGACAAAAGTCAATATCAAAATGCAAAATAGGAAATCTCACTTGATCAAAACCATCATTTGACAGAAAAACCTCCTTCTTGGTCAGTAAGCATTTACCTGATACAGCTGAAAACTGCCTCATTACATTCATTGTAAAATGCATAGACTTATCTGAAGGGAAATTTCTAAAAGGATACAAAATTTGATTAGAACGACTTAGTACAATACCAGCATGCCAGATCTTAAAATATTGATCAAGTATTTTAGCTGATACTATCCCTACCTGATTATTTTGAGCTGGACCTAGTAGATCTTTAAGCCAACCACTATCTCTTGGCAAACAAAAGGCATTTAAAAACAACAACCATTCTCTAGCTTTTAAACTAGCCTGGTTATAAACCTCAGCTTCATTCGCTATACTATCAAATTCCAAAACTTTTATACGATCTGAAATACTTTCTAGCTGCTCTTTATACTCACTTGAATCTTTCTCAGTACAAATGAGTAATTCATAATGAGGATAGACTGTAAGGTTTATAATTGTTTTTACATACTCTATGATAGCGCTGATTCCTAAATTATTTAAGATTATAATAATAGAGACAAATTGCTTTCCCGCAATATCTCGCATTATCCGATATGAACCATTCCAAATTCCATTCGAGACGGTTCCTTTTATCTTCTCATGATTCAAGAAGCTCTTCACTGCCAATTTACCAGCATCATGGGCATAATTTTTTGCACCCATGCCGGAAGCGACGCTACTTTCTATCTTTCTCCAATGATAAAGCACCTTTGGGATATGATGGATTTTAATTTCTTTTGTTAATGCCCTTAGTATAAATTCATGATCTTGAGCGCCATTAAATTTCGAATCAAACCAGCCTAATCCATCTCCTAAAGCCTTTCTGACAACCAAAAAGTGACAGATATAATTGTTAGAAAGTATTAACGAAGAATCAAAATCTGGCTTAAAGTAAGGCCCGGTTCTCGTACCATCTAATTCAATTTTATCTTCATCCGAATAAATTAAATCTAAGTTTGGATATTCATTTAAAGCTTTGACTATCTCAAATAAGGCAATTTTGTGTAATTCATCATCGTGATCCAAAAATGCTATAAAATCTCCATTTGCAATTTTAATAGCATGGTTTGTAGCATTAGCTATACCACAATTTTTTTGTCCAAAGTTTATTTTAATTCGAGCATCTTTATTGATCCATTCCTTAAGTGCTTCAATAGTTTCCTTTTTTGTAGATCCATCATCGTATATGCACAATTCCCATTTTTGATAAATCTGTGCTTTAACAGATGCAATACACTTATCAATCCATAATTTATCAATGTTATAACTCGGAACTATTATTGAAATAGTCGGTTTATAGTAAAAATTTTCAATAGTATCTGCAATACTGGATTGCTGATACTTCAAGTGCAATTCCTTCTTCGCGATATCGATCTGATACTGTAATGGGCCGCTCAAGTCCGCTAGGAGTTTTTCTTCGTATCTGAAATTAATCTCCTTTTTAATTTTTCTCCCATCTTCAAATTCTGCCTTCAAAAATAAAAAGTCAGTATTAAGAAGTCCTTTTTCTAAAGAGATAAAATATCCGGAGGTTAGAGCATTTGGATTTTGAGGGAATTTTTTACTTAGATCATTCCTTCTTATTCCAATTATCGGATTACATAATTTAATACCAGCATTATCTACTAGCAATAGATCTATTAGTTTTTCTTTATGAAGAACCCAGCCCCATATTACAAGAGTTTTTTTATTGTATAGTGCTCGATCTATCTGAATCATAAGTTTCTATCGACTTCTTAGAATAACTTTTAATTGAAATCAGCTCATTTTTGGTTAAGAGTAATATATATTGAAGCAGATTTTATAAGTTCAGGTTTTTCTTCAAGATAGATATTGCTAATTCTAATCCTGTCTTATTCCAATGTTGGTCATTTTCAAAATACAATATCTCTTCATGCTTTTTAAAAGCCTCATACAACCCTATCGTTTCTATTCCTGCCTCCTTCAGAGATTTATTGAGCCTTGGAATAAATTGATTGTATTTATCATTGAAAAATTGGTCACCATAAATAGAGATTTTATCTGGAACAGGCATCAGGACTAGTTCCAAATTGTAATCTTTTAATAATGATTTTTTAATTTTCGCAAAATTACTTACCAGTTTTTCAATAGTTTTATTACTTCTTTCTGGTGCATCGCTTAAGTTTATCAAAGACTTTTCTGCAAAATGCCAAGATCTCTTTTTTATCACATCCAATTTGACTATATCTCCCCAAATAAATTTTTGAATTCTTTTAAGGGTTTGACTAATTCTAAAAGTAACAAAGCTTCTGGCCCAGAGAAAACCATACCTCTCTGCTCTATCTTTATAGTTCAATTTCAGAGGATTGACTATTCTTTTAAATTTTAACCCAGCAATACTTGGCCCACTTTTATCTTTTGATATTCCATGAAGTTTTAAAAGATCATCAACTGAAATATTATATAATTTTCTTCTATTTGTATCGACAACCGAAGCTTGATGTACTGTTCTTCTTTTTACAAATCGGTCATAAAGAGTTCTTTCCGCCAAGACCATTATTAGTTTTTTTGTCTCTTTAGGCTTATTGCTCTTTTTATTAAAATGATATGCTGGAAGTAACTTTGCAAAGTTGGTATGATTAAATAATGATTCTACTTTTCTACCATTTTTCAACAATTCATGACTAAACATTGAAAATACATCCAACCCTGTCTCATTTTCTACTAATTCGTCAAAATGTGGTACGAAGCTATCTCCTAAAATAAATAAATCTGAGGAGTTTATATCTGAATTGGGTCTCTGTAAACAAGTATGGTATCCAAAATCAGCTGAAGTATAATAGGCGGCTTCCGCGGAAGTTTTACTCAAAATAGCTCGCGGATACTCTTTAAAAAATATTGCTATACAAAAGAATAGGAATGCCAAAAACCCAGCTAAATAGACTACAATTTTTAATATTTTATTTTTCATCCCACTTAAAATTGAAAATAAATGAAGTCAATGCTGGTAAAATTACCAAACATGAGGATCGCTAAAATCGAAATAATATAAAATAAAAACCTTATTACAAAATGTTGTCTATTTAAAAAACCAATCACATTTTTCTTATCGTATAAATATTCCAAAGTCATCATTAATACGATGGCAAAAAATACTACCAAGATCCTTTTATTTCTAAGAATTGTTGATTTTTCGAAAAACTCAGTGATAGCATCCAAGTTAAGATCTGTCACTAAGTTATTTAAGATGATAGGAACATCAGAAAGGTTATTACTTCTAAAAATTATAAAACCGAATACGATCAGAAGAAAAACAACAACATTTTTGGCCAAGCCTAAAATGCCACCTGATCTATTTTTACCATAACCAATCATTCTTTCTAAGACAACTAGTGCTCCATGATAAGCTCCCCATAGGATAAAGGTCCAATTGGCCCCATGCCAAAGTCCACTGATTAAAAAGGTAATAAACAAATTGTAATACCATCTCCATTTAGTTGTCTTACTTCCACCTAAGGGTATGTAGAGATAGTCCATAAACCATGTGGATAATGAGATGTGCCATCTTTTCCAATGCTCTCCAATCGATTGGGCAATGAAGGGCCTATTAAAATTTTGCATCAAAGTTATCCCAAGTACCATCGCTGCCCCAATGGCAATATCAGAATAACCAGAAAAGTCTGCATAAATTTGAAATGGAAATAAAAGTGCCGCAAGAACTACAAAAATGCCCTTATGAGTTTCTGGGTTATTGTATACTTGATTTACCAAAAGCCCACAATTATCAGCAATCACCAATTTTTTAAAAAAACCCCAAGTCATCAATTTCAAACCTAAGCCAATCATGACTTGGTCATAATTTATCTTTTTATACAATTGAGGAATAAACCTTTTTGCTCTTTCTATAGGTCCCGCTACAAGCTGAGGAAAAAAACTGACAAATAGAGCAAATTTACCAAAGTGTCTTTCTGCTTTAATGTCTCCTCTATATACATCAATGGTATAGCTAAGGGTTTGAAAAGTATAAAAACTTATCCCCACTGGTAATAAAATATCTAGTGTACTAAAAGTATTTTCATCGATTATTTGATTTAGGTTTTCCGAAACAAAATTCCAATATTTAAATAAACCTAAAAGACCTAAGTTGGTAAAGAGACTTAGAAAAAGAAAACGCTTCTTTTTCTTGATTTCTTGTGCTTTTTCCATTGCAAGCGCAGCAAAATAGTCGACCGTAGTACTCAGTAAAATCAAGACTAAATATTCTGGCTTCCAGCACATGTAGAAATAATAACTACCTGCAAGCAATACCGCCCATCTGTATTTATGAAAACACCAATAATAGATCAGGGTAATAAACGGAAAAAATAATATGAATTGGATTGAATTAAATAACATGGCTATTGCTTCAATTTTTCTAATAAAATATCCACACCTAATTCAAGTCCTTTTTTATTCCAATGAGCATCGTTCTTAAAATAAAGGGTATCCTTTTGGTTCCTAAATTCGTCTAACAAATTGACTACAGGAACATCGTTTTTTTCTAATTCTTCATATAACTTAGATAAATATCCATCATAATTATTTTCTAAATGTTGATCACCGTAAACAGATATTTTATCGGGAATGGGCATAAAGACCAATTCTAGATTATAGTCTTTTTTCAACATCTTCTTAATTGATAAAAGGTTATTTACAACCTTATTAATGTATAGCGGTGTTCTCTTTATCGGTCGTTCATAATTAATGAAGCTCTTTTCTACAAAATTCCAGTCTCCTTTTTTGATGACTTCCAATTTAATGACCTTCCCCCAGAAAGATCGTCTCATTTTTTTCAGACCTTGACTTAACCCAAAGCTCAAACTACTTTTTTGCCACATGAATCCATATCTTCTACCCCTATCAACAAAATTGTCATAAATCAAAGGGGGATAATAAGTCAACTTATCTCGAAAATTAGAAAGACCAATTGCAATTTTATATTTTTCTAATTGCTCAATTCTTGAGGTATTGTCAATAAATCCGGCTGGTCTCTCTGGCAAAGATTTGCCTAGTCGATCAAATACAAACCTCTCAATGCTTACTAAAACAAATTTTCGACTTCTAGCTTTCTCCTCTGGAATATGATAGGTTTCTAATAGTTTTTTGAAATTTACATGATTAAACAATGATTCTATTTTTCTACCATCTATCATGGATTCATGAGAGAACATGGTAAATACATTTTTATCGGTCTTGGATTCTATAATCTCATCAAAATGAGGGATAAAGCTATCTCCTATAAGAAATAGATCTGACTCTATTGCTTCACTATTTGGTCGTGTTAGACAACTTTGAAAACCGAATTCGGGAGAAACATAATAATTAGCTTCTTTCGGAACATCAGATAATAAAACCGTAGGGTAAGATGGTGATAAAACGGATATAGCAAAAACGAATATTGGGAGTATTCCAATTGTAATAAAAATAAATGTTAATATTTTGCCCTTATTTTTCATCTTTTAAAACTGGAAGTAAATAAAGCTTTGAGTTGTAAAATTACCGAAAACAAGGATAACAATAACACCCAAAAAGTAAGTGCTGAATCTGATCACAAAATGTTGCTTATTAAAAACATCCACCAGATTATATTTTTCGTGAATCCATTCAACTGCAAGCATAAACAATATTGCAATTGAGGCAATTAATATTCTTCTATTTCTAAGGAAGGAGGAGTTTTCAAAGAAATCAATAGCACTACCAAGTGATAAATTGGTAAATAAATTAGATATGATAGTAGACACATCTCCTATAGCATTGGCTCGGAATATTATACAAGTAAAGGTCCAAAATACATAGGTCAAAGCAATACTTACCATCCCATAAACCATCGGATTCACCTTCTTTGCAAATCTTTTGCGTCGCTTTCGCGTGAAGGTTTCATATGCAATCGCCACGCCTTGTAAAAAACCCCATAAAATAAAGGTCCAGTTGGCTCCATGCCAAAAACCAAAAACCGTAAATGAAATAAGTGCCACAAATACATAAGAATAGCTACCTAAATTCCGCATACCTAAACTAAGTGGCGTGAATACATAATCCCGAATCCAAGTAGAAAGAGAAATATGCCATCGCCTCCAAAATTCAGTCATGTTTTTACTTAAATAAGGAGCATTAAAATTCTTCATCAAGTCAAAACCCAGCACTTTTGCACTCCCAATAGCGATGTCGGAATAGCCAGAAAAATCAGCGTATAACTGGAATGTAAATAATATGATCGCAATCAACACGAATATTCCTGAATGTTGATCCGGATTATTAAAAACTTGATTTACCAACATAGCGCAATTGTCAGCAATCACTACCTTTTTAAAGAAGCCCCAAGTAATTTGCTTTACACCAGCAGAGATATTTTCATATTGAAAGTCTATATTTTTATGAAATTGGGGCAGGAGTCTACTTGCTCTTTCAATAGGTCCCGCAACAAGCTGTGGAAAGAAAGTAACAAAAAGCGCAAATTTACCAAAGTGTCTTTCTGGCTCGATCTGTCCCTTATAAACATCTATAGTATAGCTCATGGTCTGGAAGGTATAAAAAGAAATACCTACCGGTAAAAGCACATCAAAAAAGGGGATTTCACTTAGGACATTTAATTTATTGAGAACGACGTTTATATTTTCACCAAAAAAATTAAAATATTTAAAGCTGAATAACAAGCCTAAATTGGTGAACAAACTAAGATATAAAAAAGGTCTTTTTGCCTTTGCTGATTTTGCCTTAGAGATTTTTATTGCTGAAAAGTAATCGATCACGGTACTAAAGAAAATCAGAATGACATATTCTGGTTTCCAGCACATGTAAAAATAATAACTAGCCATTAAAAGTAGCTTCCATCTATGCCTATGAGGAATAGCATAGTACATAGCCAAAACAATAGGCAAAAAAAGCAGAAAAGAAATAGAATTAAATAGCAAACTATCTAAATTATAAAATGAAGCACTTATAAGAAAAGAAATATTCTATTCCATGTTTTGTCTATATTACTCTTATTAACATTATCATTTATCCTTGGTCCCAATATATAACCTATGATACTTATATCTTGCTTTTGAGTACTTTTAATCCATTAAATACTATAAAACCTTTACTTTTTTATAATTGGTTCTTAAAGTTATAGAATTATCTTGATACTCTAATGTGAGATTTGGGTTATAAAACGGATCTGCGAATTCATCGATTTTCCATTTTTCATTCAAATATTTGGCCTCCCTTTCTGATCGAGCCATTTTCTCTTCATCTCCATGTTCATATCCTCTACTTATTGACTCAAAATGAAATAATTCTGCATAAGGAGTAAAGATAACTCTAAAACCTTTTTCTCTTAACTTGAGACAATAATCAACATCATTAAACGCTATTTTTAAATTGACTTCATCCAAGCCTCCTACTTGTTTATAGTTAGATTTCTTAGTAAGAAGAACGGCGGCAGTGCAAGCAGAATATTGTTTAATTAGATTCATATTATAATATCGATTCTCAAGGAAGGGAAGCCCTTTAAATACATGTCCTGCCCGTCCTTTTATACCAATTACTACTCCTGCATGCTGAATAGTATGGTGCCTATAGGATAATTTAGCCCCTACAGCACCGACTTCCGGCCTTTGGATATGTTCTACCATATTCTCTAACCATCCTTCATTTTTGACCTTAATGTCATTATTTAGCAGTAGAATATATTCAGAATCTACTTTTTCTACCGCCCAATTATTTATCGCTGAATAATTAAATTCTTCAGTGTAATCGAAAATTTTTATTTTGGAATTTGTCTGCTTAATCTGTTCAAGATACTTGATAGATTCTTCCTCTTCACTATTATTATTAATCAATAGTAGCTCAAAATTTGGATAAATTGTTTTTTCAAAGATTGAGTCTATACAAGTCTTTAAGAAATGTATCTGATCTTTAAATGGAATAATAATTGAAACTTTATCATATGATAAGATTCTTCTCTTTACTCTATAAGAGCCATCCCAATTCCCTCTAAAAACCTCACCATCAATATCGTTTCTATCCAAATAATCTGAAATAGATTGAATTCCAGCATCGATGGCATATGATTTATTTGCCATTCCTGATGCAGTGCTTGTTGTCAAAGTTCTCCAGTGATATAGAACTTTTGGTATATGATGAATTTGTTTCGTTTGCTCTACAAATCTTAATAAGAAATCATGGTCTTGAGCTCCTTCGTATCCTTTTTTCAACCAACCGATCTTATCTCCAATTTCCTTCCTAATGGTAACAAAGTGACAAATGTAATTATTAGAGCATAGCAGATCTATATCAAAATCAGATTTAAAATAATGTCCAGATCTATTACCATATTCATCTATTTTATCTTCATCAGTATAAATCAAATCTAAGTCCTTTTGTTTATTTAAAGCAAAAACGACTTCTAATAAAGCGTCTTTTGTTAACTCATCATCATGGTCTAAAAAAGAAACAAATTCACCTGTTGCACTTTGTATCGCCTTATTTGTGGCAATTGAAATTTGATCATTTGTCTCACTATAACTTATTTTTATTCTTGGATCTTTTCCTTCCCACTCTTTTAAAGTCATAAGTGTGCTTTGGCTAGTTGATCCATCATCGTGTAAACAAAGCTCCCAATTTTCATATAATTGAAATAATACTGATTGAATGCACTTATTTAACCAAACAGAATCAATATTGTATGTTGGTACGATAATAGAAATTAACGGCTTGTAAGCAATTTTCGGTTCTTTACTAAATAAATGTCCTTGTTTATTATCGAACTTATCTTTTTGAAGAGCTAGAAAAGTATTATATCTCCTTGTATTTTTTAGATTTGCAAGTATATTTTCATTTTCTATTTCTTTTAGATTCAATTTCTTGGTATAGATTTCACCATCCAAAAGATGGAATTCCAATACAGCTTTTTTATACCAAATAAAATTTAAATTCAAATAAATATAAAATCCTGAATTCTTTGCTTCCTCAATATATGGATATAAATTCACCACATCTGGTCTGTTAATTCCATATAAAACGTAGGTTATGGCATCTTTCCCTTTGTTTAAAATTATCTTTTCAATTTTATTACCTTCAGAGAATGCCCAACCCCAAATAGCTATCTTATATTTATATTTTATAGCTCTTTCGACATTTAATTGAATCATTTGTTCATTTGTTTTTTCATAGGTTGAAATTAATTAAAAATCATTAAGTCCTTAATTCTTTGTGGTGTTATTATGCTTGTCAAGAATAATATTTTGTATTAATTTATATTTTCTAATAGTAATCTAAATAGTATTTTTTCATGAAAATAGATTGGCAAAAAATTACCATTCTAATTGGAATATGATTTAATTTGCAGTCTTTTTACCATTTTAGTCAATAACCAACAAATTGAAAGGAAATGTCACTTTCCTTTCCTTACCTTCACATCTAACTTTTTTACATATATTACTAACTTATATATAATGATGCTCAGAACAATTATATCCATATTCCTGCTAATCCCATTTCTTTGTTATTCTCAGGTAGACCCTGATTTGGAATCCATTTTCAATGAAGCATTGCAAAGTCAAGTAGACAACGGTGATTACGGTGTCTCTGCTGTCGTAATCTTGCCAGATGAAACTATTTGGGTAAGTGGAGCTGGTGTAGACTTTGAGGGTGAACCAATCAATCATATTACTGTGTTTTGGGGTGGATCGAACACCCAAACGCATATAGCAACAGTTATCTATCAAATGTATGAAGCCGGTTTATTTGATCTTGAGGATCCAATATTTGACTATTTAGAAAATATAGAAAATGTAGATCCGAATACAACAATTCAGCAATTACTGAATCATACGAGTGGTATTTTTGATGTAACCCAACATGCTGCTTTTTATAGCACTGCACTCGAAAATACCGAGAAGATCTACGAACCGGAAGAAATTCTATCCTTGTTTTTAGATCAAAGCCCTGCTTTTGAAGCTGGATCAAAATTCGGATTTAGCCACACCAACTACATATTATTAGGTCTTCTAATAGAAAATATCTCAGGTCAACCCATTGAAGAATATATCAAATTTAGAATTTGGGATCAAGTGCCTTTGAATAACACTTTTTATGGAGGAGCAGAACAATTTAGTAATTCTTTTGCTGGACTTTGGGCAGATTTTGAAAATCAATGACAACTGACCGATTATAATGATATTAGTTATAATTCCCTTCTATCATTAAATTGGAGTACAGGAAATATTGTGTCAGCACCACTTGATGCCGCTAGATTTATCAGAATGTT
>Ga0114956_1000302_pt1 | contig 33727 bp, 27 predicted proteins | sample MaitaG_FD_87304 | JGI IMG/M metagenome (GOLD analysis project Ga0114956, IMG submission 87304) | Marine algal microbial communities from Maine, USA - Maine_Asex2 metaG | ecosystem: Host-associated > Algae > Red algae > Unclassified | place: Maine, USA | collected 2015-01-05 | reverse complement strand
AAAGGTGTAGGCATGCATGAAGCAAAGCGAAATGATTTTCGCTAGAGATTCCCGCTTAACATGTGATTAACAAACCTTTGAAGCTCATTAACGAAGCAGAATGAGCAGACTGGTAAGTTTGATCTACATGAAGAAATCACCAATATATTTCGCTTTAATTATGAGAGCCATTGTATTTACTGTCTTATCTGTTTTTACTTTTCAACTTTATGGACAAAGAGTCGCCTTCCAAAACGTCCATGTAATTCCCCTCACATCAGAAGACGTGATCATAGAAAACCAAACGGTTTTGGTTGTTGGTCAAAATATTCGAAGTATTTCTCCACACCAGGAAACCGAAATACCAAAGGGCTTTAAGGTAATCAACGGAGAAGGATTAAAATACCTTATGCCGGGAATGATGGACAGCCATAGTCATTTGCCGATCACGCAAGGTCTGCCTATGCCGATGGATGACTATCTTTTTCTCCAGTTGGCCAACGGTGTTACCAGCCTTCGTTGCTGTCGATACGAAGAGACTGCTATGGCGCTGCGAGATAGCTTGCTGGAGAATGAGGTCCTGGCGCCTCGTCTATATTTGAGCTCTCCGATGTTATGGGCGACCCATCAAGTTGGCATCACATTTGACTATTCCAAAGCTTCGACTGAAATACCCAGATTTAAGCAGGAAGGCTACGACTTTATGAAATTAATTAACGGACTAAACCCATACACACATAAAAGTATTTTGGAGGCTTGTAAAGAAAGTAATCTTCCTTTGGTGGGGCATTTGCCAAGGTCCGTTGGTCTGGACTATGCGATATCATCGGGTCAGAATGATATTGAACATTTTCAGGGTTACGCCGATATGATTGGAAATGAAGAAAGTAAACTGGATTCATTTATTCAGGAGACGGCAAATCACAATATTTACAATTGTCCAACCATATTTTGGTACGACGCAAATGCTCCATTTTTAGAAAAGGAATACTTAGGGAATATTGAAGGGCTGGAATATATTCATCCTGATTTAAGAGCGACCTGGGAGGAGAATTACGACAAGTACCGAGACGTTTTTCTCAGGGAGCAACCAGATGCCATAAATAAAAGGAAAAAGGTGCTGGAGAAATTTGCTAGCTCAAATGCAAGACTATTATTAAGTCATGGCGATGGCGACTACTGTGTACCTGGATATGGAATGTTGGAAGAAGCAAAGATTTGGCAAGCCGCGGGTATTGACAATTACCGCATTTTGGAGTCGGCATGCAAGAATCCTGCACTGTTCTTTTCGCAAGAGGACCAGTGGGGCACTGTTGAGGTCGATAAATATGCTGATTTGATATTACTCGATAAAAATCCACTCGACGACATTGAAAACATCCGTGGTATCGAAGGGGTCATGCTGCTGGGCAAATGGCTTTCTAAAGATGATATCGCACAAGGTCTCAAGCAGATTGAGGCGTCTCATACCAAATAGCTGAGTGGCGTAGAGAAAGTTTTGGAAAACGATCATAGTTTTTGCTATTTGCAATATGCTACGATATTCCACTCTCCTAGCGACGGCCCTCCTTGGTTTGGTGCTTACCCTCTCGAGTTGTGATTTATCAACTTCGAATGTTTCGGCAGAATCATCCAAGGCAGACGGCAGAGTGTATTCGAACTATGAAATGCACATTCAGCATGGGATGGAGCTGTTTAATCTCCACTGTGCCAGTTGCCACGGTTTTTCTGAGAACGGCATCGGCCCAAATCTCACTGGTGTCACTTCGGAAGTTGAAAAGTCCTGGCTTGTCGATTTCATCAGGAATCCGATCGAGATGATTCAAGATGGGGATAAGCGAGCTGTAAAATTATTTGAAAAATACAAGACATACATGCCTCCTTTTCCTTCATTTGAAGATCAGGACGTTGAAGATATTCTGGCGTTCGTTCACAAATTTTCTCAAGGAGCCAAACGCAGTAAAAACAATCGTCCCGGCGGCATCTTAAATCCGATTGCTGAAAAAATTCCGGTATCACCATTGTCATTGGTGCTGGAGGAGCAATTTAAAGTGCCCGCGAGCTCAGAGGTCGCACCGATCACCCGCATCAATCAAATGGAATCAATCCCGGGCGGTCGCCTATTGTTGCACGACATCCGGGGGGCACTTTATGAAGTGCATGAAGATCAAACGCTGTCAGTTTACTTAGATGTCTCGGAGCAATTGCCAAATTTTATTGACAACCCCGGTAAAGGTACGGGGCTTGCGAGTTGGGCCTTTCATCCCGACTTTCAAAACAATGGACTCTTCTACACCACGCACAGCGAGCCCCCGAATTCGGAAGCTGCAGATTTTGCAGTGCCTGATAGCATCGAGGTCACCCTGCAATTTGTCTTGCTGGAGTGGACTACAAATGATCCCGCAGCATCTATATTTGAAGGTACGCGAAGGGAGTTGCTCCGTGCTGACATGGTCGGTGGTGCCCACACTTTTCAGGACCTGGCTTTTAATCCGTTGGTCGAGCCCGGCTCTCCGGAGTATGGCATGCTATACCTGGGGATCGGAGATGGCAGTGCGGCACTGCGAGGATATCCGTTTCTTTGCGACAACACATCGTACATTTGGAGCAACGTCTTACGGATAGATCCGACTGGACGCAATAGCACAAATGGCAACTACGGTATTCCACCCGACAATCCTTACGTAGGCGTGAATAATGCGCTTCCGGAAATCTGGGCAAGTGGATTTCGCAATGCGCATCGCATCACCTGGGATGAAACAGGCTCTGGCAAAATGTTGATTACCAATATTGGTCAGCACAGTCTCGAAGAAGTAAATATCGGTATTGCGGGTGCAAATTACGGCTGGCCTTATCGAGAGGGAACATTTCTTTTTGACCCGGATGCAAATCCCGAATTGGTCTATCCTTTGCCTGATGATGACGTCGGCTACACGTACCCGGTCATCCAGTATGATCACGATGAGGGCAGCGCTGTATCGGGTGGTTACGTGTATGCGGGCAAGGCGATCCCAAAATTAGCTGGTAAATATGTTTTTGGTGATATTTCACTGGGTACATTATTTTATGCCGAGATCGATGAAATGATCGCTGGTCAGCAAGCACAATTGTACCGGTTGAATTTAATGATGGATGGAAAAGCGACTGATATGACGGAGATCACTGACAACAATCGCATCGATCTGAGAATGGGCACGGATAGAGATGGAGAGCTCTACATCATGGCTAAAGCAAACGGGGGCGTGTACAAGGTAATCGATTGTGTAGAAGAGACAATCTAAATTTACACCCTCGCCCGCAATGCTGCTGATCTGGCCAAATACTTGGCATGAATAATTTCCTCGACCGGCCGATTTTGCAACTTGCTTTCCAGCCATGAAATAATGTCGAGATAGAGAAATGCCCTGCTCTCATAGATATCGGACTGCATCTTCTTTAGCTTTTCCAACAAATTGGCAAATTGTCGTTGTACACTTTCCTCGTTCATCCGCGGCACCTTGCGCAAAAACCGAAAAATCTCAAGCTGTGTCGCCTGCAATTCACTCACTTTAGCAAGAAATCGATATACTGATTTGACTTGATATTCCAGCAGCACTTTATTCCCCAATTCAAAATGCGCAATCAGATTCAAGATACGTGCGAAACTCTGAATATCCTGCCGAAAATCTGGAGCTTTATTATTAATTATTTTATTGAGGTGAGTAATTGCTGTGCTCCAGTCGCTTGCGCTGAAATACATGCACGCAATTTTATAGTAGAATACGATGATGCGATGCTGATCCCAGTTGAAGGGATTCTTATCAATCGTCGATACGAGCTCAGGCATGCTTTTCAGGCCTTCCGTAAATGTGCCTGTGAGAAAGTGTTTATTGATCAGATGGATGTAGCTGTACAACGCGTACATCCCTTGCTGGTTGTAATTTTTTAATGATACTCGGTCAGGTAGATTTTCCAATATACCCAACACCGGTAGAAAGCGATCAGGGCGTTGCATCATGTAGAGAGAATTGAGCACATTGTGCAAACTCTTTAAATACAAAGGAGTTTCAGATTCGAGCAGTTCGGGAAATTCGTCAAATAGGTCAAACCACTTAACACAATATTTATAGTAGTTTGAAAAATCCTGATTCATGTAGTGGTACCACATGTAGGCTTGAAACAAGTAGGTGCGTCCGTAAAAACTGAGATCACCAAGATGGTGCTCGGGTAAATTTGATTCGAAAAAATTCTTGACAAATCGTCTGTCGTGCTCGTTTCGGACATGGCCCAGGTTGAGATAGAGACCATAGAGCTGCAAAGAAAAATTACTCAATGCAGTTGTTGTTGTGACTTCACTCAGTAGGCTACGTGACTGCTTCTTTAAGTCAGTAACTCTGGTATCCAGGCTGCGAGTGATATACTGAGACTCAATAAACTCTTCAAAGGAGGTGATGTTTAGCGCCAAAAGGCTCTTGCTGTTTTTCAATGCGAGCAGCTTCGCTTTCTGAAGTACCTCGAGCGCCTGTCGATATAGCCCTTTGCCATAGAGTATGTGAGCATAGTCGATTCGCTCGCGAATATCAATCTCGGTATTGCTGTTTCGTGCCAGAAGCCGCAAGCACACCAGCAATTGTTTGTAGAGGTGTGCTTTGAGATTTGAGAGTTGATGTCGCTTGATGGAGGGAATGCGTTTCAAAATAGTCTCCTCGTCAAAGACCTTGGTTCGGCTAATTTCTTCGAATAGTTTCAGGAAGAGAATCTCGGCAGACTCCTGATTGCGAGTGACAAATAGCCGAAAACTGCGCTTCTCAGCCTTCGTGAGGGCGTTCACTAGTCTTACCAGGTCGTCTGTTCGTTGAGTAGCCATTGTAAGTTAAATCTTCATTTATCGCTGGTAATCAGTAAGTTATATCATATGCTATAAGGTGTTGTCTTGTAATATCAGGCCTATTTAAGCCCTGATCTAGCGATATGAAGACTTACTTTTAGGACACGGAGTTAAAAGTGGATTTTCCACTGGTGATTTTCGAAGATAAGCGTTCGATGGAAAAGATTGACATATTTGATACAACTTTACGAGATGGTGAGCAAGTGCCTGGATGCAAACTCAATGAGGAACAAAAGATAAAGCTGGCTCTCGTGCTAGAAGAACTCGGCGTCGATATCATCGAAGCCGGATTTCCGATTTCCAGTCCTGGTGATTTTCGAGCTGTACAGTTGATCAGCCGTGCCGTCAAGACCAGCGTCGTGTGTGGTCTGTCGCGGGCGGTTGAAAAAGACATAAAGACAGCGGCTGAAGCTATTGCGGACGCAGCAAGACCTCGAATTCATACCGGTATTGGAACCTCAGACTCACACATCAAGCACAAGTTTCAAAGCACACGCGAGAAGATCATGGAGCGATCGGTCGCTGCGGTCAAATACGCCAAGACCTTTGTCGAGGACATCGAGTTTTACGCTGAAGATGCAGGGCGGACTGACAACGAATATCTTGCACAGATCTGCGAGGCAGTCGTAAAGGCTGGGGCCACAGTGCTCAATATTCCAGATACAACTGGCTATTGTTTACCACATGAATATGGAGCAAAAATCAAATACCTCAGAGAAAATGTAAGGGGTATTGAAAATGCCACGCTTTCTACCCACTGTCACAATGATCTTGGCCTGGCCACAGCAAACTCGATCCAGGGGGTGATCGAGGGTGCCCGTCAAATCGAATGCACCATAAACGGACTCGGTGAGCGAGCAGGAAATACAAGTTTGGAAGAATGCGTGATGATACTGAAGCAACACCCGAGTTTGCAATTTGAAACAGGGATCAAGACCGAGATGCTAAATCCGGTGAGTCAACTTGTATCAGACGAAATGGGCATGCCCGTGCAACCCAATAAGGCGATCGTGGGTTCGAATGCCTTTGCACATTCATCCGGAATTCATCAAGATGGGGTGATAAAACGGAGAGATACCTACGAAATCATTGATCCCAAGGACGTGGGCATCGATAAGTCAAAGATTGTGCTTACAGCTCGAAGTGGGCGTGCGGCCTTGGCCTACAGGCTGAAAGAAATCGGCTTCGATGTGACCAAAATAGAGCTCGATCATCTTTACTCAAATTTTCTTAAAATCGCTGACTCAAAAAAAGAGGTGGTTGATGATGATCTAGGCGACATGATGAAGACTCTCAAGAATAGTTCTGTTGCTCGATAGGCTTCGTTTGGATAGCTATCACACCCCGATAAAGTACATAAAGTACCATGGCAAAAACATTGTTTGATAAAATTTGGGATGCCCATACTGTAACCACTGTTGATGGTGGCATGTGCGTCATCTATATAGATCAACATTTGATTCATGAAGTGACGAGTCCTCAGGCTTTTCAGGGCCTACGTGACCGAGGGCTTCAGGTGGCGCGACCTGCTAAGACCCTGGCCACCGCCGATCATAACGTACCCACTAAGAATCAGCATCTGCCCATTGTGGAAGAGCTATCGCGCTATCAGGTCGCAAAATTGGATGAAAATTGCCGAGATTTTGGAGTTACGGTTTATGGACTGGGGCACGACAAGCAAGGAATCGTGCACGTAATAGGGCCAGAACTTGGAATCACCCAACCTGGTATGACGATCGTCTGTGGTGACAGCCATACTTCTACGCACGGTGCTTTTGGATCCATTGCATTCGGCATTGGTACAAGTCAAGTAGAGCAAGTACTTGCATCACAATGCCTCATACTCCAGAAACCTAAACGAATGCGGATCACTGTCGATGGTGAGCTGGCTCTGGGTGTATTATCAAAAGACATCATCCTTTATATTATCAGCAAGCTAACTGCAGCAGGTGGCACAGGTCACTTTATAGAGTATGCCGGATCAACCATCCGGTCGCTGAGCATGGAGGCTCGCATGACCATCTGCAACATGAGCATCGAAATGGGTGCGCGTGGAGGAATGATCGCTCCCGACGAGACGACCTATGAGTATGTAGAAGGACGCGAAAAAGCACCCCAAGGCGCGGAGTGGGATCGCAAACTCGCTTTGTGGAAAGAGCTCTATACCGATGCAGATGCAGTCTTTGATACAGAGTATCATTTTGACGCGGCAGACATTGCTCCGATGGTCACCTATGGCACTAACCCTGGAATGGGGATGCAAGTCACTGATCACATACCCAGTGGCAATCAATCTGAATCGTTTGCAAAGTCACTGGATTATATGGGGTTAGAGAAGGGTAAGTCCCTCTTAGAACATCCCGTGCAATATGTATTCATTGGCAGTTGCACCAACTCACGAATTGAAGACCTACGATTAGTTGCTGACTTTGTCAAGGGGCGACAGGTCGCAGAAAACATCACCGCTTGGGTGGTGCCGGGATCGCAGCAGGTGCGAAAGCAAGCGGTGGCAGAGGGCATCGATCAAGTCTTGATCGAGGCAGGATTTGATTTTCGAGAAGCAGGCTGCTCTGCATGTTTGGCCATGAATGAAGATAAGATTCCAGCGGGCGCTTACTGCGTCTCCACTTCCAATCGAAATTTTGAAGGTCGTCAAGGACCCGGTGCCCGCACCATATTGGCCAGTCCTTTGATGGCTGCTGCCACAGCAGTGGAAGGTAAAATTGTTGACGTAAGAGCATATTTGCAACATGAAGAAGCTTGATCAAGTAAACTCCACCTGTGTCCCTCTTCCCATTGAAGATGTAGACACAGATCAAATTATTCCCGCGCGCTTTTTAAAAGCGACGACCAAGGAAGGATTTGGCGACAACTTATTTCGTGATTGGCGGTATGAGAAAGACGATTCGCCCAAGGAAGATTTTGTCCTAAACAATGCTATCTATTCAGGCACGATCTTAGTCGCGGGTCGAAATTTTGGTTGTGGGTCAAGCCGCGAACATGCAGCTTGGGCTCTGGGTGACTATGGTTTCCAAGTGGTCGTCTCGAGTTTTTTTGCCGATATATTTAAGGGCAATGCGATGAATAATGGGATCCTTCCCATAACGGTTACCCAAGAATTTCTTGATGAAATATTCCGGGCCATTGAGGCTGATCCGGAGGCAAAGCTATCTGTATCTTTGACTAAGCAAAGTATTGCCATCGAAGGAAGCGATGCAAAGCAATCTTTCGAAATAGACCCATACAAGAAAATGTGCTTACTGAATGGCTACGACGATATAGACTATTTAATAAGCATCAAAGATCAAATCGAAGCGCACGAGGTAGCGCAGCCATAAATACAAAATACCACTCAAGATGAATTTTACGATATCCGTATTGCCCGGAGACGGCATTGGGCCCGAAGTTATTGATCAAGGCATCAAAGTGATGGATGCAATCGGCAATCGCTATGGCCATGAATTTCAGTACAACTTTGGTGACGTTGGTGGGATTGCCATCGACAAAACGGGATCTCCGCTGCCACAGGAAACAATCGATATTTGCATCAATAGTGATGCCTTGCTTTTTGGAGCCATTGGTGATCCCAAGTACGACAATGATCCGACCGCCAAAGTAAGGCCGGAGCAGGGGCTGCTTGGCTTGCGAAAGGCACTGGATTTATTCTGCAATATTCGGCCCCTCACCATTTTCAAGAATTTAAAACACCTCTCCCCCATCCGTCCGGAAAATCTTGAGGGTGTAGACTTTGTGGTTTATCGGGAGCTGATCGGAGGCATCTATTTTGGAGCGAAGGGCCGCAAGGAAGACGGACGATATGCATTTGACACATGTGAGTATCGGGTAGAGGAAATAGATCGAATTGCCGAGCTCGCTTTTGCAGCTGCGAGGCTGCGCAGAAAACAATTGATGCTCGTCGATAAGGCAAACGTGCTGGAGTCGTCTCGGCTCTGGCGTGAGCGGATTCAAGAAATTGCAAAAGAAAATCCCGACATCGAAGTTAGCTACATGTTCGTCGACAATGCTGCTATGCAAATGATTGTTAAACCATCGCAATTTGATGTGATCCTCACCACCAATATGTTTGGCGATATCTTGTCTGACGAATCCAGTGTCCTTGCCGGATCTCTGGGGTTGATTCCTTCTGCATCCATCGGTTCGAAGACCAGTATGTTTGAACCTATCCATGGATCGGCACCAGATATCGCAGGACAAGATCTAGCGAATCCGATTGCAACTGTTGCCTCCGTAGCTATGCTTCTTGATCACCTTAAGCTCACGGAGGAAGCGGAAACTGTCCGCACTGCCATATCTGATTTGCTCGAAAAAGGGATAGGTACAGCTGATCTGCGTGGGTTGGAAGCGCGAAGTTGTTCGCAGGTGGGTGATGAACTTGCGAAGTTGGTTGAGGATGTTAAGTAATGGTAAATCGAGCTAGGATACCCTGTCTTTTATGACATCCTGCACGTGGCACTTCCTTAATTTGCTCTCGACCCATGCCAGTGAATCTATGTAGATAAAGGAGCGGCTTTCATAGGGGTCCTTCAAAAGTTTCTCAAGTTTTTGTTTGGTGTCAAGGAGTAAGTTCTTGTCTGGTACTGTACCGAGACGTATTTGCTTTCTCACATAGCTAAGCAGCTCTGCCTGTACTTGATTTCGGTTCTTCATCTTGTCAAAAAATCGGGTCACTGATTTTTCGAGGTACTCCATCAGGGTGTAATTTCCCATCTCAAAGTGAGCCATCAGATGGAGTAGTCGAGAGTACGATTGAATATCCTCGCGTAGATGCCCAACCTTAAGGTTGATAATCATATTGAGATAGTCGATTGCTTCAGAAAACCGCCCGCAACCAAAATGCATCCATGCAGTGCGATAATAAAAGACCAAGATGCGATGCTGGTCCAATCTAAGCTCGTATTTCTTCAGTGCTTTGAGCAAGGGAGGCAATCCTCGCAGGCCCTCTTCAAATGTCCCTTCCAAGTAGTGCCCATTCATGTATGCCGAACTGTAGTAGAGGAAGTAGATGATGCGCGAAGTTGTATTTAGAGACTTCTCTTCTTTTGCATAAAAACTGCGCAATGCCTCAAGGTCGTTCGCGTGTTCCTCTGTTCTTTTTAATGTAAATAAAGACGTAAGGCAATAATGCAAACCCCGCATGTAGCTGTCCGGGTCTTCGTGAATCATCGTGGGAGTCTGATCAAATAGATCTGTCCATATTCGGGCATGCTTGTGGCAATTCTCAAAATCCAATAAGATGTAATACAGCCAAACATAGCTTTGGTGGAGATACACTTTTTCAAAAAATGTGAGACTTGCTTCATCTATATCTGGCAAGTTGGAGCGAAAATAGTCACGCACGATGAAGGCATCCTTCTGATCCTTTACATGACCTATCTTAATGTAAAGACCATGAATTTTTAATTTAAGATTGGTTAGTTTATTTGAGCTACTTAGAATGCGTGATCGCTTGGCAGATTCATCTATGAGATCTTCTACTTTATTGACGATGGTACGACTACGCGTTATGTGTTTCTCTTCGATTAATTTTTCAAACTCAAGTATTTCATAATGCAAAATGTCTTGGTTTGATGACTTGGCAAGTCCTTTCACTCGCTCCAGTAATTTAAGGCTCTGCATGTAGAGGCCTTTTCCATAGAGAATTCGTGCAAAGTCGATTTGTTCGCGAATTTCAATATCAATTTCTTTCTTGATATGAATCATACGCAGACTACTCAAAATCTGAGAGTACAAATGCCTCTTTAAATTAGAAAGTTGGCTCTTACTTAAATTTCTGAAGCGCTTAAAAACCATGTCTTCAGCATACTCATCCATCCCATCCAGCACATCAAAAAGGCGGATAAATCGTGCCTCATTTTTTTGTTGAGTACGATTGGCAAAGAGTTTGAAATTTCTTTTCTCAGCCTTGTTTAAGCTCTTAATTAGCTTAAAAAGTTGATCAGTTGTGGATATGGGCATAACAATTTAATTCTTAATAAAATACTGACTTACAGTCTATTGTATGGGGTAAGTCTCCCGAAGGGTGTCGCAAAAACCCTAACATGTCGTGTCTCTGAACCTACTGCAAGCGTCTAGATTTGAGACGAACAAAAGAGTCAAGCAATCCTCACAATTACAAAACACTAACGAAAAACTGAAAGTATGAAAAAGATCGAAGCCATAATCCGAGTTACTCAATTTGAGGCTGTTCGTGATGCTCTGGCAGAAGTTGGGGTGCAATTTTTCACCCTAAGTGAAGTGCGAGGTTACGGCTTACAAAAGGGTGCAAAACTGGTCTATCGTGGAGCAAATCATGGGGCTGATTTCATTGCCAGATTACAGATGGATATTTTAGTTCACGCCGACAAGGTAGGCTCTGTAATCAAGGCAATAGAAGAATCTGGCCGAACTGGAAAAGTTGGCGATGGCAAAATACTGGTGCTAAATGTAGACTCCGTGGTGCGAATACGGACCGGCGAGCGTGACGAAGCTGCACTCTAGCCGATCGCACATCTAGTCTTTCTCCAACTTATTACCTAATTCAAAAATTAAATTTTTATGCAAGCGAACGAAGCCTTAGAGGCTGCCACTCAGAGTCAGTTCATGGTAAATAATCTGTGGATTTTAATTGCGGCGGCACTTGTTTTTATTATGCACCTTGGTTTTGCCACACTGGAAGCCGGATTTGTCCAGCGAAAAAATGTCCTCAATATTCTCTTCAAAAACTCAATGATTATTTCCATTGGTATTCTCACATACTGCCTCTGTGGTTTTAACCTCATGTATCCTGGTTTTGCTGAAGACAGTTCAGGTTTTCTGGCGTTTGCCGGCGTGGGGCTTTCACACACCACAGAAGGATACAGTGCAGCAGATGGGACCTACACATATTGGACTGATTTTATTTTCCAAGCAATGTTTGCAGCTACCTGTGCGACCATCGTTTCAGGTGCTGTGGCCGAACGGATTAAATTGGTTCCCTTCCTTTTATTTGCAACACTGTTTGTAGCAATTTCATATCCCATCACAGGATCCTGGAAATGGGGTGGCGGATGGTTGGATGCCATGGGCTTCTACGACTTTGCTGGCTCAACACTGGTTCACTCAGTAGGTGGTTGGGCTGCACTGGCCGGCATTATTCTACTCGGACCCAGAGCGGGAAAATATACCGCCAAGGGGATGCGAGCAATCCCTGGTCACAGTATGCCGCTGGCTACGATCGGAGTGTTCTTGCTCTTTTTTGGTTGGTTTGGTTTCAACGGAGGCTCCGTATTGAGCGCAGATCCGGAGCTGGTCGGATTGGTGTTTGTGACAACCTCGCTGGCAGCCGCGGCCGGTGCGCTGGGCGCGTTTTTTACGAGTTACATCATGTTCCGATCGTATGATTTGTCGATGGTGCTCAATGGTATATTAGGCGGTCTTGTCGGTATCACTGCTGGGGCAGATGTGATGAGCCCGACTGACGCAGTGATCATTGGCTTCATTGCAGGTATCATCATACCTCTATCTGTCAGTTTCTTTGACCGACTCAAACTTGATGACCCGGTAGGTGCAACTTCGGTGCACTTGGTATGCGGTATCTGGGGCACGCTGGCGGTAGCCATCTTTGGTGACTGCGGTGAAGGTGTTGGCGGATTCATGGCTCAACTAACGGGCGTACTCGCGATCGGAGCATTTACATTCTTGTTTGCATTCATCGTGTTTTTTGCGATCAAAGCTACGATGGGTATTCGAGTAGATGTCGAAGAAGAAGCGCGTGGTCTGGATGTGGGAGAACATGGTATGTCCGCATACAGCTAGAAAATTAATTACTCAAGAATTCATCAAAGATCAAAAACAGAAAATATTTGCAGATATGAAAAATTTCAAGCTAACCATACTTACCTTATTAATGATGGGTCTTTCTCTTCCCCTTATCACTGCTCAGGAAGTTGAGATGGTTGAAGAAGAGGCAGAAGAAACCGGAAATACTCCACTCTCTATTTCTGGTTCCGTTGACGTGTATTACAAGCTAGACTTTGCTGGCAGCGAAGGAGCCGTTGGCAACATCAGTGGAGGTGAGAATTATACCTTCTTCGCTCCTGATCATAATTCTTTTTCAATCGGTATGGCCAATGTCATTCTGGAAAAAACGATGGGAAAGACTTCTTTTGTGGGTGATCTTTCTTTTGGCCCCCGTGGCGGAAGCTCCTCTATCGGAGTTGAAAGTATTGCCGATGGATCTTTTCATATTCAAAACTTGTACGTGTCACATTCATTTAGCGATGTTGTGACCCTTACAGCAGGATTTATGGGAACGTTCGTGGGCTATGAAGTCATATCGCCAAGCGCCAATTTTAATTATTCCACCTCTCATCTATTTTCTTGGGGACCATTTCAAAATGCGGGAATCAAGTTGGATTTTGCTTTGAGTGATCGATTTGGTTTGATGGTAGGTGTATTTAATGATTGGAATACCTATACGGATCCTACCAAGGGAAGGGACATTGGTCTGCAACTCTCGTACAATGTATCTGATGGATCGGATATATTTCTCAATTTTATTACTGGAGCGGATAGCGGCACAGAGATCGATCTTACGGCTGGTTTTCAACTTACAGAGACGTTCTTTTTGGGGGTAAATGCTGCTACCTACAGCAGTGGAGACGGCGAGCTCTTTGGCGGAGGCGACTCCGGATTTAGTGGCGTTGCTCTGTACCCACAGCTCTCTATTACAGACGACGTGAGTATAGGTTTGCGCGGAGAACTATTCTCTGAAAAGGAGATCAATGATATTTTTATCGGCGATTACGACGAAGCAGCATCCGTTTTTTCGCTCACTCTCACAGCAAATGTCTCAGCTGGGCCACTTACGTTCATCCCCGAATTTAGATTTGATTCGGGTTCTCAAGACATTTATATCGATTCGGATGGAATGGCTGCTGCATCGGCGTCGCAGTTCTTAGTCGCCGCAGTCTACTCATTCTGATTTGTAGGAATCACGAAACGCAAATACGTAAGAATCTGACAATTAGATACTTATCCGTTGTGAAGCGCGATTGGAGATTACAAAAGTCTTTTTACTTACCACCGAATTTTATTTGGTGTTCGATAGCTTCAGACTTGATTTCTATTTCATAATTCTTTAAATGGTTTCTATCATGGCAAAACACAAATTAGAGTATCTCTGGTTAGACGGCTACAAGCCCACCCAGAATTTACGCAGTAAGACAAAAGTTGTTGATGACTTTAGTGGCAAGTTGGAAGACTGCCCTATGTGGTCATTTGATGGCTCTTCGACTCTGCAGGCAGAAGGTGGATCTTCTGATTGCCTGCTAAAACCGGTGGCAATTTACACCGATCCTGCACGCAATAATGGCTTCCTCGTGATGACTGAAGTACTCAATGCAGATGGATCGCCGCATGAGTCAAATGGTCGCTCAACGATTGACGACAACGACAATGATTTCTGGTTTGGCTTCGAGCAAGAATATTTCATCATGGATACTGAAACAGGTCTGCCCCTTGGCTTTCCGGTAGGTGGATATCCAGGACCGCAGGGTTTGTACTATTGTTCAGTAGGCGGTAAGAACACGCACGGCCGAGATTTTGTCGATGAGCATGCTGATCTTTGCATTGCAGCAGGTCTCAATTTTGAAGGGATCAACCAAGAGGTGGCCTCCGGACAATGGGAATTTCAGCTTTTCGCCAAAGGCGCTAAGAAAGCAGGAGACGAGATCTGGGTAGCACGCTACCTGCTGGATCGTCTCACAGAATCCTATGGGTACTATATTGAGTACCATCCCAAGCCGGTAAAGGGCGATTGGAATGGCTCGGGCATGCATGCGAATTTTTCCAACTCACTGCTGCGTACTTGTGGAAGCAAGGAAGTGTATGAGCAGGTTTGTGAAGCTTTCCGACCAGTGACGAAAGAGCACATCGCTGTCTATGGGGCGCACAATGACCAACGATTGACTGGTCTTCATGAAACAGCCTCCATAAATGATTTCAGCTACGGTGTTTCTGATCGAGGTGCTTCGATCCGTATTCCGATAGCGACAGTAGAAAGTGGATGGAAAGGATGGCTCGAAGATCGACGTCCAGCTTCAAATGGTGATCCCTATAAGATCGCTGCAAGAATTGTCAAAACTGTTAAGAGTGCAAAGGTGATGAAACCTGCATGATAGAAATCGAATAGTTTTGAAGTGAGCCGTGATCATCCCTTGGTCACGGCTCTTCTTTTGCTATTTCGCCAGCAGCGATCGTGACTTTGCTTTCTGCTTTTTTACTTTAGCACCATGATACCCATCTACGGAAGCATGAGTCGGCCGGAAAATCCAGAAGAAGGCCTCCAAGAACTCATCAATGGCAGACTTACCTGGAAAGGAGGCGAATTGAAAATAACACTCGCCACCGACGAATTTACATCCTTGTGTCCTACCACTGGGCAGCCCGATTTTTCGAGCATTGAAATCATCTACGAGCCCAACGAATTTTACCTGGAGTCAAAAACAGTTAAGTTCTATCTGTGGTCATTTCGTGACCAAGGCGCCCATTGCGAAAGCCTTGCCGACAAGGTCTGCGACGATGTGGTCGCTGCCATCGCTCCCCGCAGTTGCATCGTACGAGTGAGTCAGGAACCGAGAGGTGGCATTGCAATTGTCTCTGAGGCTCGCAGATAATGTTCTCATTCCGCCATCTACTTCTTGCCATGGGACTCGTCTGTCTCTGCCATAGTGCGACCCAATCGCAATCTGACTCATCTGGTATCGTAGACGATATTTTGATGCGCCAACTGGAACCCTTTCTTGATAATCTGGCAGAGGAGAGCAGTTTCGATTTTAATACAATCGAAGATCAACTTCGCGAGTTTCTCATATATCCTCTCAATATCAATACTGCAGATCGAAACGAGCTGGAGCGATTGGGTGTCCTCACCGACCTTCAAATTGCTGATTTACTCAATTATCGAAATCGCCTGGGGGATTTTATTTCGATTTATGAGCTGCAGTCGATTCCGTCTCTTGATAAACAAGTGCTTGAGGTACTTCGCCATTTTGTCAAGGTCTCGGGAGACATGCGGGATGTGCAACTGACGCCGTGGCAAATGGTAAGGCAAGGTGAAAATGAGATGTATTTGCGATGGTCTCGAGTGCCTCAGTCCAAACGCGGTTATGAACCAAAAGGGGAATCGAGTGCTTCATATGTCGGCGATCCCAATCAGATCTACCTGCGCTTTCGGCACAACTATCAGTACAAATTTTCCTACGGCCTTACCATGGAGAAAGACCCGGGAGAGCGCTATTGGAATACGGATGGTAAACGCGGTCCGGATTTCTTGAGCTATCATTTATTTGTCAAGGACTACAGCAAGCGTCTTCGGTTTTTAGCGCTGGGAGACTATGCAATAAGTTTGGGTCAAGGCTTGATTATGCATTCTGGATTTGGGCGTGGTAAAGGCTCTTTGGCTACTCACATAAAACGAGGTGGGCAGGCTGTGAGACCCTACACCTCGGTAAACGAAGCTTCTTTTTTGCGCGGAGCGGCGTTGGGTCTGGCCTTTGGCGATCTCGATATCACTGTCTTTGCATCGCATAAGCGTGAGGATGCAAACTTGCTGGTCGACTCGCTGGTCGATTTAAAAGAAAGCACCCCTTTTTCTTCCCTGCCTCTCTCTGGTCTACATCGCACCAATGGCGAGCGGATAGATCGTGCGGGAGTGAGACGCACTGTCATGGGCACACGGCTTGGCTTTAACAGGCCCAATTTTCACATCAATCTCAATGCAGTGCGAGCAAGTTTTGATCGACCATTTGTACCCAACGGGAAAACCTATAGTCAATTTTATTTGCCCGGAAACTCCATTGAGAACGGCAGCATCGACTATACCTATATATGGCGCAATTTTCATTTTTTTGGTGAGGCAGCAATGAGTGGAAATCGCGGCCTTGCCATTGTGCAGGGATTGCTGATTGGCCTTAGTCGATATGCTGACCTGGCTCTGCTGTATCGCAATATAGATCGATCGTATCAAGGCATCCAGCCCAATGCATTTTTGGAATCTTCGCGGGCGGCAAATGAGCAAGGTATCTACATCGGATCAAAAATATCGCTGCATCGATCACTCTGGATCAATCTATATGCAGATTTTTGGAAGCAGCCGTGGCTTGCCTTTGGGGTGGATGGACCGAGCGATGGTCGAGAGTATTTAGCGAGAATTACTTATTACGAAAAAAGAAAAATAGAAGCATATGTCCAGTACCGCAACGAAATTAAAGCGAGAAATTATCGAGATCCAGAGGATCGATTTAATCGAATTTTCCAACGTTCGAGAAAACAATTTCGACTGCAATTAAATCACAAATTAAATCGTCGTTTCGAATTGCGCAATCGCATTGAATTTTCACATACTGCAACTGCACCAGCGGAATCAAGCAGAGGATTTGTAATTTTTCAAGATATCCTCTACAAGCCGATTACTTCTCCCCTATCGTTTACAGCTAGAATCGCATATTTTGATATCGAAGACTTTGCTGCGCGCATTTATGCGTATGAAAATGATCTACTCTATAGTTTTTCGATTCCTGCTTACTTCGGTGAGGGTATTCGGTATTATTTAAACGTGCGCCATAAACTAAATCGCGCTATCACCTTTGAAGTGCGTTGGGAAGAAACGAGGTTTCGTGATCGAGCAGAAATTAGTAGTGGCAATGAACAGATCGAAGGAGCTGTGAGATCACGGATCAAAGTGCAATTGCGTGCGAGATTTTAGACGGCAACTTCTTCATGCAAGGCATGAATCTCACGCGAGCTTTGACCCTTGTAGTCAGATGCCCATTTCCGGATGTACTCTGCTTCAGGATCGTACTTGCGTACCTGTGCGGCGAGATTATAATGAGTCAGTTTGCGATCGTCCAGATCGACATCTGCCACACGATTCCAATTGCCATAATTGCTGCAAGGGTCATAGTCGATCAATACTGATTCGAAATACGAAGCCCCCATCTGCCAATTTACGCCCATTGCATGCACCAAATAGATGGCACTGATTTGACGCCCCTTTGTCGAGAGATATCCTGTAGCACTGAGCTCCTTCATAAAAGCATTAATGAGGGGTTTCGCGGTGCGACCCTCAATCCATTTATTTAGAGCAGTGCGGTCATCCTTGAGCGCATGATTTATTTCAGACCGAATGCCCCCACGCAAGAATATTTTATTGGTATGTTTTTTACCCATGAGTCTCAAGAAATCGCGGCGCAGTAGTCCTTGTTTAATTATCTCTGCAGACGCACAGCAATTTCGATCTTGAGAAATCTTGGCCTGGAGATTTGCATAGACGCGTTTTGGTGAGATGCAGCCGCTTGATATCCATGGAGAGATTAAAGACGAATGGTCAAGCAGTTTGTGCTCATCCGTATAGGAAGTCAGATCATCGCGGAGCAGATATTCAAGTCGCAGTTGGGCCGTCTTTTCACCACCGACAAAAAGGGAATTTGGATTTGTTGCAGTGATACTGCGACCCGCCAACTCTTTGAGACTTAGCATCTCCCCGGCGTCTACCTCCGTGATCGCATTCAGGGTTTCCGGCCTTGGCAACGGTGCACGGACTGGTGTAATATCAACCACTTCCTTACGAAATGCACTAAATGTATCTGGCGTGTGGGTGACAGGAAAAGGCAGATCTCGAGTATAGTAGAGCATTTTGCCGCGGGTGTATCGGATCTCCTGTCCAATCGACCAAAGATTTTGTTCCAATCGATCCTGTACTAGAACTTCATCCCGGGTGCGTTCTCGATTGCAAAAAACCCACTTGGTGTGCAGTTTTTTTGCAAGGGCCGCAAGTTCATCTTCGGGTTTACCTAGTCGGATGATCAGGTTGCTGCCAAGTGCTTGCAACTGAGTCCTTAGATCCTTGATGCTTTCCAGCACAAATCGCCTTCGATGGTCACCGCTCTTCGGAAAACCAAAGTCTGTGTTATCCCGAAATTTTCGCTCGTCAAAGACGTACACAGGATAGACCTCGTCTACTGTGTGCAGCGCTTCCGTGAGCGCCTCGTTGTCATCCAGTCGTAAGTCCTGTCGAAACCAAACTATAGCTCGTCGTATCATCAAATTATCTCTTCAATGTATTCAACCAATCGTAAAAGAAAGTGTTCTTTTTATTAAAGATTACATTTACAAACGGATAGTCTCTTACATGGTTGAAAATAGATCGATATTCCTTATGAAAGTTGCAATTCTCTTGTTTTGTTGTTTAGTCTATATGAGCTCATGCAGTTCTGATCCGAAGGGTCACGTAACCGAATCGGTCGAGTTGAAATCAGATCTTCAGCCACTCTACGATGAAATCATGCTGATTCATGATGAGATGATGCCTAAGCTCAACGACATAACTAAGCATCAGACGACCTTGCGAAATCGGCTGGACACCTTGCGCACTCAGCCAGAGCTGAAGCAAGAAATGATGCGTACCAACTCCATGCTGGGTTATCTCAACCGAGCCGAAGATGCAATGTGGACCTGGATGCATGGATTTGGGGGACTCGATACCATCCAGCAAAATCAGCAGGAATCCTGGCTTCGCAAAGAGAGAGCGAGCGTCGAAAACATGAAAAACCTGATGCTAACCAGTATTTCGAAAGCAGAAGAATTTACCAAATGAGATTGTTAAGCTGTTTGCTCGTTCTGATATCAATGATTGCTTGTCAGAATGAGGTAGCCGATCGCACCTTGCCCATCATGGGCGAACGAGATGTCGTAAATGGTGACACGGTGTATCACACCATACCGGAATTTGAATTTATCGATCAAGAAGGTACAACAATCACCCGCAAGACGTTTGCCGGCAAGGTCATGCTTGCCGATCTTTTTTTTACCTCTTGCCCGACCATCTGTCCGAAGGTGAAACAGCAAATGCTGCGTATTGTCGAGGAGTATGAAGATGAGGAGCGTCTGGTGATTCTTTCACATAGCATTGATTATCGAAAAGATTCAGTGCCTGTGTTAAAACGCTATTCAGACAAATTAGGGATCAATGCTGACCAGTGGCATATGGTACAGCTCGAAAAGGATCAGATCGAAAAGTATGCCAACGAGTACTTCAATATTGCTTTTGAAGATGAGAATGCTCCTGGCGGATTTGATCACAGTGGCAGGATTATGCTCATCGATCCAGAAGGCCGTATCCGTGGGTATGCAGAAGGCACTGAGCCAGAAAGTGTGGATCAACTGATCATTGATATTCAGCTACTACTCGATGAAATTCCAGGGGTCATCTAATTCTTTAAGAAATTGATTCGAACTCTATTCGTTTTAGCAATTGTCTTCTTTTCTTGCCAGCCTCCGCGTTATCCTCAGGGCGAATCCCTTTACCGATACTACTGTGCCAGCTGCCATATGGATGATGGTTCGGGGCTTGTCGCGCTGTATCCTCCTCTGCTTGATGCGGATTACTTCCGGGAGCATCGGGACGATTTTGCCTGCATCGTGCGGTATGGTATCAATCATCCGATCGTGGTAAACGATGTACCTTTTACCACACCGATGGAAGGCATCAAGCGGATCAATGAGGTGGAGATCGCAAACATTTTCAATTTCATTCAAAGTTCGTGGTACCCCGAGTTGTCGACCCTTTCGGAAAAAGAGGTAAAAGAGCAACTGCAGCGTTGTGCTTCGGCAGCGGAGTAGGTACAATACAGGCGATTAGTGCGTTACTAAATCAGAGGTTATTGCACAGCATGTGGAGATCGTGGCTGCGATCGTTATTTTGACTATTTTTGGTACTTGCATTTAAGAAGATATGAGTAGAATTACTATCTGTTTTTGCCTTTTATTTTTCGGTGTTTGCCAAGCTCAGGTTATCGATCTGACTTTCGAAGGGTCTAATGGTGGCCAAGCTGTCCTGGTGGAAAACTGCGAAAGTGACACGTCCTACATTGTCATTGCAGGAAATCAAAATATGGCTGCGTTCTCGGGAAACATCGCACTGAGTGGATCTGCAGAGGCAGACTCCGATTACTCGATCGATCTTCCCGATGCGATCGTTATTGACTCGGTTACTCCATCTATTCGGATACCCATCCAGGTACTTAATGATGACATCATCGAAGGTCAAGAGACAGTTGTTATCCAGCTCACCGATCTTTCCAATGACAGCGTGATCGCAGAGATTAGCATTGATATTCTCGACGCGGTCTCGATCGAAATAGCTGGTCCCGATACACTCCAGGTCTGCCAAGATGCCCTTGTGAGCCTAAGTGCGATGTCCAGCATCTCAACGATAAGCTGGTCATACGGAGATACGGAGTCTGCCGGTTCGGCCATAGAGATCCGACCAGACGATGACTTGACTGTGATTGCATCAATTGGAGCAGGTAGTTGTGAGGCTAGCGACACGGTGGAGATTGAATTGATCGCTGGAGCAACCTTTGATCTGGGAGATACAGCTTTTGTGTGTCTTCCGAGTACGATAAACCTGTCTGTGAGCACCATCGGGCAACCCGGTGAACTGACTTGGGCACCGCTTGACTCGACGATCGAACTAGCAACCGGAGGCAATTCGGCCACGATAACGACCGACCAAACTCGCACATACACAATACAACTTACTACGGCCGATTGTGTAGTGGCCGACACTATTGTAGTGAGAGTAGATTCGCTCCCCACAGAAATGCCCATCACCAATGTGCCGGCTAAAGACAGTTACTGTCCGGGTGAAACCGTTTCACTCTTTTCACGATATCTGGATCCAATGGATTTTCCGGATGTCGAATACATGTGGACGTTTACAGCTGGCACGGCATTGAGCGATCAGGATTTGCAAAACTTTGCCTTCATTACGCAAGATACTTCCGTCTTCACTCGGGTTACGACTAACAATGCTTGCATGATCACGGATACCATCCTGATCAATGTGGTAAGGCCTCCGGTCGAGTTAAACATTACCGACACGACGGTTTGCCCAAATCAAGATGTACAAATTATACTGCTTACTGCAGACGAGCTTGATTCGTTTGAGTGGATGCCCACCGACGGTTTGCGCTGCGGAGGTATTTCTACCGGAGATGAGATAGAGTGTCCCGATCCCATTGCCAAGACGGCCCAATCCATGAGCTGGACGGTCACCGGGATGAAAGACGATTGTCCTGCATCTGCATCGGTCAATGTGAATATTGCACCGGTTCAACAACTCGTAGTGATACCTGATACGGCAGTGTGTAAAGGATCTGATGTGCAGCTTTCCATCCTTGATGCGATGGGATTTGGCGATTTTCAATGGCTCGGCACGAACCTCTCCTGTACGAATTGCGGAGTTCCAACTGCATCAGATATTACCGCCGCAGAGGGAAAAAACACGTTTAGTGTAACCGGTGAAAGCGCTGAGGGCTGTCTGGCACAGGGCTCTGTTGTGGTGCAAGTCTTTCCTGATTCGGATGCAGCGATAAACGTCTCTCCCGAAATAGATCAGGCATTAGGCGGCCTTGGCTCCGGCACAATCGTCACGCTGACCACCATTGCTGGTGGCTCTCCTTACACCTGGACTCAGAATGGCGAATCCATCGATGGCACGGGAGAATCAGTAACGGCTGTGATACGTGGAGGTAACAATAGTTTTCGGGTTGATTTCAGCTCTGCCAATGGATGTCCAGTGTCAGCCAACGTCGAAATAACTGGCGTACAGCCTACCTGGGGTATGCCCAATGCATTTACTCCCAATTCCAATGAAGATCCTCCGATCAACGAGCGCTTTCGTGTCGTGCAGATCACGGGCATGGTCGAAGTTGTGGAACTCAAAGTCTTCAATCGCTGGGGCCAGATCGTCTATAGCGACAACAATGAAAATGGCTGGGACGGAAATCACAACGGTAAAGCAGCTCCTGCTGAGGTGTACAGTTACATTGCTAGTGTGCGCTATCCGGATGGGGAGGTGGAAGTTCGGCGAGGCGAGGTAGCTCTCATTCGATAAGACTCATCTTTCCGTTGGCTTAAGCCAACGGCAATAGGGCTTTAGCTCCTTTACCGTTGGCTTTTGCTCCTTTACCGTTGGCTTAAGCTCCTTTACCGTTGGCTTAAGCTCCTTTACCGTTGGCTTAAGCCAACGGATATAAAAAGGAATGAGCGTTTGACAGAATCAAACGCTCAATACACCCTAAAAAATTAATAAACTATGAAAACAGTTGCGTTACAATTATACTAAGAAATTCTTAAATACTCTGCATTTGTCCCCACTTTTAATGTGTGAAAGAATGATTATGTGTGCACAAAGGTAAAATACCGTATATTTGCAGGGCGCAGAGAAATTTTCTGACTGTGAGTCAGGATCCCGCAACCCTTGCAAGTGTTAAAGTTCCGTTCTAGCGGGATTTCAGAGGAAACATTTAGTCAATTTCGCTCGTTCTTACAACAACCTTACAATAAATGTTTTCATGTCGACTTCACAACAACAAGAACATCCCGGAGAATCGTCCCCTACCGGGAACAATCCAATCGAAAATTTCCTGATTGAGCAGATTGCTAAATTGACTGGATCAAACGATTTTGGATTGAATTCAAGGGTGAAAAGAACGCTGGTTAAGAGATAGATTTTCGCTTAACCGCTTTCTTAAGATTCTTATATTTTGCTTTAAAGGTCTTTACCAGATTTTTATCCTTGGCTTGCTTTGCTCGCTTCTGACCAATCTTGTAACTTTTTAAGGCACCGACCATGTCTCCGCGTTGCACTTGCAACTCCGCTCTCGTGATCAAGTATTCGGGGTGATCTGGTTGTGTACTAAGTTTCTCTAGCCATGCTTCAATCAAGTCCAGTTGCTCCTCGTTTTGAGATGATTGCATAATATACTTGCTCGTTTCGTACAGCGCCTCGTCACCTGGAGGAATCAAGTCGTAGTATTCGAGCAATGCTTGCGTGTAAAGCTCCGGCTGAGTCTCCTTGTCGTATTTGTCTAGCTTGTATTCAAGTGCCTTCTCTGTACCCGAAACAGGATATGAATTGATGTAGAGATCCGAGACCTGATCCACTGACATGGCAGGCATGCGATTAAATACTGCATCGTTAACCATCAGGTCTATCGTTCTCTGCACTTTATCTTCGCCCAAAACTTCGAAGAAATGATTTTGATGTTCAACCAAGTGCTGATAAAGATCTGAGTCTACATCTTCTACAAAGTTGAAGACGAATCGCACATTTCGCGCGGTGCTCATGTCGGGACTGGATTCCAGATACTCGTCGACAACTTGCTTGTGCTTCCCATCAGGACTGGGGTAGATCGCAAATGCATAGTTGTACAAAAAGCTGGGCTTGCGATCTCCCTCTTTGTAGCGTTGGTCCCAGGCAGATCGCAGTCGGTCTGGTTCCTGAGCTACTTTCGCTTGCGCCAATAACTCGTGGATACGTTGAAATCCATGCATCGAGTGCACCAATGTCTGATCATCAGAAAGGAACATATAGAATGGCAAGGTGTGTGCATTGTACCGAGCACTCAAAATCGGACCCACACCGTCTTCAAGGTTGATCTTGAGATTGATGAAATTGTCATTAAAGAACTCATATACATTTGGGTGGATAAATACCTCATCCTCCATCAGCTTGCAAGGCACACACCAAGTGGCGTACCCGTCAATGAAAATCAGTTTGTTCTGCTCCTCAGCTTGTCGGATTGCTTCCTTGATGTCATTGTCAATAAAGTCAAGCTGCCCACTGCCTTGAGCGGCCATTCCTGTAGAGAAGAGCGCTAGCAATAGGAGTAATAATGTCTGAAATGTCTGAATATACATGCAATGCAAATATAGACCTTTTAGATACTAGGCCAGCCAAAGGGATCTGTCATTAGCGCGTAGAATCTGGTCTACCTCCCTTTAAATTCTTTCAGTTCTTAATGATCTGCTGCAGTGACAAGGCAGCATTTCCAAATCGACGCACCGCAACAAAATACAGGCCATTTGGCAGAGTAGAAATATCTACTTCTACTGCTTCTGTTCCATCCAGTGTCTGCACCACTTGACCTGTTGCATCAAGAATCCGGATTGAATAAGCACCGATCAGGCCTTCGAGACGAAAGATCCCAGATGTGGGGTTGGGCAGTAAGGTTATGCATGCATTATCCAGCTTGACGTCTGCAAAACCTGTAGTCATGGACGGTGGCCTTGGTCCGAGATGCGGCATTCCTTCTCCCCTCTCAACGGCTCCCATGTCGGGCTGTCCATCTGCCACAAATGGAATATTAACATTGTCTAATGACTCTCCCTGATCAAATAAAGAGGATCCAGAGTTCAACTCAAAACCCAGCATTTCGGGATCAACGCCGGATTCATAATCTGCAGGTAAGGCAAGTCCAGGCAGGTCAACTTCATGGTTGAAGGCCAAGCTGTTTGTTTCAAGTCCTGCTGCCTGAAGGTCTGAAAAAAGCGGATATCTAACATCATCCCATTTGAACCATTGCCCACCAATCATGTCTGCGCCAGATCTATTTGAAGAGTACCCATTGTAGTCCCAGTCATCAAAGAGCGAGGTGCTCTGAAGACTGAATTCCTCATAGACATATTCTCCCGCAAAGAGAATGTTGTTTCTAAAGTAGGTGTTTTGAAAACCTGTGGGACTTGTCGTGCCTCGATCGGTGGAGCCGGCGGTGTTATGCATGACGACAATGCCGGCAGGTCCGCGATTCATTTTGTAGGTCGAATTTTCAAAATTGAACAGGAAATTTCGCAATACATAGACTGGCCCGCCGTAGATTGGGGCCAGACTCAAGCCAGCTCGAGCGTTGACACACTTGTTGCTCCAAGTCCGAGTGTTGGCAATGGCTCCGTCTACCTCGATTGCATCGTCGACCAGATAAGCAAGATCGTTGTTGTGAATGTCCATGCCGAAACTGGTCTGATAAGGTGGCCCGTCCGTACTTATTGCATCACCAAAATTCCGAACGTGGTTGTAACGCACCACGTTCAGGTTGCCTCGTAGATCTATGGCACGCTCATCTGGAATACCAGTAGCCGGCCATGTGTTACGACCAAAGAAGTAATTGTCGGAGATGGTTTGGTCGTGCTCTGTTCCATCCTCCCGTCGATTTAGATACCCAAAATCGACATCCCTCACAATGTTATGCCGGAAGGTGATGTGCGCTGCATGAATGGCATCCACACCCCAATCTCCATTTTGGATGATGCACTGCTCGATCACGATGTGCTCGATGTTGGAGATGTTTTCGCCCAGTGTTATGATTCCCCTGCTGGTGCCTGCGCCGTCAATGATCGTGCTATCTCCGTCAAAAGAGCCTCTGAAAACGATCGGGCTGGCAGCCGTGCCAGATACATCTATTGAGACTGCAGCATAATTGCCAGCGGCAATGTGAAATACATCTCCTGGCTGTGCCTGATCAGCGGCCGCTTGCAGACCCAAATAGGGATCTGCTTGGGTGCCACTTCCGCCTCCGTTTCCTTCTGCTACATATTTGTCGTTGCCTCCAATTTCACTGGGCAGCTCTGCCTTGGTCGTAGCCGTGATCACCTCCGTGACGCTCCCACCATCGCTATCCGTGAGGGTCAAGCGCAGATCGTACGTTGTACCAGGGATCAGAAACATCGCACTTCCGGCGTGGTAGTTGTATCCTGGAGCCAGGCCGTCTACGATCGAAAGCGGATTCGCTCGCATGGTGACCACTCCCGGCAGGTAGCTTCCCGCACCCGCTTCGCTATACTCCAAGGTCATTGTACTATTTAAATTATCATCGCCCTGCAGATTCCACAATACCCCGATGCTCTCATAGGTTGCATCCACCTGAATACTGCCTGTGGTAACTGCAGATACCGGTCCCGCCAGCAATGGAAATCGGGGGCCGAGTTGTGGCATTTCAGATCCCTCTTCCAGCGCACCCAAGTCAGGCTGACCGTCAGAGACAAATGGATCATTGATGTTGTTGAGAACCTCACCTTTGTTGGCGAGCAGAGACCCTGCCGCAAAAGCGAAGTCAGATTCGTCGGGATCAGCTCCAGATTGATACTCAGACGAAATGGGAATGCCTGGATATTCTATGTCATGATCAAACGATTCACTATTTAACTCCAAGCCCCCGGCCTGCAGATCTGCAAAAGTCGCATAGCGCACATCATCCCATTTGAACCACTGCCCCCCAATCGTGTCTACTCCTGATCGATCGGAAGAATAGCCATTGAAATCCCAATCGTCAAAAAGTGAGGTGCTTTGTAGTTCATACTCTTCGTACACATACTCACCGGCAAACAAGACATTGTTTCGGAAGCGCGTGTTTTGATACCCAGTCGGACTCGTGGAGCCCCGATCCCAAGATGCTGCCGTATTATGAATCATCACCAGACCAGCAGGAGATCGATTCATCTTATAGGATGAAAACTGAAAATGCAATAAGAAGTTACGAAAGACATAGCAAGGACCTCCGAATATTGGTGCTACACTTATACCCGATCGGGCGTTGATTCCTTTGTTGCTCCAGATCCGTACGTTGCCAATCGCTCCATCTACCTCTATAATGTCGTCGCCCATGTTGGCGATGTCGTTGTTGTGTATATCCATCGAGGTATTCTGCTCGTATGGCTGGCCATCTGTACTGACTCCATCTCCAAAACTCCTGATGTGATTGTAGCGCACGACATTGCGATTGCCACGTAGGTCGATTCCACGATCGCTGGCATTGACTTCCGGCCAATTCACCAGCCCAACAAACTGATTGTCGGAAATGGTCTGATCGTGCTCACGCCCACTTTCTCTGCGGTTGAGGTAACCAAACTGCACATTGCGTACGACGTTGCGACGAAAAGTAATGTGCTGAGCGTGCAGGGCATCGACACCCCATCGACCATTTTGCAAGACCATCCGCTCGATCACGACGTGTCGGATCGAATCTGAATTCTCGCCCAGCGTGATGATGCCTCGGTCGGTACCTCCTCCCTCTAGTGTTGTGTTTCCATCTTCTATCGCACTCCCTCTAAAGACAATTGGATTTTCCAGGGATCCCGATATGTCAAGCGAAAAGGGACTGTAGACTCCGGCAGCCACATTGAAGATGTCACCTGGCTCGGCATCATCTGCCGCCGCCTGGAGCCCCAGATACGGATCTGACTGAGAGCCGCTTCCGCCTCCAGATCCCGGCACTACGTAAAGGTCATTGCCCTGTAGGGTTTCTGCCAGTTCTGATTTGGTCGTCCCGGATATGATTTCTGTTGCATCGCCACCGTCTGGATCAGTGAGGGTAAGGCGTATGTCATAACTGCTGCCGGGCTCAAGAAACAAGATCGACCCTGCATGATAGTTGTAGCCGGGGGTGCTGCCATCTATGACGGATAGGGGATTGGCTCGGATGGGCTCGAGTGCAGGAAGGTAGGCTCCCGAACCACTGGGTCGATATTCGATCGTGAGAGAGCTATTGAGATTGTCATCGCCCGTGATGGTCCACCCGATACCCAGATTGGTGAACGTAGCATCAAGCGTGATCGCACCTGGGATGACACTATTCTGAGCAATAAGTGAAGTGGTACTCAGGCACATGAGGAAGAGGATCGACTTTGTTCTCATCATTTTAATGTTTATATGACTAATCTGGCTCTAGACCAGAACAAAGTGTGTTCGCACTACTGCACTAATTACTATTTCAAGGGGTCAACGACACAGACAAGAGATGCAATGGTACAAAAGCGTTGCCTGAGATCGAAATCTCTCTTCATTCTAGTTAAGTCCACCCAGCATATCCGCAAGCATATCGCGAAAGGTCAGCTTAGAATCAATGAGCTCTTTGGTAATCACATCAAACTCAGTGAGTGCGTAAAGGATCATTTCTTCCGCAACTGGAATTTCTGATGACTCTGAGGTTATTTTCTTTGCCAACGCAGTGAGACCAGGGACTTGACTAATCTTCTTGCGGTAGTCCTTTTCGCTTTCGTCGTGAAAGAGCTCTATCACATTGCCGTCGTTAAACCAACCACGCACATCTTCAAAAAGATCCACTTGACTCTTTTGCCGCAATTTGTCCGGATTGGGAAAGGTATGCATGAATTCTTTCTTGATCGCCGCACCGATCAGGCTGAGTGCCACGGCATAGGGGCCCTCCTGCTCCCCCTCGTAGACCAATTCTACTTTGCCGGTGATGGCAGGGATCATGGACCAAAAATCACTTAAACGTACAGTGCTTTTTTTCTCTTTGTTTTTCAGCATCCTGCGTTCGGCAGAGCTGATCAGATTCTCCATGCCGGAGATACTGAGTCGGGCTGATACACCGCTATTTTCATCGATCAGATCACTCTCTCGAGCGACGAAAGAAATTTGTTCCAGCAAGGTCGAAACCAGCTCTGGGATGACAATGCCCTCCTGTGCCTTGGCAGGCTTCATTTCTTGACTGGTGATCAGCATCGCGTCTGCAATGCTCAGTGGGTAGTGAGTAAGGATCTGGCTTTCTATCCGGTCTTTGAGTGGCGTGATGATGCTCCCACGATTAGTGTAGTCTTCTGGATTTGCTGTAAAGACAAATTGCACATCGAGGGGAAGACGCAACTTGAATCCCCGTATCTGGATGTCTCCTTCCTGCAAAATATTAAAGAGTGACACCTGGATGCGCGCCTGTAAATCTGGCAATTCATTGATCACGAAGATGCAGCGATTGGCACGAGGTATGAGTCCGTAGTGAATAACCCGTTGATCAGAATACGGTAGCTTTAAGGTTGCTGCCTTGATTGGATCGACATCACCAATGAGATCTGCAATACTTACATCCGGGGTCGCCAATTTTTCCACATAACGGCGATCGCGATGCACCCACTCGATGGGAGTGTCATCGCCGTGTTCTTCCACTAGGTTCTTTCCAAAGAAGGAGAGTGGATCAAGCGGGTCATCATTTAGCTCACTGCCTGCAATGATGGGCATATATTCATCCAGCAATTGAGTGAGCAATCGCGCAATCCGCGTCTTTGCCTGACCGCGCAATCCAAGCAACAAGAAATTATGCCGGGAGAGAATGGCACGTTCTACATCAGGAAGAACCGTTTCTTCAAAACCGATGATTCCTGGAAAAATCGTTTCACTCTTCTGCAATTTTGAAATCAGATTGTCACGTAGCTCATCTTTGACCGACCTGCTAATGTATCCGCTTTCTCTCAGTGCTCCCAATGTGACGGGTCTGCTCATGTATTGACAAATTTTTCTTGTTGAATAAATGGTGCGCTTTTCGTTTGAAAGAGCTCCAATGCCTCGAGATATCGATGGTCTATTTGGTATTTAATATTCTCTAGAAGGTATTCTGCTGTATCATAGTGAGCAAAGTCTGGCTGACATTGCTCGGCAAGCAAGGATTTCTTTTCCATGGCCGCGTTAAAGCAACGCTCCAGCTTGCTTAGTTTGGAATCACTCAGGGGTTTTGACCCCGCCCACATTGCAAAAACAAACGGCAATCCAGTGAGCTCTTTCCAAAGGGTGCCAAGGTCATAGACAAAATCATATTTGTGGCGCAGATGCAGCGCACGATCACCAATTACGAGTCCTGCCTTTGACCCTTTGATCTCTTCCTCATAATTGGCTTTTCCAATAATGAATGTCGGATCAATTTTCAGATGTTCGCGGCAGAGTATTTGCAACAGTAGGTTGGAACTGCGCGATTGATAATCAAGGTATATTTGCTCTGCCTTTTCTATTGGTTTTTGCGACAGTAGACAAACAGATCCTGCTGCGCCATCGCATCCGATCCCCCACCCTTCCAGCAGATAGCATGGGTCTAGCTCGGGGAGAATGGCAATCGGTACCAGACCGAGATCTACCTCCCCTGCCAGCAGCCGATCGGCGCATTTCGCGGGGTTATCTTGCACTACCTCTAGCCAGCCGGATTTATGCTGCTCAAATCCAGCTGCATATGGCTTTGAGTTAAGATACTCTACGAGTGATACAGTAAATGTTGCCATTGGTTGCTTACTAGTTCAAAACGGGTAAATCCAAGTATCCTCTGATTTCATCTTCACCCTCAAAAACATGATCTGTAAAGTCCTTTACGACTCCATATAATGTGTCTCTTTCGATCGCAGTACGACCCACTGCCTGTATAAGCCCGACCAGATCTTTGGTTGAGAGCGCTGGATTTTGTTCTTCTGCACCGGCCATGCTGTAGATTTTGGTTGTGTCATCGATGGTACCGTCCAGGTCATCAACTCCAAAAGCAAGTGATAGCTGGGCTGTGGTACGACCGATCATTGGCCAGTAGGCTTTGATGTGGGCAAAATTATCAAGGTAGATCCGTGAGATTGCATAATTGCGTAGATCTTCTACCACTGTCGATTCGGCTATATGCGACATTTGATTGCCCTGATTTCGAAACTTAAGCGGGATAAATGTCTGAAAGCCTCCGGTCTCATCTTGCAAGGATCTTAGCTTAGCCAGATGATCTACGCGATGGGTAAAATCTTCGATATGCCCATACAGCATGGTCGCATTACTGCGCATACCTAGTTGGTGCCAGATGCGGTGCAACTCCAACCATTGATCACCGGTGCACTTGTCAGCAGCAATTTTTTCCCTCACATCAGGGTGAAAAATCTCTGCACCACCTCCCGGTATGGAGTCCAGACCAGCTGCTTTCATGCGACTCATTCCATCTGCATAAGAGATTTTGGCCTTTTTGAAAATATAGTGAAACTCAACTGGGGTCAAGGCCTTGATGTGCAAGTCTGGTCGATGGGATTTGATGGATCGAAAAAGGTGCTCATAAAAGGCGACGTCATATTGCGGCAACACACCGCCTACGATATGTACCTCGGTCACTGGAGTATCATCGTACGACTCAATGATCTTCATCATATCATCATGGCTGTGCTCCCAGCCATCCTCTCGATTTTTTATCAGCCGCGAATACGAGCAGAATGAGCAAGTGTAGATGCAGACATTGGTGGGCTCCATGTGGAAATTGCGATTGAAATATGTCCGGTTTCCATGTCGCTCTTCCCGCAATTGGTTTGCCATCCGACCGACTTCAGCCAGAGTAGCGTGATTATAGAGATGAAGTGCATCATCATCGCTGATGCGCTCCGTGGCATCTATCTTCTCCTGAATGGCCTGGGTGATTGGATCGCTCATGTATGCTCTTAAATCGAATGTTGAAACAGACTGCGAAGATATAAGTTCATACCGCTGATGAAAGGCAAAAATGCCTAATTTGGCTCTGGTGATTTCAGTTTTGATACCAACATATAATCATGTGGTCGTAAACTTAGTAAATGAGCTAAGTAACCAAATCAAACAGAGTCAGCTAACGGCGGAAATCATTGTTCTCGATGATGGATCGACCGATGCCATTAAACAACTGAATGAGGCAATTGCAATAATTCCTGGCGTCCACTACGAAGAGTTGCCTGTCAATATTGGTCGTGCAGCCATTCGCAACGAGCTCTCGACCCGAGCTCACCATCCGTATCTCCTCTATTTGGATGCCGATTCGACGGTCGTGGATGATGATTTTCTCAAGGCATACGTTGCATCGATCGATGGCCAAAATGTTCTGGTGGGTGGCAGAGTGTATCGCAGCGAAAGACCCCCTGAGGAATACCTATTGCACTGGAGGTATGGCCGGCAGCGGGAGACTCAATCACTTGTCCAACGGCAACAACGTCCCGCTTCATTTTTCCACAGCAACAATGTCCTGATTCCCAAATCGCTAGAGTGTTCTTTTACGCAGGCCGAAAAAGGATACGGATACGAAGACCTTGCACTTGGTCAGACACTGCTCCGGGATGGAGTGAAGATTGTTCACCTCGAAAATCCGGTGTTGCATGATCAACTTGATACGAACCGGGATTTTATTTACAAGCACAATCAAGCCCTGGTCAACCTTGCAGCGTCCCTGCGGGCAAAGGCGACGCTAGGCACGCGTCTTGGATCGATTTACTTGAAAATGCGCAAGCTGCCTTTGGGTGTGCAAGTTATGGGGCTCTTCAAAGGTTTGGAGACAGGCCTGAAAGAAAGATTGCTGAAAGGACAGGCTCCGTTGTGGTATTTTGACCTGTATCGCCTACTGCTGCTGCATCACTTGTATGAAAGCGACACTGAATAATCATCCGATCAAGCCAAAAAAAATTGTAATTTGAGCCATTCACTTCAGAATGGAAAAACGAATATCCGTAGTTCTGCTGCTCTTACTGCTCTCGTCCTATTGCCTGGCTCAATCAGTTGTGCGCGGCATCATTCAAGACAAAGACTCGGAAGAACCACTTATCGGCGCCAACATTGTGGTCAAAGGCACCAGCCGCGGGACAATCAGTGATTTTGATGGCTCTTTTGAGCTCAAGGTCGATGCACTGCCGGTGGTGCTTAGTTTTAGTTACTTAGGCTACAATGAGATAGATCAAGAAATAGTTGATGCTGCTGAAAGTCTGATGATCACCTTGGAAGAGTCGGCCGGCATCACGCTGGCAGTGACTGAGGTCAAGGCACAGCGTATCTCAGATAAGCAAAAGGCGTCTCCCCTCACCGTGGAGTCGATGGACTTACTGACCATCAAGGAAACCCCTTCGGAAAATTTTTACGACGGATTGGGTTCGCTCAAGGGAGTGGATCTCACCGCAGCCAGTCTAGGCTTTAAAGTGATTAATACTCGCGGATTTAACAGTACAAGTCCGGTGAGATCTCTGCAATTAATTGATGGTGTTGACAATCAATCTCCGGGGCTTAACTTTTCGCTCGGTAATTTTCTGGGAGTACCAGACCTGGACATACTTAAGGTGGATCTCATTGTGGGGGCAAGCAGTGCCTACTATGGGCCCAATGCGTTTAATGGTGTCATTAGCATGAAAACCAAAGATCCCTTTTTGCATGAGGGAATTGCACTTGAGCTCAAAGCGGGTGAGCGAAATTTGCGCAAAGGCAGTGTGCGATACGCCACCAGTTTGCGAAATAAGGATGGAGATCAGTTT
>Ga0114956_1000300_pt1 | contig 33933 bp, 29 predicted proteins | sample MaitaG_FD_87304 | JGI IMG/M metagenome (GOLD analysis project Ga0114956, IMG submission 87304) | Marine algal microbial communities from Maine, USA - Maine_Asex2 metaG | ecosystem: Host-associated > Algae > Red algae > Unclassified | place: Maine, USA | collected 2015-01-05 | reverse complement strand
TATGTATTCTCATTATTGTTCAAAATTAATGAAACCGCCCAGTACGTAAGGCGTACGCTGGGTGGTGTGAGAGGACGAAACGACCAATGAATTTATCATTGCTCGTTTCTTCTACTCGATTCTAAGCTAATTTTATTTAGGATAAGTAAAATATTAAATTAAGTTTGTAGTGCTATGATCCAGTGTTTCGAATATCAAAAAGGAAAACTAGTGCCAATGGAGGTTTCTACTGGGCAGTATGATTGGATTCATATCAGCCCGGAATTTGAAACGAATGAGTTAGAGCTTTTTGCTAGTCAATACGAAATCCCACTAGATTTTTTGACCGATTCATTGGATATTGATGAGCGATCTAGATATGAAATAGAAGATGGGGTAAACTTAATATTGATCAATACACCTATGCTCAATAATTCAGATAAGAAGAATGAAGCCGTATTTATTACGGTTCCTATTGGTATTGTATTGAAAAATGAAAAAGTAATAACAATTACTCAAAAAGGGAATCCTGTCATTACCAAATTTTTAGAAGAAAAAGTTAAAAATTTTAATCCCAAAGACCACAAGAGTTTTGTTTTAGGTTTATTTCATCATAATGTGATATATTATTTGGAATGTCTTAAAAAATTAAACCTAAAAAGAAATTTAATTGAGACCGAGTTATATAATTCTAGCAGAAATGAGGAGTTAAAGCAACTCTTAAGAATCGAGAAAAGTTTAGTTTATTTTCTTAACTCATTGTCCGGCAATGACTTATTAATGATGAAGATGAAAAGAACTGATTTTCTCAAAATACGAGATTTAGAAGATCATACAGATTTGTTTGAGGATGTAATAATAGATAATGGGCAGGCCTTAGAGATGGCCAATGTTTATACTAATATATTAAGTGGGACTATGGAGGCTTATGCATCGATTGTGTCAAATAATCTTAACAATATTATTCAAAGACTCACATTGATTACGATAATTTTAATGGTTCCTACTTTAGTGGCTAGTTTTTATGGTATGAACCTGAAACATCTCCCGCTTTCGGAAAGCAAATATTCTTTTTATATATTAATTTTAATTTCTTTGGGACTCGGTTTAGGACTAATTTGGTTTTTTAGGAGGAACCAAAAAATTGATCCCTAATTGATACTTAAGGGCTTATAAACATATTATTAATAATTTTAATATAATCCTTAAAAGTTATCCACACATGTGGAAAACTTGAATCTTCATATTACGATTTTTTTTCATTTATTTGTATCGAGATTTAAGAACAACTTATTCCTATTGTAGTCTACAAGATCTCAAACCTAATACCCAATTTTAAACCTGATATTTATTTAATAGCTAGATAAAAGAATCTAGCTAAGCAGAGAAGCCTCTCGCTAATAGAACCGATAAAAAGAGAAAAAATCAAGATAAATGAATAAAGTAATTGAACCAATTTTAAAAGATAATCCAAACAGGTTTGTCTTATTTCCTATTCAGCATGATGACATTTGGGCTTTTTATAAGAAGTCTGAAGCAAGTTTTTGGACTGCAGAAGAGATTGACCTGCATCAAGACTTGTCAGATTGGGCCAACAAATTGTCGGAAGATGAGCAGTATTTTATAAAACATGTTCTTGCTTTCTTTGCTGCCAGTGATGGTATTGTAAATGAAAACTTAGCTGAAAACATGGTGAATGAGGTACAATACACAGAAGCAAAATTTTTCTATGGGTTTCAGATTATGATGGAAAACATCCATAGTGAGACCTATTCGTTACTTATAGATACATATATAAAAGATACCACAGAAAAGAATTATCTATTTAATGCCATAGACAATATGCCTTGTGTACGCAAAAAAGCTGATTGGGCTTTTGACTGGATAGAAAATGCATCTTTTGCAGAGCGTTTAATTGCTTTCGCAGCTGTGGAAGGAATTTTCTTTTCAGGTTCTTTTTGTTCAATATTCTGGCTTAAGAAAAGGGGCCTTATGCCAGGACTAAGTTTTTCTAATGAATTGATTTCTAGGGACGAAGGCATGCATTGTGATTTCGCATGTCTATTGTATAATCAACATATTGAGAACAAACTTCCAGTAGAGAAAGTAACAAAAATCATCGCTGACGCAGTAGAAATTGAGAAGGAATTTGTATCGGATGCTTTACCCGTAAAGCTTATCGGTATGAACTCTGAATTGATGTGCCAGTATATTGAATTTGTTGCAGATCGTTTGCTTATGTCTTTGGGTTGTCCGAAGATTTTTAATGTCGATAATCCGTTTGATTGGATGGAATTAATATCTCTCCAAGGCAAAACTAACTTCTTTGAAAAAAGAGTTGGAGATTATCAAAAGTCAGGTGTTATGGCTGACAAAGACAAACAAATATTTTCTCTAGAAGAAGACTTTTAATCATTTTTTTACCATCTAAATCGCCCCGAGATGCAAGTAGTAAAACGCTCAGGTACCCTCGAGCCCGTAAGCTTTGATAAGATTACGGCTCGAATCAAGAAATTATGTTATGGTCTCGATGAAAGTTATGTCGACCATATCGAAATTGCCAAAAAGGTAATACAAGGTCTTTATGATAAAGTAACTACAAGTGAGTTGGATAACTTAGCTGCAGAAACCGCTGCAACTATGACCACAAATCATCCCGATTATGCAAAATTAGCAGCTAGAATAGCGGTTTCTAATTTGCATAAAAATACAAATAAGTCTTTTTCGAAAACAATGCAGATTTTGCATGCTTACATTGATCCTAAAACTGGAGACAAAGCTGGACTTATAAGCAACGAATTACTCAAAACCGTAAAAGCAAATAAATCATTAATAGATTCTGCTATTATCTATGACCGTGATTACGATTTTGATTATTTCGGATTTAAAACTTTGGAAAGATCCTATCTACTAAGAGCGAATGGAAAGGTTGTAGAAAGACCTCAACACATGATCATGAGAACGGCTCTTGGAATCCATGGAGAAGACTTGGAGTCCGTTATTGAGACTTATAACTTGATGTCTGAGAAATGGTTTATTCATGCTACGCCAACTCTATTTAATGCAGGTACTCCAAAACCACAATTGTCTTCTTGCTTTCTTCTGAGCATGACCGACGATAGTATTTCAGGTATTTTCGAGACTCTCAGTAGATGTGCAAAAATCAGTCAATCTGCGGGAGGAATTGGATTAAGTATACATAATGTGAGAGCTCAAGGTTCTTATATCAAAGGAACAGGAGGAACTTCTAATGGAATCATTCCAATGCTCAAAGTCTATAACGATACGGCAAGATACGTAGATCAAGGCGGCGGAAAAAGAAAAGGGGCTTTCGCCATCTATCTAGAACCTTGGCATTCTGATATAGAAGACTTCCTTGAGTTGAAGAAAAATCATGGAAAAGAAGAAATGAGAGCACGGGATTTATTCTATGCAATGTGGATTTCAGATTTATTTATGAGAAGGGTAGAAGAAGATACAACGTGGTCTCTATTCTGCCCAAATGAAGCACCTGGATTACACGAATGTTATGGCGGTGAATTTGAAGCTTTATACCATAAATATGAAGAAGAAGGAAAAGCCAAAAGAGTCGTCAAGGCAAGAGAATTATGGTTTAATATTCTTGAATCACAAATAGAAACTGGTACACCATTTATCTTATACAAAGATGCCGCTAACAGAAAATCGAATCAAAAGAACTTAGGTACGATTAAGAGTAGTAACCTTTGTACTGAAATAATGGAATACACTTCTAAGGATGAAGTAGCGGTCTGTAATTTGGCTTCCTTATCGCTAGGAATGTTTGCTGACGAAGAAACGAATGTGTATAACTTCGAAAAGCTTTATGATATCTCTCGAGTTGTTACCAGAAATCTAAATAAGGTTATTGATGTGAACTATTACCCTGTAATTGAGGCGAAGAACTCAAACATGAGACATCGTCCAATTGGGATAGGGGTACAAGGATTAGCAGATGCTTTTTTGAAAATGAGAATGCCATTCGATAGCCCTGAAGCCATCCAACTAAATAAAGATATTTTTGAAACTATATATTTTGCCGCTCTAACTGAGTCATGCGAATTGGCGAAGAAGGAAGGCCATTACGAAACATATCCTGGTTCTCCTTCAAGTGAGGGAATATTACAATTTGATCTTTGGGGTGTTGAGCCATCCGATCGATGGAATTGGAATTCTCTGAAAGAAGATATCATGAAACATGGATTGAGGAATAGTCTTTTGTTGGCACCAATGCCGACAGCAAGCACATCGCAGATATTAGGTAACAATGAATGTTTTGAGCCTTATACTTCAAATCTATACTCAAGAAGAACATTATCTGGTGAATACGTCATTATGAACAAGCACCTATTGAAGGATCTTATTCGATTAGGTATTTGGAATGACGAATTGAAAGAGCAATTGATGGCTGCGAATGGTTCTGTACAAAATATAGATTCTATCCCAGCCGAGATCAAAGATTTATATAAAACGGTTTGGGAGCTTAGTCAGAAAGTGATTATTGACATGGCTGCAGATAGAGGAGCTTTTATTTGCCAAAGTCAAAGTCTGAATCTCTTTATGGAGAATCCGAATTTTGGAAAACTTTCTTCCATGCATTTTTATGGCTGGAGAAAAGGACTAAAGACTGGTATGTATTACCTCCGATCAAAAGCTGCAGTAGATCCAATCAAGTTTACTTTGAGCGATCAATACCAGAAGAAATATGTAAAAGATGGAGAAGAAGCAATGGTCGAGAATACAAGTAACGCACAAAAGCAAATTAGCACGATACAAGAAGGTGAAGTCTGCACAATGGATGAAGGATGTCTAATGTGTGGTAGTTAATTAGTGAATTATATTTACCAAAATATGATTAAGTCATGTGAAGAAATTCACATGACTTTTTTTGTGTGAGGATAATCAGCTATAAGACATGACTACAACATGATGATTTTATATTCAAAATGTTATCTTTCTTGGCCTTGTATTCAGTCCTATGAGTCAAATATACTAGTAAGGTTTGAGTAAAATAAAGACGGGGTAGTTCTCTTTTAGTTTGTTACAATTTCTTCTTAAATAACATACAGGTTGACTATGTATTACTTATGTTGAATTACGTTTAAATCCTTTATCTTAAAATGAGGATCTAACGTTCTAAATTTATTCATTCTCATGATTGTAAATTAAATTTTCTTAGGACTATCAGACTAGTATTGAGCTAATAAAGTCCGATAACATAAGCATGACCATACAAACATTTGACAATCTCTAACTCAAGCCGATCCAAAGCGAAGAAGAACTGACGCCATATCAAAATTCCCCTCTTTTATTTTCTAAGAACAACGGTTAATCCATCTCTAAGGTTCATTGGAATTAGGTTGTTTGACTTACGATATAACCGTTGGAGAAATGTTTTATCAGGATTGAAGTAATTATGGATATTCTTATATTCTACTTTAAAACCAACTTCCTCTGATGCGTCTACTAATTCCTGAAGACTATATTCGCGGAAATGATTCTGTCTATGCTCTTCTATTAAATGAAAAGGATTCTTACCGGACAATAATTTCACCCTCTTATCCAAGGATATACCATTGGGTGTTTGTAGTATGATGATCCCCTCTTTCTTTAGAATGCCCTTGAGATATTCCAGCACAATTTGAGGCTTTGTATAAAGATGTTCCAATACTTCTGCAAACAATATTATCTCATAATGTTCGGTGAGATCGGTTTCTAATTCTTGTGTATGATTAAGATCAACTTTATAATGATTTTCTCCAACTCTAAGCTTATTGATGGGATTATTGTATCCCATCGTATCCACTTTTAATTCAGGAAATGCATGTCTAATTATATTAGTTTGGTAAAGTGGGCCAATATCTAAAAAACGAGCACCAGGTGCAGTTAGAATAGAGTCTACCGCTTTCATAAGGTTAAGTATCATTAGCCAACGATACTTATGGAAATTTACATAATCTGCATTTTCTGCATCAGCGAAAAACTCCTCTACATAATTTACATCAAAACTATTTACTATTTGCACTATACTACATTATGTGAATGTAAAAAGAAGTAATTAACCTCCATTTTTAGTCACACCAAATGTAGGATTTTTAGTACTAGATAGTAGGTCTTCTATAGATAATTCTTTTGATTTTATTGGAAGAACATCAATAGGAGCAGCTCCATATAGCGGTGTCTTCATTGGTATAATCCAAGATTTTTGCTGCCAACTGTAATCAATTTTTGCCAAATCTAAATTAGGATCGATCATCAATTGTTCTTCACGCCCATTGAGACTAGACATGAAAAGAGTCTTTATTTCATAATTTTTATGCGTTCCTTCTGCACGATATTTTTGATCAAGATATTTACAAAATTGAAGTACCATATCGGGTCGTCTTAAAAGAACATTCTTCTGGTTAACCGTAATATAATCCGTGAAATCAATCGACTCAAGAATCTGATTTGTATCCTTATCAGTGACATTTATAGTACCCCCTGTTTTCTTATCTCTTAACATCATTCTCCAACTAAAAAAATGACCTTGTTCTGTCCAACTAGGGTCACCTGAGTATAAATGATGTCTCAAAGGCATCAACAGTTGAAAGGCCACAAATCCAGCCAGTCCTATGTAAACAAGCTTCGAAGGTTGGAATGATTGAGTTCGAATATGATTCTTGGAAACCTTAAAGGCAGACACAAATTTTGCAGCAATTTCCTGAAATTTCTCTGGCGGAAAGAAAATCATGGTCAATGTAATCATAACCCAAGGAAACATTCCAATTCTAAACATTTGAGAATTCATCAAATGAAAGCCAATCATTGCTGCAAGCGCAAACCATCTAGTTTTCTTAAATAATAAGAATGGGACGATCATCAGATCAAAAAGCAAACCTCCATAAGAAAATAGATAGGCTAGCCATTTCTCCTCTGCAAAGCTACCTACAAATGGTAATTCACCTTTGTAACTCAACCACTTATTCATAGGTTGGCCCTGCAACCAATCAGCATTGATTTTTGCAATTCCACCATATATATAGACAATGGCAACTTGAAATTGCAATAATAAGAGAGTCCAACCCGGTACATAATGTTCTTTTTTAACTCTTTTGAAAAGACTATCTAGTGAAAATAATTTGTGTGCTGGCAAGAAAATCATTAGAAAACTTAAAATAACAAACAGGTAATAGTGGTTCATATAAGTCGTCTTATCAAGCAAAAAGAAATAAGCATTTCCCAAGAAAAAGAGGGAAGCGCTTATTCTGTAAAAAATGCCTAATATTATAAAAAGGAGTAGCAATCCCATTGATGCATACAGCAATGTAGTCATCTCTGGACTAAATCTAGGCAGCCATTCAAACCCTTCGTAACCGAAAAGAAATTCTGGTTTTATCCAATAGTCATGAAACCATCCTCGGTGGAAATACCTGATTCCTTCTATCAAAAGAAGTAGACCAAAACCTATCCTGAAATAGACCAATGGGACTATGGTTGCAGGTGCATTTAAGAGAGCTTTAATCTTCGAAGACAATTCCATAAGTTTTACATATTAATTATTTCTCTAATATATATCTTTTATTTATATATTAATGAAATATTTAATATGTTTAACGCAAAATTGTATGAGGATTAAATCTAGATGGTCAAGGATTAGATCTGAAATCCTTTAATCCATGTAATAATATTTTGTTCTAAAAGGCTAAAAATAAATAGACAACAATTAGTGAAGGGCGGGCCTTATTTCTAGGTTCTGTATGGCTTCACTTTCTTGTTCGATCCACCAAGCTAGGCGGTTATACACTATTTTTTCGTCAAAATACTGAAGCGCCATTTTGACAAATATGTGACCATGTTTAGCTTCAGAAATCCAAAGCATTTTATAGAATTCCCTTAATTCTTGATCTTCCAATGCATCGGCAACCATTTTGAACCGCTCAGCACCTCGCGTTTCTAGAACGGAAGCAATGAGCAACCGATCCATAAATCGTTCTAATCGACCGGAATGACACTTTTTGATTAGTGCTTTCACATATAGATCTTCTCCAATGCTATGTTGTAACTTAATTCCTTTAGATTCCATCAACTTATAAACTTGTTGGAAATGCTCTAATTCTTCGACTGCTGTCTCGATTAATTCTGGGATTATCTCAGTTCTGTCAGGGTATTTAGCAACAAAACTCATTGCCATAGCCGAAGCTTTACGCTCACAATCTGCATGATCTTGTAAAAAAGAATCAAAATCTGCCATTACAGCATCTATCCATGCCTGAGAGCTAGGCACAGCAATATCAAGGTTTAGTTTCACGATGTAGGAATATTGCCTTTAAAAATTACTTCTAAAAAATAGGAATAATAGAATCAATAGTATAACAGTAACTATAATAGTTATTTTAAAAAATTGCTTTTCCTGTTGTTTAGCCCTTACAGCTTGCTTTTGTTTTTTCTTTGATTTAGACACGGCTATAATTTTTACTAATATACAAAACAAACTTCATTTTCCAATTTACCAATATCTAGATTTTGTGTCATAATAGTCAACAATTGTCTGATCTATCATGATATCTTTTGGTTTTAATTTCTGCTTTAATACAATCCCTCCAAGGGTTTTACACCGACTTAGTGCCACATAAGTCTGCCCGTAATCGAACGCACCTCTACCTAAATCAACAATAACTTTCTCAAAAGTTTTGCCTTGACTTTTGTGAATGGTCATTGCCCAAGCTAATTTTATTGGAAATTGAGTGAACATGCCTACAATTTGTGTCTTAAATCTACTTGGGTTTTCAGGGTCTACTACGTAATTGATGATTTCCCATTCCATTCTCTCGACTTCGATCACCGATTCTTTTCCATTATCTTCAATTGTGACTTTGATTATCGGATCTTCAATATGTAAGATTTTACCGATGGTTCCATTGACAAATCTCTTCAGTGGATCATTCTTTACAAACATGACTTGAGCATGCTTTTTTATGAGAAGATTTACTTCAGTTGGAGCCACATTTGCTTTAAATTTTCCGGTAACCTTGGCTTCAAATATTTCTGACCTTTCGTCCAATGCTTGAAGTTTCTTTTGATTGATGGCTTTGGCGGACGCATTTGTACTGCAAAGGTGTACATACATATCCAAGGTATCAAAATTTGGAATATATCTTTCATTCATCGTATGAAGATCTTCCATATCTATTTCATTCAAGCGAATACGATCAAGCAGCTTCACAAAGAATACTTCGGTTTGTCGAAAAACATGATTTAGCTCGATCATGTGCATTGATTCCGATCGTTCTAACACCTTGGACGAAAAGAAATACGGAGAAGCATATACAGATCTCAAATATTCCCTTTCAAAATTAGAGGCAATCACCGGAGGTAGTTGAAATAAATCTCCAAAAAAGATCATTTTAACGCCACCAAATGGAAGATTTATTTCTCTATTTTTCCTTAAGAATATGTCGATGTTATCCATCATATCTGCCCTCACCATCGAAATTTCATCAATAATGATCGTCTCAATATTCTTATATAATCGATAAGACTTCAATTTTCGAATTTCCGACGGTTGGATCATTTTGGGTGGAAACTTAAAAAAGCTGTGAATGGTTTGTCCTTTTACATTGAGTGCTGCTATTCCCGTAGGAGCTAAGACAACAGTTTTCCTGTGGGTCGTATTTTTGAGCAGAGAGAGTAGGGTAGATTTACCCGAACCGGCCCTACCAGTAATAAAGTAATGCTCATGATCATTTTCTACTTGACTAAGAATATCACTGAATTCGCTTTGGAGTAATTTTGGTTCTAGAGATTTCAATTTTGATCTGTGGCTTTAAGTAGATGTACATAAACTGGGAAGTGATCACTGTATCCACCTTTAAATTCGTCTCCAATAAAGGATCTTTTAGGATAATCCTTGAATCTACCAGACAAAACTTTCATAAACTTTTTCTTAAAAATATAAGCCTCGTGGAAATGAAATCCTTCTTTATTATGGACTAATTCTGGGGTCACCAATATTTGATCGAATGTACTCCATGTGTCCCTATAAGCATTAGTCCCTTGTCCTTTTCTAAACATTTCCATCATCGGATTATACGTTTCATCATTTTTTACTCTTGATTTTTGAGATTTACCTTTTAGAAAAACGGAGATACTTTTATTATTTGGATTATCATTAAAATCTCCAACTATCAATACTTTAGCTTCTCCGTCTGCATGTCTTATCGAATCTACAATTTCTTTACAAATTTTTGCACCCGTGATTCTACGCTTTTCTGTTGTACTTTTTCCTCCAATTCTTGATGGCCAATGGTTTACCAGAATATGTATCTTTTCTGAATCTAACATCCCAGTGACCAACATAATATCTCGTGTTGTATAATCCTCAGTAATATCTTCCAATTCCAGCTTAAACATTTTATGGCTTTCTACTGCAAATATCTTTTTTTTGTAAATGAGTGCGACATCAATTCCTCGCCTATCTTTACTGTCTTCGTGTACAATACCAAAATCTCTATCCTTTAAATTCTTATGATTTATAACATCTTCCAAAACTTGTTTATTTTCAATTTCCGCTACTCCTAAGATTCCAGCACCTTCAGTATTAAAATCTGTACCTATTTTAGAAATAACGTAAGCAAGATTTGAAATCTTTTTTCGATATTTTTTTGAATCCCAATTTTTATTGCCTTGAGGTGTAAACTCAGTATCCTTAACCCCTGGAGTATTAATCGTATCAAATAAACTTTCGAAATTATAAAAACCAATGGTCACGACCTTGTAATCTTGACCAATAGTCGAATTTATAGAGAATGTTTGCAGGAATAAAATTAATATAACGCCTCTATACATGCTATAAACTGGTTTATTAAATACAAATATCATATTAAACTGTATATGGAACATTTAAATCCATTGTAAATAATTACTCAAAATTTTAAATGTTTGAAATCTATTAGATCTCATAAATAAATGCTGTTAAATATAGCCAAAATATAGTTACTTATTTAATATGTAAATATCTGATTGTTAACCTCAAATAATGCAAGCTCCACAAACACAGTAATATTTACAAAAGTGCTTTTCTCATTGTTGATAAGTTGGGATATATTTGATTTTTTCGGATATATATAATCCATATATTTGGGCCATATGAGGTTGAAAGAACTACGATTAAAGGGCTTTAAGAGTTTTGCTAATGATACTCGAATTCAGTTCAATGAACAGATCATCGGCATTGTCGGTCCCAATGGCTCTGGTAAATCTAATATTGTGGATGCCATTCGATGGGTACTCGGTGAACAAAAAAACAGAGAACTTAGGCTAGATAACAGCACCGATGTTATTTTTAATGGTACAAAAGCCAGAAAAAAAGCTGGAATAGCCGAAGTCTCAATGGTCTTCGATAATACCAAAAATATCATTCCGACAGAATTTAAGCATGTAGAAATCGGTCGTGGCCTCTATAGAAGTGGAGATAGCGAATATAAAATGAACGGTGTTATATGTCGAAGAAAAGATATACGAAATCTATTTATTGATACTGGAATTGGATCTAATTCGTATGCAATCATTCAATTGGGAATGGTAGAAGACATCCTGTTAGACAAGGACAATGCTCGTAGAAAAATGTTTGAGCAAGCCGCTGGCATTTCAAAATTTAAGGCACGGAAACACGAAACTTTATTAAAATTAAAGAATACAGAAAACGATCTAGAAAGAATTAAAGATATTCTCCACGAGCTGGAAATCAACATGAAAACCTTAGAACGTCAAGCAAAGCGAACTAAGAAATATTATGAAATCAAGGAGAATTATAAGACTCTAAGCATCACATTGTCTTCTACTAGTTACAGGGAGCTGAATAAAACAATAACTGAAGTCAATATAGAAATAACTAAGCAAGAGGATCAATTCCGAGGGCTGAACACGGTTGTGTTGAACTTAGAATCTGAGGTAGAAAAACTGAAGGTTACAAATCTTGAAAAAGAGCAATCTCTTTCTCAATTCCAGAAAGACTTCAACCTATTGATCGATGAACTACGAAAGGCTGAAAGTCAAAAGCAAATTAATCAAAAAGAGTATGGTTATTCTAATCAGTCTTTAGATAAAGCTGATACTAGTTTTCAAGAAATTGATGCCGAGCTAAAGACATTAGAACTTGAAATCGAACCGCTAAAATCTTCCAAGGAAATCTCAAAAACTGAATTAGCTAGCTTAACAATTGATTTTGAAAAAGCAAAAGAGAAATTTGAAAAGTCTAAGCTTAAGTTGACTTCTTTGAATGGTGATTCTAGTACTCGAACTCAGAAAGTGCAGGAGTTTGAAGAACAATTATTCAAAATCGAAAAAGGCATCATCATTGCGGAAAATGAATTAGAAAGAAGTCGCAATCAAATTCTACATGATGATAAAAATAAGATCGAATTAAACAATCAATTTACGGCACTAAAATCTCAATTGGACGGCTTTGAAAGTAGCTTAAGTCAGCTTGCAGCAAATAAGGCAGAGGTAGAAATGCGAAGCAGAAATAACAAAGAAAATCTAGAATTAGCTACACAGAAAATTGAAGCTAAAAATCATGACATCCTAAATCTCGAAAAACAAAAAGAGGTTAAATCTAACGAACAGAACCTGCTGAAAGACATGATCGAGAACTTGGAAGGTTTTCCAGATTCTGCTAAATTCTTGATCAATCAATGGAAGAAAAAAGCGGTCATATTAAGTGATATTTTCGATATTGAAGCGGCCTATAAAACTGGGTTAGAAATTTTCCTAGAGCCTTATCTCAATTATTTTATTGCAGAAAATTATGGTGAAGCAATGGGTGCGGTACAGTTACTAACTGATGCTCAAAAAGGAAAATCTCAGTTCTTTATTTTGGATCAGATCAGGACAAGTGTAAGTTATACGGACTTAAACATTGCAGGACTGATACCAGCGATGGATGTTTTGAAAGTCGAAGACAAATATAAGCCACTTGCTAAGTATCTTTTGAATGGTGTATACTTTACCTCAAATTGGTCAGAGGATATGTATACTAAGATTACGGATGGAATTACTATTATCGATAAGAGTGGAAAATTTATCATTAATAAACGAACTCTAAAAGGGGGTAGTGTAGGTCTTTTTGAAGGGAAGAAAATTGGTCGAAAAAAATCATTACAAAAACTTGAAAAAGAAATCAAGGATCTAGAATTTCAGATACAAACAGAAAGATCCGAGTACGAACAATTAATCATCGAAAGGAAAGAATTAGAATCGCAAAATTTTGAGACTGAAATAGGAAGTTTATTAGTTGAGATCGAGAACGTAATTAAGGAGAAGGTACAAGCCGAAACTAATATCTTTGTCATCCAATCCAATATCGAAAAAATAGCCTCTCAAAAAGTCGAAATTGACCAGTTAATTCAACTTAAGCAAAATGAAGTTTTAAATCTAGAAAGAGAAAAAGAGGCTGTGCGTAACAACCTAAATAATATAAATAGACAGATTGATGAGGATACTGGCGAATTAGAAAAAATAAGGTCTGAAGTAGAATCCCTAACTCAAACATACAATCAATCAAACATCCACTTAATCCAAAAACAAAACATATTCGATAATCTAAATCAAGAAATTACTTTCAAAGAAGATCGGATCATAAAATTGACTGAAGATCGGAGTAATTTACAAAATGAGATTGCTACGCTAAAAGATTCCATAACTCAATCTTCCTCTAAAGATGTGCATTTAGAAGAGTCCTTAAAGCAACTTTACGAGCGAAAGGAGGCGATGGAATCTAATTTAGGAACCTCTGAGCAAAATTACTTCAACGAAAAATCAGAAATAAACGACAAAGAAAACTCTATTCAGAAAAATCGTCAAAAACTGAATGATTTACAATCAAAAGTAAATGCTAGAAAGTCCGATTTGCAATCCCTACAATTTGACTTGAAAGCCATTCCGGATCGTCTTAGCATAGAATTCAATTTAACAAAAGAAGAGATCGAAGAAATTTTGAATTCCTCAGAGGAAATTGAAAATTTTGAGGAAATGAAAGAGAAGGTTGTAAAGCTTAAAAAACGAATTGAAAATTATGGCGAGATTAACCCACTTGCTGTTCAAGCTTTTGATGAAGTCAGTGAAAGACATGTACAAATATGTGAGCAACGTGATGATATTGTTGAGGCTAAAGTTTCGTTGCTAGAAACAATTACAGAAATAGAAAACTCAGCATCTGAGAAATTTATGGAAGCTTTCGATCAAGTAGCAGCCAATTTTAAAGATGTGTTTAGAAGTTTATTTTCAGAAGATGATGATTGTAGTCTGGTACTAAGAGATACCGAAAATCCATTAAACTCTGAAATAGAAATTGTTGCTCGACCAAAAGGTAAAAGGCCTAAAACGCTAAAGCAATTATCCGGTGGCGAGTCCACCTTAACAGCGACTGCTTTGCTGTTTTCATTATATTTACTAAAGCCTGCACCTTTCTGTATATTCGATGAAGTAGATGCACCCTTAGATGATCATAATGTTCAGAAATTTACTAAGCTAATTCGTGAATTTTCTAAACATTCTCAGTTTATCATAATCACGCACAATAAGTCTACGATGGCTGCTGTAGATACATTGTATGGAGTATATATGCAAGAGAAAGGAGTATCAGGAATAACCCAAGTCGATTTCAGAGAGTATGAACATGAAGAAGTATTCAAAATGGCGAATAACTAGAGAATAAAAAAGGCCCTTCAAACTTCTTTGTAAGGCCTTTTTTTGGTTTTAACAGTTGCAGGATAATTATATACTTACTCTTATTTCAAATATGATGCCAAAACATAATATGTTTGATTTTAGTAGAAATAACTATCCTGCATTTTTTATTAAACATTTCTTTAAATATGACCCGCCTTGTAGGTTTCAATCCATTTATTATCTGTAACCTCAATAGAATCTAAGCCTATCGTTGTAAGTCTATACTCCAACTCCAAATGATATTTATCGTCGCTACCTGCATGATCGCATTGGCTCCAGTTTGCTTATTTATTGAATAAAGCTCTTCGGCAATATCGCTTTTCATAGCAGTAATCAGTTTAAGTGCTAAACTGATACCACCATTCCTTCTTTAATTTGGATAGGGTTACTTTTATTTCCTTATCTCTCAGTTGTCCATTTTATTTCTGTTCATTATACGTTTCATTTCCATATTAATTGGATTTAAGCTTAAATCTTATTCTGTCAGAGAACATGACAGCATTCAAACAAGTTAATTGAATTACATCAGTATTTTTAACAAAAATTTTCTCTTCAATTTCAGCACCTGGGAATTTAAGTCCCACGAATGAATTATATGGTGTATACTTTATAGATTAGATTTGAAAGTGGGAATAGGGTAAGTGACAACTTTTTCGAATAGATAAATCTTATTTCTGAGTATTCTTAAAGTGTAGATATAAGTATAAAATTGAAAATCTTATCAAGGATGAGGCTCCTAAAAAGCAATCCCTACTGTCCCTACGATTCTACTTGGAGCTTTAGAAAAGCTGATATCCGAGTCATCGATAGACATGTGATTTCCAAATTTATCTAAGTTCCCTTCGTAATTTACCTCAAGTCTAAGTTTTTTGAGGTTTAGACCAATTCCACCTTGATAACCAAAACTCGCTTCACTAAATTTTTGATCATATCCTGAAATGTCAAATAATTCAGAAGTACTATTAAGATGAATATGGGCCACAGGACCGGCGTGTATGTTGACAATAGAAACTTTAAAGCCCAACATCAATGGAATATCAATATTCTGATAATACTCTTTTTTGATATTGGAAACGTTAACACCCAAGGAATCAGACGTAATGTTGTAAGAAGCGCTATTAGAATTGAAAAGGACAGAAGGTTCTATAAAGAAGGACAAAATTTTTATTCTTCCGTAAATGCCTGCATGGAAGCCAAAATCAACCTCTTCGATGGACATTTCTTCGATATCATCAATGTCTGTAAGTTCTAATTTCTCCAACATATCCACATTATAACTGGAAATACCGAATTTAAGACCAAGTTCAGATTGCGCTGTTAATCCTACATAACATAGCAACAATAAAAATGAAAAAATTATCCCTTTATTAGTCATAGCGTAATATTTTGCAAATATCGCTTTATTTACACAAATTTTAAGTTATAGGATTGATAAAATTTTGGGAGGTATGATTATTAAATCTGCAACATTTATTGGAAGCTTTACGAGAGAATCTCAAGCTCCTAAGACGAATTTACCAGAATTTGCTTTCATTGGGCGATCTAATGTTGGTAAATCATCATTAATCAATGCACTTAGCAATGTAAAAGACATTGCTAAGGTATCCCAGACCCCTGGTAAGACTAGACATATCAACTATTTTTTGATGAATGAGGAATGGTATTTGGTTGATTTGCCGGGATATGGCTATGCAAAAGCCTCGAAAAAGGACAAAGCTCAATGGGAAACAATGATTGAGCGATATCTAGTAGTCAGGCCCACCTTACAATGTGCTATCGTGCTATTGGACTCACGACATGATCTTCAAAAAGTAGATTTAGAGTTTGTCAATTGGTTAGGGGAAAGACATATTCCTTTTGTAATTGCATTCACAAAATTAGATAAACTAAAAGATCATCACATTCAAGACAATATTGATCGCATAAATGACTCATTATTAGAACATTGGAATTCTTTACCGGAGCAATTTTTGACTAGTGCTAAAGACAAAAGAGGTCGGGAAGAATTGCTCAAATTTATTGATAGGACAAATCAATTAATATTGCCAAGCTAAAGAATCCTATCATTCTGTTGCTATCTTTGTATACTAAATTTAATGATTATTCAACCTAATACTTCGCATCATATCATTGAAGATCTTAAGGAGTGGCCTATCACTCGCTTTTATAATCGTAGAGGCGAATTTATCCAAGCACTCAATGATTTTGCTTTTAAGCGACTTGGCAATAGAGAAAAAGACCTACAATCTGTATTAGAGAAAACGCTATACCTTGAGGCCATTAGGGCAAAGAAAGAGCCTTGGAAAGTCGATCCGGTTGATGATAAAACCTATTGGAAAAAATTAGGTCAACAATTGGCAAAATCAGTTGCAAATGAGAGTGACACTACTAAAAAAGAAGTAAACAAATTTATAAAAAGAATAATCAATAGATATTCTGAAGAGATAGTTGGAGGCTTTCAACCAAAAACTTATCGATTTTTCCGGAAACTATTAACTTCAGTTTACAAACGTTTATTCCTATCTATAAAGGCACCTTATCTTATCAAAGCTTGGGGCAATTATGAGGACTTAATGAAAAAGATGCACATAAGTGGATCTGTAGATCAAATAAGAAAACTCTTTCCAAAGCATACGGTCATCCTTGTCCCTACTCATTTTAGCAATTTAGATTCTATCTTACTTGGATACTTTATAGATTCCAAGTTGGGCATACCGGCTTTTTCGTGGGGTGCGGGTCTCAATTTATATGATTATGAGTTATTTGCTCACTATATGAATAAGTTAGGGACTTATCGCGTGGATAGAAGGAAGAAAAATCCAATATATCTTGAGACACTTAAATCAATGACGACCTTATCGATTCATTTTGGATTGAATAATATATTTTTTCCAGGTGGAACTCGAAGTCGATCAGGAGCTTTAGAATCAAAGCTAAAGTTAGGTTTGCTGCAATCGACCATTGAAGCACAACGTCTTAATATTATTGAAGATAAAAGTGAAAAAATCATTATTGTTCCAGTAATTCTAGGTTACCATTTTGTCCTCGAAGCTGCTGGCTTAATAGAACAACAATTGCAATATGAAGGAAAAGAGAAATATACATCCATCAAATACAAAGAATCTAAGCTAAGTAAGATATCAGTCATTACTTCCAATATGATGACTAGAGGTACAGATGTCCGCGTTCATTTTTGTCAACCGATGGATGTTCTAGGGAACAAGGTAGATGAGGATGGTAATAGCTTTGATAAAAATGGTATGCCAATAAATCTGGCTGATTATTTTACTTTAGGAAATGAAATACAAAACAATTACCAGCGTGAACGGGTATACACAGAGATCCTTTCTAAAAGTATTGTAAAATCATTTTATTCTGAAAATATTATACTTAGTTCGCATTTAATCGCATTTACAGCGTTTAACCTTTATAAAAAGTTATACTCAGATATATCAATCTATGATTTAGTCAATAAAAGCAGGGACAAAAAAACGATTTCGCACGAAGATATGATGGTTTCCATGAAGAGCATAATCAGTCATGTAAGAGAAACGAATGTTTGTGCATTGTCTGAAGAAGTAGAGAAAGGAGCTGAACATGCTCTGAATTTGGGTCTAAAAAAATTAGGATTATTTCATCGACGAAAACCATTGTATCGTACCAAGTCGAATGAGTATACATCTGAAAGTTTGAAATTACTATACTATTACCATAACAGATTGTCTAACTTTGGATTAGAAATCATTTTTGCTAATTCTTGACTATGGTATCTACTATTTGACAACTAAAGAAAAAAATTGAACTTTATAATATACGATGTCGAAGCGACATGTTGGAGAGGACGACCACCTAAAGGCATAAACGAAGTCATAGAAATTGGAGCTGTAAAAGTAAACCCATACGGCGAGGTTATATCCTCATTTTGCAAATTTATAAAGCCATCAATCAATCCACAATTATCTAGTTTTTGTAAAAAATTGACGCATATCTCACAAGAAGATATAGATAGAGCGGACAATTTCAAGATTGTAATAGATCAATACAAGGAATGGATCGGTGTGGACGAAGAAGATTATGTGCTTGGAGCTTGGGGAGATTTCGATAAAAGAATCATACGTGACAACTGCGAATTACACAAAATCGAAGTCGATTGGCTAGAATATTATATCAACATTAAGTCCCAATATAATACGATTAAAGCCAGAACTGGTAAAGACCAAACAGGGCTAAAAAGTACGGTAAAAAAAGAAGGTTTCGAATTTGACGGGATTCACCATAGAGCTATATCTGATGCCGAAAACTTAGCCAAAATATTTTCTAAATATATCGATGAATGGATCATCATTTGGTAATCTACAATTAACGAATTATTAAGTATTCAAACGGGTCATGAATGAACTAAAGCGATCATGATTTAGTTTTAATAAGGTGATTTGAGAGGATTGATTTGAGTTTTGAATGTGTTTGGATTATATGACTAGACTGCATGAGAGATGAACTGCCATTTTATCTATAGTATATTTATAAAAAAAATAAATTTATATACAATACCAATATATCTAGTACCAATTTCTATTACATTACCTAAACAAAATAATTTATTGAATAACAATTTTAATATGAAAATTAATCAAATACTATTAAGCTTATTTTGCTCTTTCTTTCTGTTAAATTCTATGTTTGGTCAAGACATGAAGCAAGGCTACATTAAAATGGAAATTACAGAAGTAGAGGTCGAGAATAAGGAAATGCAGATGATGGTAGACATGATGAAGGGGACAGAAACGGAATACTACTTTACTGATGAAAAGTCATTAATCAAAGCAAATATGATGGGTGGAATGATGACCATGAATACGGTAATCGATAATTCGGATGAGTCTATGACTTTATTTTTTGATGCGATGGGAAACAAAATGCAAGTAGAGTCAACTAAGGAAGACCGAGATGCTTCCTCAGAGGAAGGAAATCCTTTCGAAAGTGCAGAAATTAAATACATAGAAGATGATACAAAGGAAATCCTAGGTCATAAGTGTGTAAAAACAGTTATTTCATCAGACGATATGGATGGGATGGAAATGGTCATGTACGTTGCTAGAGATATAAAAGCAAGCCCAAAAATGATTCAAGGATTAGATGGATTAGAATTAGAAGGATTTCCATTAGAGTATATCATGAATGCGCAAGGGATGAAAATGACATATACTACTATAGAAATGGAGGATAAGGTCGATAAAGAAGTTTTCAATGTGAGCAGCAATGGCTACAAGAAAATGAGTTGGGATGAATTCCAAGAAACCATGGGAGGCATGGGAGGTTTTGGTGGATAATTAATACTAGAGAACGATAGATAGAGAGATGAAGGGTAACTTTCATCTCTTTTTTTTATTATCGATGATGGTAGGCGATTGATGGTAGGCGATTGATGGTTGTTTGATTGGTTGAAGTCAACCGGAGTTCGGCAATTTGAGTTTGTCAATCGGAGTTCGGCAATTTAAAATGTCTATATCTAGGATTTTAAGTTTGGCGCCCTTGTGCAGTGTTTTTTTTATTGAAACATTCTAGGAACCCAAGATTTAGATAACAATGCTACTTGGTGCTATTGAAGGAAACTTTTATTTGGTGACTAGGGTTGTGATTTATTTTGAAATACCTAAGGAAACCAAGATTTGGATAACGACGGTCCTTGGTGACTTGGGCGGTAATTTTATCTTTGGTGCCTTGAATTGTGATTTATTTTATGAATGTCCCTAGTTATTCATACTTAATTCTAAGTTCATCTTTGCATTGTTCAGTTCAGATAGGGAATGAAAATCTACTTTTTTTTGAGCTAATGCAATTCCTAAATTAAATGTTTCTAGGGCAAGGAGAGGTTCATCTAACGTTTCATATAATTTCCCAAGATGGTAATATAAACCAATATATTCTGGGTCTGATTCCTGAATGGATCTATAATAGAATAGAGCTTTATCTAATCTCTCATTGTTTTCATATTCCTTTGCTACAGCAAATAAAAGAAAGGAATCCTTCGGATTTTCCTCTAAAAAATTCAAAAGCTTGGTAAGTCTGCTATTTACTGACATAATAAATGAAAATTTAACTCAGAGTATAGTAAATAATTATAATATATTTGCAACTTAAAATTAAGGATTATGAATTTACTGGTTTGTATTTCAAAAACACCAGAAACAACCGCCAAAATATCGTTTGTTGACGGAGATACAAAGTTTAATACGGAAGGAGTTCAATATATAATGAATCCGTACGACGAATGGTATAGCTTGGTTAGAGCTTTGGAGCTAAAAGAAGCCCATGGCGGAAAGGTTATAGCTTTTAATGTCGGTCAGGCTGACAACGATATCATCATACGTAAAGCATTGGCCATTGGCGCTGATGAAGCGGTTCGGGTAGATGCAGACGATTCTTCATCTTTATTTGTAGCTCGTCAGATTGCTGCCTATGCTGTTTCCAACGAAATAGATATGATACTTCTCGGTAAAGAGACCATCAGTTATAATGGTTCTGAGGTAGGGGCAATGGTATCTGAGATTCTAGATTACCCGTATCTGAGTTATGCTAGTAAATTAGAAATGAATGGAAATACAGCAACTGTACAAATGGATATCGAAGGAGGAGTAGAAGTTGTAGAGGTGGATACTCCATTTGTGATTTCTGCTGCAAAAGGGTTAGCTGAGCAAAGAATTCCAAATATGCGAGGTATTATGATGGCAAAACGAAAGCCTCTTACAATCATTGATCCTGTAAATCAAGATGAAATGGTGGAATATGTATCCTACACCTTGCCAGCTGGAAAAACAGCCGTAAAAATGTTAGATCCTGAGAATATGGATGAACTAGTTAGATTGCTGCACGAAGAAGCAAAAGTCATTTAATTTAAAATTAGAAAAAAGAAAATTCATGTCAGTATTAGTATATGTAGAAGCAGACCATGGAGGTTTTAAGAAAAATGCCTTTGAATCTGTCTATTATGGTGCTCAAATTGCAAAGACGACAGGTGGAGATGTTACTGCTCTTGTTTGCCATGATGTCAATGATGCAGCTGTATTAGGTGAATATGGAGCAACTAAAGTCATTCACCAAAAAGTAGATAATCCTTCTGATAGTCAAGTTATTGCAGATGTAATTAAGCAAGCAGTTGATGCTGCCGGTGCGAAACATGTAGTCTTATCAAATACCGCTTTTGGTAAATCATTAGCGGGAAGAGTAGCTGTAAAACTAAACGCAGGACTTGTTTCTGGGACAACCACTCTACCTGAAATAAACGGAGATTCAGTCACTACTTCAAAACAGGTATTCTCAGGTAAAGCCATCGCTAAGATTGCTATAAAAGGAGATAAGAAAGTCTATAGTGTAATGGGCAATTCGTTGAAACCAGAAGTTATAGGATCTCCAGTAGCCGCAGAAGAAGGTAGTTTTGATGTAAAAACTTCTAGAGTAAAGGTGATCGAAAGAAAAACAGTAGATGGAACAGTACCGCTACCAGAAGCTGAATTAGTTGTTTCGGCAGGTAGAGGGATGAAAGGTCCTGAAAATTGGGGTATTGTAGACGAACTAGCAGATGTTCTTGGTGCGACAACCGCATGCTCAAGACCTGTCGCAGATACGGGTTGGAGACCACACCATGAGCATGTAGGTCAGACTGGTATTGCAATACGACCTAATTTATATATAGCGATCGGTATTTCAGGAGCAATACAGCACTTAGCTGGGGTAAATAATTCTAAAACCATCGTTGTGATAAACAAAGATCCAGAGGCCCCATTTTTCAAAGCGGCAGATTATGGAATAGAAGCGGACCTATTTGAAGTTGTCCCAAAACTGACAGAAGCATTAAAGAAATTTAAAGCATCTTAAAATATCTGAAAAGTAAATTGCAATACGATTAGATATATTTAGTTTTATACTAATATTTATTTAATTTGGTATAAGAAACCTATTTAATGCATAAGATTGAATTAGACGTTGTTGCTTTGACCCATAGTGTTACCTCATCTCATAATTACGCGGTAATATTGGGAGAGGTAAATGGAGAGCGAAAATTACCCGTAGTTATTGGGGGTTTTGAGGCACAAGCTATTGCTGTTGCAATGGAGCGAATGATGCCAAATAGACCTCTTACCCACGATTTATTCAAAAATACTTTAGATTCATTCAATATTCAGCTTAGAGAAGTCATCATCAATGACTTATTGGATGGTATTTTCTATGCCCAACTAGTTTGTTGGGACGGCACAAAAGAAATCGTTATAGACTCACGGACCTCAGATTCAATTGCTATGGCGGTCAGATTTGAGTGTCCAATTTTCACTCATGAAAAAATCATGGATGAAGCAGGAATGTTGCTAGATCCTGAAGAAGAGAAGAAAATTTCCTTGGAAGGTACAACCAAAGAAAAGAAAAAAAAGGAAAAACGCTCATACAAGGACTACTCGGTAACTGAATTGAATGATCTTCTTGCTAAAGTTTTAGATGATGAAGATTATGAAAAAGCGGCGAAAATTAGAGATGAAATTAATAGTAGAAGCTGACATTTGTTGAATCAATAATGCATTAATTACATTCTATTTTAATTTTGGTCAGTATTTATCCGTGAATATATTATGCTTATTGCATATCGATTCTACAACATAACGATATAATTATACAGTGAGCGTAATCTACAATTACTCTTCTTCGTCTTCCTGACCATCTAACTTCTCGACTAAATTTATAACCCACAAAATAACCTTTGGGCTTAAATATTTGGCTATTCCGGCCTTTCGTTGAGCGGTCTTTAAAATATTTATATTTTTATATCCCATATTCCTATCTTCTGCGATCTCTATATATTCTTGCCAATCATCTGCTGAATACATATTGAATTGTCCTTTGAGGATATCTAAGTCAGTAGGGTCATTGATGTCTAATTCAGCCATTTTAAAATTTTAAACTGGCTAAAGATCGTTTACTAAAACTACTTTTTCTGCACTGTTAGCAGAAAATAAGATAGGACCTTATGTATCTTGCGATTAATAATGAGATTTAGAGATTTAAATTTAAATAAGTCGCTCTTATCGGCGCTTGATGATTTGGACATAGAAGTCCCGACATCAATACAAGAGAAAACATTTTCGCCTATTATGGCAGGACAGGATGTGGTCGGAATTGCACAAACCGGTACTGGAAAAACCTATGCTTATCTCTTGCCCTGCTTGAAAATGTGGAAATTTACAAAATCGCCGTATCCCCAGGTATTAATCATCGTTCCAACACGTGAATTAGTGGCACAAGTCGTAGAAGAAGTAGAAAAGCTGGCCAAATATATTTCATTGGAGGTTGCAGGGGCTTATGGTGGTACAAATATCAAAACACAAAAAGCGGAAATAAGCGTTGGCGTAGACGTCGTTGTAGGAACACCGGGAAGATTAGTAGATCTCTTATTAGATGGTGTTCTTAAGGCTAAGCTCATCAAAAGATTGATCATAGACGAGGTAGATGAGATGCTAAATTTAGGTTTTAGAACTCAGCTCAATACAATTTTGGAGTTTCTTCCCGCAAAGAGGCAAAATTTGATGTTTTCAGCTACCATGCCGGAAGAGGTAGAACAGATAATCAACAATTTTACTGATTATTACACCAAGATAGAAGCGGCCCCCTCAGGTGCTCCATTAGAAAATATCGAACAATACCGATATCAAATTCCTAACTTTAATTCTAAGGCTAATTTGCTTGAACTTCTACTGAAAGAGGATGCAGAAATGCAAAAGGTGTTGGTTTTTGTTGGAACTAAGAAATTTGCAGATGCTCTATATGAGAGAATGGAGCCCAATTTTCAAGAAAGAGTAGGAGTGATGCATTCTTCAAAATCCCAAAACAGCAGATTTAATACAGTATCGAAGTTTCAAGATGGGACCTATCAATTTATCATAGCTACAGACATCATTGCAAGAGGTTTGGATGTTTCTCAAGTTACTCATGTCGTAAATTTTGATTTAACGGACACGGCAGAAAAGTATATACACCGTATTGGTCGAACGGGTAGGGCAGAAAAGAAAGGAATCGCCATTTCATTTGTCAATGAAGAGGAAGAAAAATATAAATTGGAGATTGAGGACTTAATGGGAATGACCATTCCGCTAAAGGCATTACCAGAAAATCTCACTATTTCAGAGGAATTAATTCCATTAGAAGAAGTGGAAGAATTTATACCATACAATAATCACAAGATGAAAACTCATACGCCTTCTGGTGATGCTTTCCACGAAAAGATTGAGAAAAATAAAAAGGTAAATAATAAAATCCGTCATGAAGATCTAATGAAGAAGAAGTATAAAAAACAATATAAGAAATCTCGTAAGCGAGATTGATACCATCTCATAATCTTAAAAATTCGGTAAGATGAGTTTGAAAAAAATCGTTTGTCTAGGCGATTCTTTAACAGAAGGATATGACATAGATCTCGATAATCGATGGACTAATAGGCTAGAGAATAAACTAAACATACCAATAATAAATAAGGGTATTTCTGGAGATCTTACTTCAGGCATGTTAGCAAGATTTCAGCAAGATGTTGTAGCATTAGAGCCTACGCACTTAATACTAATGGGAGGCACAAATGATATAAATTTTGATTTGCAAAACAATCTGATCATAGGTAATATCAAAACCATGATAAGACAAGCCAAATTCTATAATATATCATCTATCATTGGTATACCAACACCCTGCTTCCTTTCACATACAGAAGGTTCGGGAGTATTCATCGGCAAATCAAGGTTTATTTCTAGAATAGATGAATATATTTCGAAATTAACAGATTTTGCAATCACTGATGAACAACTATTTATAGACTTTGGAAATGAGATGAATCAGGACATGTTTTTACCAGACGGAGTGCATCCAAACGACCTCGCCCAAGAGGTGTTAGCAAAAAACGCATTTACATTTCTAAGTAAATTATAGTTTTTATGTTCAATGTGCACTGTGCTTTTATATTTAATTTTCTGATAAAGTTACAGAGATAATATTATTATAGAAAAACATACTAGATCTAATTTAGATGGGTTTAAGCTATATTTAATATTAGATTTGACAAAAACCTAATGGGTGAAACCACAGGTTTAAATTAGGCTTTTGAATGAAGTCATCATGATATTGATACTTATCAAAACTTAACAAATACACTGTTGGAGTGATGTTGAATCAAAAAATAATGAGTTAGAAAAGCGAAACCTGGCATTAAAGAGTTTTGCATATGCCACTTCACACGACCTCAAAACACCTTTGAGAAATATCAGTAGTTTTGTTAATTTGATATAGCGAAAATTTAATAGAAAAGAGGATTCGTCCATCAGTGATTACTTTTCTATAATAAATGATGCTACATCATAAATGAATGCCATTATTGAAAATATATTGATCATATGTGGGTACGATAATCAGGATCAAAAGAACATTGAAATATCATTGGAAGCTATCGCAAACAGGGTCATCAAGATTTACAAATTTCCAATGGACGAAGGCAAAGTGAAGATTAACCTCTTAGATCTTATCGCCATTTCAGCTATTCCACATCAGTTTTCACTTATATTTAAGATTCTCATTGATAACTCCATCAAGTATAATAAAAGTGAAATTCCAAAGATGACAATAAGCTCTAATATTCAAAATAATTACCATTTTTTTTTACTTCAAAGATTATGTGATAGGTATTCAAAGTAAGTATCGTAAAACTATATTTAAATCTTTTAAGAGACTACACAGTAATCAGAAATATGAAGGGAGCGGTTTGGGCCAGTCTATTGTCTATTGTCCAAAAAATAATAGAATCTTATGGTGGAGAGATTTCTGCTGCCCCAAAAGTAAATAAAGGTTGAACATCCACTATAGATTACCAAATTAGCAATCCAAATAGTTTGCATTCAATATTTGGCATTTAATTTGAAGTGGTACTGGTTACTACTCACTAATACTCCTACTTACTTTTTCGTTAATCGCTATTTATGATTCGGGACCGTTGTTGCGTGACTTGATGCTCTTAATTTGATTTTGAAACTCTTAATTTGATACTCTTACTTAGTTGATCTTTTTTAGTGAGTATCTTAGTAAAGTAGAGAATGTAATAGCAGGGGAGAGATTACTTATTAATACTGGATGTAAATTTTTGGTAAATTCATTGATATAAATCTTTCTTACTTAATGGTGATATATGTCGTTAATTGAACATAGTCTGCGATTGGCACTCATTTTGGTTATATAAATAGCTAGGCTAGAATCTTTTTTTAACTCCCTTAAATCGTATCAAATATGAATTAGTTTGCTTAAAAGCATAATACATATCGGAGTTCATAAAGACTTAACAAGAAGTGAACTAGCAAAAGTACAATTACTAAATCAGTCAGCTTTGTTTACCCTAGTTGGTTTGTCTATTGTGGTTATACAGCACATTGTCAATGGCAATTATTCTATCGGACTCTGGACAATGATCTCTTATGTCATTCTATCCCTTTCGCTACTTTTAAATCATTTTCGAAAGTATACATTAGCTAGAACTAATCTCATTGTTTTTTTCGGAATCTACTTTGTAATTCAACATATTTTATTTGGTGATATAATTGGATTGACTCCATATTATGTAGTCTTCAGTATATTTATTGTAGTGATGTTTGAAAGCAATAAGAAGATGCTTGCACTTTTATCAATATATATAATTTTTAGCTACATTGGTTGTCGATATGCTACCCTAAATTTAGTTCATCCTTATAGTTTCAATATTCCTTGGTATGTAAGCGATATTCATTTTTTACTTGCCATGTGTCTTTCTGTTATTTTGCTTATTAAAATACTAGCTGAAAAGCATGATTATTCTAGTCTTACTCAAAAATTACTGAAAGATCTTGAAATAAATAACAAGGAGTTGCAATCAAGAAATGACGAATTGCAAAGATTTGCGTATGCAACTTCACATGATTTAAAAACACCACTACGAAATATTTCAAGTTTCGTAACGCTCATCGAAAAGAACATTAAGAACACTTGTGGAGAACGAGTAAATAATTACATATCAATCGTCGAAAATGCGACCAAACAAATGGGAGATTGCATCGAAGATATTCTCCTCTATAGCAGCCTCAATCACACAACCCATAAGTGGTCAATGATAAATCTCGACGAATTAATCCAACAAGTAATGTTGAATTATAAATATTTGATTGATAATGAGAAAATAATTATTAGTATAGAAAAACTACCTCATGTCTACGGATTCAAAAATCAACTCAAAGTAGCTTTTCAAAATATTATCGACAATGCGCTAAAATATAATGAGAGTGAAATACCAAAAATTATAATTGGTAGCAGTCGTTCTAAGGGATTTACTAAAATATCTCTTACAGATAACGGAATAGGAATAGACTCTATCTATCAAGATTCTATATTTGATCCCTTTAAAAGATTGCATGGAAATAAAAAATATGCTGGGACAGGACTTGGACTATCTATTGTAAGAAAAATAATAGAAGCTCATGATGGAAAAGTTTACGTTGATTCAAGCCTATATGAAGGCACGACTTTTACTTTTCAATTTCCAGATGCCATACTAAACCCCAAAGAGATAATTGTTACTCCTAGGATAAAAGAAACCATTCTTCAGGTATAAATCCATTTCTTTTTACTATAAACCCAAGAAAGACATAATAATTTTAGCTTAAAAGGACGCATATAGACTCAGGTGGAGATAGAATTTAGTTTGAGGTAGACAATTAGGAGACTATGAAGATAAATTATAATTTTAAATATAATTTCATTTTCTACGAAATATTTACTAACTTATTCTATATTTTTGATTCTTAAAACAAAACTAAAAATATGAAAAATTTCCAAAACAAAGCTGTAGATCAGCAGCCTAATAAAACCATAGAAGAAGCACCCTCAGTTGAAGATTTTATGACGCGAGATTTAATTACATTTACTACGGATACGGATATTAATGTTGTTATCAAATCATTGCTTGATAATAGAATCTCAGGTGCTCCCGTCCTTAATGAAAGTGGTCAAGTAGTAGGTCTAATAGATGATAAAGATTGTTTGAATGTCTTATTTGGTAATGTGTATAATCGTATACCTACGAGTACAGATACCGTATCAAATTATATGTCCAATGTCATGAAATCCATTAGCATACACGAAAATATATTAGATGTAGCCTCCGTATTTGTATCATCTCCGTATAAACGATTATTAGTTATGGATGATAATGACAAATTAGTTGGATCAATCAGCAGAAGAGATATCCTTCGTGCCATTAAGGAAACCACCTATACTTAATACTTTAAGGTCATGAATAATGAATAATGAATAATACTGAAAATTGTTAATTTTTCCAAGTTTTCTAAAAAGCTTTAGGTTATAGAACACAATATCTTTGGTGCAAATTTATATTCTCGTTAATATGCGCTTTAATTACAATCATAATTCATGCCCACTTACGTATGAAATTTTAGCAATAATTAGGTTATAAGACATTCAACATAAATCCAACCTTATATACATTTTGGATTTCTATATTGGCATCCTGATTTAGTAGCTTTCTAAGTCTTGAAATATACACGTCAAAACTTCTTCCAAGGAAATAATCGCATTTCCCGTATACCTGCTGGACTGCTTCTTCCCGTCTCAGCACTTTATTTTTATTAAGACATAAAAGCCGTAGCACTTTATTTTCCTTTTCGGTTAAGCGATGTATTTCTCCATTAATTTCAATTTCTTGTCGATCGTACTTGAAATTATACAATCCAATTTGAAATTCAGAAGGAGCATTCTCATAAGGGTCACTTTTGTATCTTCTAAGAATTACATTTATTTTACACAATAACTCCTCTTCATCAAAAGGTTTTGTAATGTAATCTTCTGCACCAATCGAATAGCCATTCAGAATGTCCTCCTTCATCGATTTTGCAGTAAGAAAAATGAATGGGGTAGTAACTCCCTTCTTACGCATCGTCTTAGCGAGAGCAAATCCATCCATTTTAGACATCATTACATCTAACAAGCAAAGATCATAATGTTGTGTTTCTACATATTCTAATCCAGAGCGACCATCTTTGCATAACTTAACTTTAAAGTCTTCAGATTCTAAAAAATCCATTAATAAAAAACCTAAATTAAGATCGTCCTCCACTAATAATATTTTCCTTTCTTCCATACTATATGTTGGGTATTATTAATTCAAACTGACTTCCTTTATTTAGATCACTTTTAACTCTAATCAATCCTTTGTGCATCCCAACCACAGTTTTCACATATGCTAATCCAATCCCAAATCCTTTTGCGTCTCTAACATCTCCGGTATTTACTCTTTGAAACTTCTCGAAAATATGATTCTTGTTCTCAGACTTAATTCCAATTCCATTGTCCTGAAAAACAAGTTTGACATGATCTTCTAAATCTATGATAGAAATGATGATCCTTGGTTCTTTATCGCAATACTTAATAGCATTATCTATAATATTTTTGAAGGCGTTGCTTAAATGAAAATAATCTCCTGAAATTTCAATATCGTGCTGAGGAGCTATAATAGAAATATGTCCATTTTTTTCAGCAAGAATCATTTGTAAGTTTTCCTGGACCTCTGAGACAAGATCTTTTAAATTTATACCTTCGCGATTTAATTGATATTCTCCATTTTCCATCCGTGATAAGTAAAGTACTTTTTCAATCTGACTTGTCAATTTACCATTTTCGGATTTTATTATTCTAGCATATTTATTATTCTTCAGGTTTGAATGATTTTTTGTCAACAGACTAAGCGCCAAAGAAATATTAGTCAATGGAGTTTTGAGCTCATGTGCTGTATTGCTAAAGAAATCAATATTGTTATCTGTAATCTTTTTTTGTTTAATTAAAGCATTCAAAATAATAAAGGAAACTGAAGTTAGTAAAATGAAAATGAGAATAGAAGAAAGCTTGAAAAACCACAATTTATCAGCTAAATATTCTTCCTTAGATAAGAAGGAAACTCCAATTTGATAATCCTTATTGCATGATGCTGCAGTGTTAATAGAACAGCAATAAGCATTATTATTCGACTGACAAGCATTATCAAAAATTTCAACGCTATATTTTTCATCTATGCCATAACAGCTCATATACTGGCTTAAACTTTCCTCTAACTCAAGTTGATTTGCTCTGGACAAAGCCCCTTTTTCAGTGGGCATAAACTTATATGTATCATCCCCATTGCAACCTTCCAAATCATCGATGTCTAATTCTGTTTGATGGTTTGCATTGTAGTCACTTAAAGCACTGCCAATGGCAAGATTTACCTTTTGATCAAATTGCTCTTCGATCAATTGCTTAGACACAGTAAGCCAAGAAAATTGGAAAACCATCAAAGAAATTAAAGAAAAACATAGGATACCAAATAATAGCGGAACCTTCTTAATATGTATATAGTCTTTCAATTGTAAATTTTATATCTATAAAGAGACAACTTTATTTCTATCTTTGCATCTCGTTTAACAACTTTTTAACAAGCATTTATCAAGTGTTATACAGGATTGGAAAGCTAGAGCGTCTACTTTTGAATTGTTTATTTGAAACAACTGGTAACTCAGCAGTTCTGAGGTAAATAAAATTCTAAACAATGAAAAAATTTATTGGATTATTCTTTTTTGTCTTTGCATTGAGTCTAAACAGCTTTGCTCAAACTAACACCGTTTCCACAACCGATGAAATTGCGGTCGAGAAAAAGAATTGTGTGCCTTCTAAAGAATGTGCTAAAAAAATGGGAATGACTTTAAAAGAATGTAAGAAAGTATGCGCTAAAACATGTGAAAAGGGCGCTAGTGCTAGTAATAACGAAACAGATTCGAACGTCGCCTCAGCAGTTGCAGAAAGTGACGCTAAGTCTCCTGTGAGCTGTAGTAAATCTTCCTCAAAATGCTGCAAAAGTGGCAAAAAAGGATTATTCAAAAGGAAATCATAGATAACAATTAATCAAAATAATTAATACAACAGTTTTTTAATTATTATATAGTGAGTGCAGGATTAAATATAAAGATTGTTTAATCCTGCTTTCTCTTTCTTTACAATCCAATCAATAGAAGGAAATTATCAATCAATTCAATTGTATTTTAGATTTTGATTTTCAGAAGGAAAATATGAAAAATTATATATTCTGATTGCGACCTTCAACTTACTCTTTGCTTAAAACTATAATTTCGCAATTCGTTTATATACAGATTGATTATTTCTTGAATTTTTAATTTTAATAAAATATATACCACTATTTACATTTGTTAAATCCATTTCTGCTGAATTAGTATTCGTGAATCTATATTCAGCAATCACTTTTCCTCTCACATCTATTATTTGGAATATCTCATCTATAAATAGCTGATTATTAGAACTAACAACTTCTACATGATCAATGGTAGGATTAGGGAAAATTTCAATCTGATCTATAGTTAGAGGCTCTTTAGTCATAACGGATAAATCTATAAATTTGCAGTATTGATTATTAGCTTGTGTTTGATCCATTTTTCCATCTGGACAAGAAGTCCAAAAACAAATTTCATATCCACTTTCATCATATTGAATACCGTACACTTCAATGTCCCCTAAGCTTAGAATAAGCTCTTCTCCAGCCGCTACATTCAAATCCTCATAGTCAACTAAGTATGAACTCCAACTAGAACAAATAAAAGGGCATAGTGTAAAAATAGAATTTACATTTAAGCTATTTATTTCTTGATTTCCAAAATTTTTAATGGTGACTTCTACATCTTCAAAAATCACATCTCCAATAAGAGAATTTTCAAAATAGCAATCTATAGAATCTTTTATATTCAAATTATTTACTGTGATGTCGACTATTCCAACATCAGGTTGTGCGCTTTCTAGACTTGAATCAGTAGAGAAGGATTTAATCCACAGAGAACTGTTTAGCGCTTGGAAAGGCAGATAAGCTGGATGATTGTAATAGTGACTATAAATGTTTCCATCTTGTAGTATGCCCGTCAAATTGATTTGATTTTCGAAAATGGATATATCCGATGGAATGACGTGTTTTCCTGCCAGTTTAATTTCCTCCTGTCTGTCTAAGTCATAACCGTAAACTGCAACAACAGATGAGGTATCCGGATTTTGACCATAAAGGTAAATCTTCGATTCATTGTGCACAAAATTTCTAAAATTCGTGCCAACTTGGAAAGTATCACTAATTATTTTATTATGATTTTGGTCAAGTTTATATAACCCCTTATTGTTGAGGAATATTAGTTCTTGAGAAGAAAGAATCTCTACTTGCAATAAACTATCTATCGTAGTATTATTTTCTGTATTATCAAGATTTTCTATATCAATAATTTGATAACCTTCTATACCAATAACCAAGATTTTACGATCGCTTAAGCTAACCGCATCTGTGGCTCCTAAAACTAAGGGGTAACTTAAAATCAATACACCATCTGGTGAATACAATTCACATAGATTCTTAGATAATACGGCTAGTAGTCCATTATCTAATATAGACAAATAAGGAGTCCAATAATCCCCAATATTTTCGACTTTCCATAAAGTCTCTCCAGCTGTATTTAGTTTCAGTAACGTATTCGAAACTCCATAATCACATCCTTCATAACCTGCTAAAAGATAATATTCATCATTCCAAACTTCGATATCATAAATTAATTTTACATCCCCGATTACGATATCATTTGGCAAATCGGTACTCCAAATCACATCTCCATAAGCATCTAGTTTATACACTGTTGGTTTAAAGTTTCCCCATCCAAAAAATTGGCCTGAAATGGTTCCAACAATAATCTCTTTATTTTCTGATGTTGCAATGGCTGTTCCATAAACCATTGGAGAATCTTGGTAAGTTCGTTCAAACTCTTGAGCGAAAAAGTGAAGATGAAAAAATAAAGAAATGAATATGAATAGGACTTTACACATAACTATAATTTAAAGAAAAATAGGCAATTTCTGCAGAAAAAATATAATTCAAAATCATATTTAGCTTATCAAAAGTACTGTAGGTTGTATTTTACAAACATCAATTCTAATTTTTAATATGCTTACGTGCCGAACTGATACATAGAAATAAAAACTCAAGAGTATAAAGGAATAGATTATGCATTGATATGTAGCTTTGATACAACAAGCTCTAATTTTCACTCTTACGCTCCAATTGATTGATCTTCTTAGAAAGTTTTTTAGCTACTA
>Ga0114956_1000299_pt1 | contig 33949 bp, 26 predicted proteins | sample MaitaG_FD_87304 | JGI IMG/M metagenome (GOLD analysis project Ga0114956, IMG submission 87304) | Marine algal microbial communities from Maine, USA - Maine_Asex2 metaG | ecosystem: Host-associated > Algae > Red algae > Unclassified | place: Maine, USA | collected 2015-01-05 | reverse complement strand
GCGTTGAGCGAAGCGAGGGCTGAGTCGGCTCGATCGTTTGGTGACGATCAAGTGATCGTCGAGCGCTATATCCAACGACCTCGCCACGTCGAAGTGCAGATCATTGGCGACAAGCACGGCAACGTGCGCCACCTCGGCACACGAGAGTGTTCGGTGCAACGCCGCTATCAGAAGGTCTTCGAAGAAGCCCCCGCCCCGAACCTGCCCGATGCCACGCGCGAAGGTCTGCACGAAGCGGCGGTAAAGCTCGCCAGCGCCGTGAGCTACGACTCGGCTGGCACGGTCGAGTTCGTCGTCGACGATGAGACCGGTGACTACTTCTTCCTTGAGATGAACACTCGGTTACAGGTCGAGCACCCGGTCACCGAAGAGATCACCGGCGTCGACCTCGTCGAGTGGATGATCGCCGTCGCGCTGGGCGCTCCGCTGTCTTCGCCCCAAGAGAATCTGCGATTTCAGGGTCACGCGCTCGAAGCCCGCATCTTGGCCGAGGACCCGGGCGCGGGCTTCATGCCGCAGATCGGCACCGTGCGCCACGTCGTCATCCCAACCGGAGTGCGATGGGATGCAGCCGTCGAGCCAGGCACCGAGATCACGCCGCACTATGACTCGATGATCGCCAAGCTGGTCGTGCATGCCGATAGTCGCGATGCTGCGCTCGCCAAGATGCGCACGACGCTCGACGAGATGATCGTCGGCGGCGTCACCACGAGTGCTGGCCTGCACCGGTGGCTACTTGACCAACCCGAGTTGATCGCAGGCCGCATTACGACTCGGTTCCTCGACGAGGCAGACATTCCAACAACCCCTGAGCCCGCAGTCGCAGCGGCAGCGGCACTGTGGCAGCAACACCTCGATGGCGAGCAGCCATCGACGGTATGGCATCAGAGCCGTAACTTCTCGCTGACGGGCCGCCAGTCGCAGCACGCAATCGGTGTCCAAGTTGGCGGCTCGGGTGGCGACACCTACGAAGTGCCACCCGGCGTTAGCGGCCCCGATACTTCTGCAGCGGTGGTCGACCCGGCGCGTCGCGAGATTTCGATCAACATCGATGGCCACACCCAGTTCTTCACGATGCCGACCCGATCCGAGCGGTGGGTGACCGACAACGCGTTGCGCGCCGCAACCGGCGACGCACTGATCGCTCCATTCCCCGCAGTCGTGGCCGAGGTGCACGTCGCACCCGGCGACCAGGTCGCCGGCGACCAGGTGCTGGTCGTGATCGAAGCCATGAAGATGCTGCACTCGCTCAAATCATCGGGCGCGGCCACCATCGACCAGGTGCCCGTCGCCGTCGGCGATCAAGTCAGCACCAACCAACCCCTCGTCACCTTCACCCAACCCGAACAATCCGAAGAAAAGAGCTAGCTGTGAGTCATCGCAACGCGTATATGACCGATGAGCTTCAGGCGATCTTTGACCAGACGGTCGAGTTCGTCGCGAACGAAGTCACTCCCAAGGGCGAGCAATGGGAAGAAGACGGCCAGGTGCCCCGCGAGGTCTACCGGCAGATGGGCAGCCTCGGCATGCTCGGCCTTCGAGTCCCCGAAGAACTGGGCGGTCTTGGTCTTGGCTACTTGGCGTCGGCTGCCTTCAGCGAAGCGCTCGGCACCTCGACCTTTGCCGGGTTCGAGGCGGGGGTCCTGGTGCACACCGATATGGCTGGCCCGCACCTCGTCAACAGCGGCTCACCTGACCAGCATGCGAAGTACCTGCCCGGTGTGCTGGCCGGCGAGTACATCTTGTCGATCGGTGTCAGCGAGCCCGATGCCGGCAGCGACGTTGCCGGCATTCGCACCAAGGCGGTCAAAGACGGCGATGGGTGGCGCATCAACGGCTCGAAGATGTTCATCACCAACGCCGTCTACGGCGACATGACGATCATCGCCGCTCGCACCGACACCGACAACAAGTACGGCATCTCAATGTTCTTGGTGCCAGCGGGCACCGAAGGGTTCACCGTGTCCAAGAAGCTCGACAAGCACGGCTGGCGCTGTTCCGACACCGCCGAGCTCTCGTTGGTCGACGTGTGGGTTCCTGACGATCAGCTGCTCGGTACGCCCCACCGCGGGTTCTACGAGACGATGAAGAACTTCCAGAATGAGCGCATGGTGCTGGTCGGTATGGGGGTTGGTGCCGCACAAGTAGCGATCGACATGACCAACGAGTACGCCCAGAACCGCAAAGCGTTCGGGGGTGCGTTGTATGACCTCGGCGCCATTCGCCAACGCACTGCGATGAATCAGGCCAAGGTCGACGCCGTGCGAGCTTCGATGTACCACGCCGCATGGTTGGGCGACGAGGGCCACGACAACGTCAAAGAGATGTCGGGTGTAAAGGCCTGGGGTTGCGAGGTCGTTAACCAGGTGATGTACGACTGTGTGCAGTTCCACGGTGGCATGGGTTACATGCGCGAGTCGGCAATCGAGCGCATGAGTCGAGACGCTCGCATCTTGCCGATTGGTGGCGGTGCCACCGAAGTCATGCTCGAAGAAGTCGCAAAGCGGTCTATCGTCGGCGCGTGATGTTCCCCAAGCCTTTGGTCCGAATGCGGTCGATGCTGTTCGCGCCGGCCGTGCGCGACGACATGTTGCCGAAGCTGAACCGAAGCGGCCCCGATGGTGTCGTGATCGACTGTGAAGACGCCACGCCGATGGGGCAAAAGGCGACTGGTCGGTCGAACGCACTCGAGTTCGCGCCCGCGCTGATCGGGCAAGGCGCGGCGGTGTTCACCCGAGTGAATCCACCGGGCACTGAGTGGTTTGCCGACGACATTAACTTTGGACTTCACGAGGATCTCGATGGTGTCGTGGTGCCGATGGTCGAAACGATCGAAGGCTTGAACCACTGTGCCAATCGTTTGGCCGAAGCGGATCGCGGGTACCTGGGCATCATCGCGGGTCTCGAGACTGGCCTCGGGGTTGGCGATGCTCGCGATCTGCTCGCTCACCCCCAGGTGATCGGGGCGTACTTCGGTGCCGAGGACTACATCGCCGATCTCGGGGGCGTTCGCACCGAGCACAACATCGAGGTGCTGCATGCGCGTTCAGCTGTCGCGCTCGCTGGTCGGTTGGCCCGCAAGCCGGTGATCGACCAGATCGTCGCGAACTTCCGAGACGGCGATCGGTTTAGTCGCGAAGCCGCCGAGGCTCGCGCGATGGGCTTCAAAGGCAAGCTGTGTATTCACCCCGGTCAAGTCGAGCTTGCCAACAAGGGGTTCACGCCGAGCGACGAAGAAGTCGACCGAGCATTGCGCATGTTGGCCGCGTATGAGATCGGCATCGCGTCAGGTGTCGCTGCGATCGACTTCGAAGGACAGATGGTCGATGAACCACTCGCCGCCCAGGCTCGACAGATTCTTGCCGCCGGCGGCGTCGAAGCCGAGAACCGGCCCTAAGAGATGAGCACAACGTGAGCACGATCATTCCCAAGGGCATGTGGTTCGAAGATCTCGAACCGGGCCTCGTCGTGCAGCATGGGCTAACTCGCACGATCACCGAAGCAGACAATGTCGGCTTCACGGTCGCCACGATGAACCCCGCACCGCTGCATCTTGACGCGTCGTACGCCGCAACCACCCAATTCGGTGAGCCGATCGTGAACTCGATGTTTACCGTCGCTTTGGTGATCGGCATCTCGGTGCACGAGCTCACCCACGGCACGACGGTTGCCAACCTCGGCTTTTCCGAAGTGCGATTTCCGGCCCCTGTGTTCCATGGCGACACGATCCACGTCGAATCCGAAGTCACCGCAGCGCGGGCATCGAACTCGAACCCTGATCGCGGCATCGTCACCATCGAGCATCGGGGTTACAACCAGAACGATGAGCTCGTGTGCACCGCAGTGCGCAAGGCCATGATGCACCGGCGCCCCGCCGAGGCCTGATCGAGACCGACGCGGGCACCTAGATGGCTACTACCGATCTGGGCATTGCAGGCCTAGGCGACGGCGAGGTTGTTGGCGCCGGTGGAAACGCAATCGTGTATCGCGCCCGCCAGCTAGATCTTGAGCGCGACGTTGCCGTCAAGTTGTTGCGTGGCAGTCACGACGAAGATTCGCGTCGCCGGTTCGAACGCGAGCGACGGGCTATGGCGGCGCTACCGCCCCACGACGGCATAGCGCCCGTTTACAGCTCGGGGGTAACAGCCACCGGCGAGCCCTACTTGGTAATGCCGCTCTATACCCGAGGATCGCTGCAGCAAGAACAGCAAGCCGGCTCATGGCGGGCCGCGGTGACCGACATGGTGTTTGCCGCTGACGCGATCGTCCATGCCCACGCCAACGGCGTGTTGCACCGCGACCTCAAGCCAGCCAACCTGATGCGCACCGACGACGGCGTGCCGGTCATCGTCGACTTTGGCATCGCGTCGCTCATCGACGAGACCCAGTCGGGGGCGCTCACGCTGACCCCGTCGTATGCCCCGCCCGAGGCGTTTGCTGGCGATCTACCTGACGAACGGGTCGACGTTTACGGGCTCGGCGCGACCTTGCATTCATTGCTTTCCGGAAGCGATCCGTTCGACCTCGAAGAAGCCGGTGTGTGGCAGGCTATTAAGCGGGTGCGATCGGAGCCACCGACGCGGCTCTCGGCCGACGTTCCCGAGTCGGTCTGTCGCATCGTCGAGCGTGCCATGGCCAAAGAGCCCAACGACCGCTACGCCACGGCCGCCTTGATGCGAGACGATCTGCAACGCGTGCTCGACGATCGCGACGCCGACATAGACGTGCCGGTTCGATTCGGCGAGCCGTGGGCGCGTTCTACGTCGCCAGCTGGCGACAGCCCACGGCCCACGTTGGCCGCGCTGGCTACCGGTGCGGTCGCGATTGTCGCCGTCGCGGTCTTCTTCTTGCTGGGCAGCGGCGGCGAGAGTGCTGTGGTGGTCGACTCTCAGCCCGAAGCAGCGACTGAGCTTCCAGCGATGGCTGGGTCCGCGACCGCTGTGCCAGACGCGTCGACCCCGGTCGACAGCCCGACTTCGACCAGCGCCGCTACTTCGACCGCCACGAGGGCCACACGCCAAGAAGCTGATACTGAGCCGACGGCCTTGGAGACGGCGACTCCGGGTGGCCCCGACGATGGATGCCTTGCCGTGATCGAAGCCTGTCTCGGTGACTCGCTGACCTCGGTGCGGGCGATCCATGGTCTTCCCAGCAGCGCCGAGACGTACACAGGCACCCTCGGCGACACGGTCGCAAGCGAGTGGCGATTCGCCGAAGGTGGGTCGTTCACCGTGTGGTCGGTCGGCGACCGGATCGAACAGATGATGATCGATCTTTCAAACGGTATCGAGGGCACCACGGTCGACGTCGAACCGGGGATCACGCTCGAAGACACGTCGTTCGCCGAGGTGATCGAGCTACGTGGTGAGCCGTATCTCTTCCATGCCTTCGAAGACGGGACCGGCGGCACTGTGCCGTTTGTGGCGTACTGCGTTGGTGATGTCTCAAATCCCTACCAGGTGCAATACGGCGCGCTTATCGGCACCGACAACGAAGAACTGCTGGGGGTTGCGAGGGCGTGGAGCCTCAACACCAAACAGGGCTTGCCGACTGAATCGATGAGGGCAGTTGCATCACCGGTGGTTGTCTCGACTGTGCGGTTGAGGACAGCGGCATGGATGAGCCCGTACCCCGCGTGTGGCGGACTCAACGAGCCGTATTCATGGTGCCCCGATGTCGACGATGCCATCAATGTTCGGGCCGAACCTCGTCTCACTGCGGCGATCGTGATTTCGGTCGGCGCCGACGACTGCCGCATCTACACAGGGACCGAACGCGCACCGTCATCGATCAATCCTGACCTGGTGCTGAGCGATGGCTTGACCTGGATGGCCGTGGTGGTTGCTGTTGAGGGTGGATCACCGATTCGTGGCTGGGCCGCCTCGCCGTTCCTTCGGCCTAACGAGCCGTGTGCTGCCCTTGTGGTGTGTGGCTAGGTGGTGGGGCACGCGGGAACCGTTTGACTTGTGTCGATGTCGAATTCCGAGAAGCGGTCCCTAGTCGGTTCAAAGAAGACCCGATACGAAACGATCCTGCCCAACAGTGATGCGTCGGTGGGGGATTCAAGGGACTCGTAGGCGACCTGCAGCGACTGCGGGGCATCGAGACAGTGGAACAGGGTGCTAGAGCTGAGCCCATCGACCGCCTCTTTCTCGCCGAATCGGCCGGCTACGTCGTCAACCGTGAGAACGCCGAGGTCCGTATCGCCAAACAGCGACACCCGCGCGCCGTCGGCACGGGTCATCGCAAGCGATAAGACCTGTCCTGCAGCGTCGCTACCAACGGTGAAGGTGTTGTTCGACGGCAGCGCCCAAGATCGAAACTCAAACTGTTCGGGTTGGTTGCTCAGAGGGCGCAGCGGCGTCTTGGGCCCGAGCGCAGCCTCGATGTCAGCGACGTCGTCGCCGATGCACCAGCCGAGGACGCCCGGGCACGTCTGTTCCTTGGCGGGTGCTGCGCCATCGACGCCGACGTACTCCATTGCCATGGCCAGGCCGACCGCTATCAGGTCGACGGCATCTGGCGTTGGTGCAACCCGTGTCGTCGGCGCCGGCGCGGATGTTGGCGATCGTTCGACCGCTGACTCTGGGGTTGGCTCTGACGGCGCGACCGTTGGTTCGGTTGCCCGTGTGGCCCGGGTCCCGGCCGCCTCGACGATCTCGACGATTGGTGGCGGTCGGTCGCGAGTCGCCACGATCGCGAGCAGAGCAGCGACGGCCACCACGATGAGCACACCGGCGCCAAGCGCGGTCCGTCGCCTGGGCGATCGCTCGGCCCAGGTCGGGTCCCTCTCGATCTGCAGATCACGTGGCGCTTCGACGAGCACGGTCTCTGGCGAGACAGCGCTCGCAAGGTCCTGAGCAAACGCCGCAGCGGTGCTATGACGATCGCCAGGCGTCTTGGCCATGGATCGTTCGATGACCGCGCACACGCTCGCTGGCACAGTGCCCCGCAGATCTGCTGGCGCCTCGGATTGCACCCGCTCGATCATCGCCCACAATCCGCCATCTCGGCCGCCGTCAGCGTCGGCGCTGAACGGGGGCCTTCCGGTCAAGAGAGCATGGGTTGTTGCACCGAGTGCATAGACGTCGAGCGACGCGGAGGGTTCGTGAACTTCGAAGGCCTCGGGTGGGGCGAACGCCGGCGTCAGGCGAAGTGCGAGCGAGCGGGTACCCATTGCATCGCTCAACGTGGCGATACCGAAGTCGAGCACGACCGGCCGGTCGCCGTCGAGCATGATGTTCGCCGGCTTCAAGTCGCGGTGCAGCACCCCGTTGTCGTGCGCGTACGTGACCGCAGCTGCGACCTGGCCCATGATGTCGACACACCGAGACCACGGCACTGGGTCGAGGTCGTCGAGGGCGGTGCTGTAGAGCGCCATGATCAGGTAGGGCTCGCCATCGCTCGTGTAGCCCGAGCCGAGCACCGGCGCGATGTTGCGATGTTGCAGCTTGGCCATGAGCTGGCGCTCACGATCGAATCGCCGTCGAGCGCCGTCGTCGTGGCCGATCTGCAACATCTTGACGGCCACTTCGCGATGCAGGTCAAGCTGGGTGGCCCTGAACACGACGGCGTTACCGCCTCGGCCGATCTCGACGCCGTCGCCGATGCCGTCGATCCCGAGATTCGTCATCGCAGCCATAGTGCCACGCAGGCATTGGGCGATTTCGGTCTGCAGCCCGGTTGATGGTCCATCTAGAAGTAACGCCGCATCGAAAGGCCGCCTCGCTGCTTCGGGCCAGCTCGCTATGAACGTCGGATTGCTGTGCCGAAGTCTCGGCCTCGGCGCTAGTGAGAACGCGCTCGTGCTCTTGTCGATTTTCCTCGGTCGGTTTCGCGCGACACGATGGGGCATGGGAGACGACACGAAGAACGCCAAATTGCAGCCAGGCGAACCAGGCTGGCTTGAACAAGTTGACGAGGCGGTCATCGACCCTGACCGACCAATCATCGATCCGCACCATCACCTGTGGCCACCAGACGGTGCGCTTCGGTATGGCCTTGACGATTTGCATCGCGACACCGGCGACGGCCACAACATCGTCGCCACGGTGTTCGTCGAATGCCACGCCAGCTATCGCAGCGACGGTCCTGAGGAGCTGCGCAGCGTCGGCGAGACCGAGTTCGTTGCGGCCAACGCTATTGCAAGTGCCAACGCTGATGGCGCGGAGATCAAGGCGATCGTCGCGACGGCTGATCTGCGTCTCGACAACCTCGACGACGTGCTCGAGGCTCACGTCGCAGCGGGGCAGGGGCGCTTCAGAGGCATTCGCCACGCGATTGCGCGAGAGACCGACCCGGCATTGCGCATCGCGGGTCGAGCGCCCGAGGGGCTGTCGGCCGACCCTGCGTTTCGACGTGGCGTCGCGCGACTTGGTGAGCGCGGTCTCACCTATGACAGCTGGCACTACCACCACCAGAATCGTGACTTCGCGGACCTCGCCGCGAGTGCGCCTGGCACGACGATGATCCTCGATCACTTCGGCACGCCGCTCGGCGTCGGAGCGTACGAGGGCAAGCTCGACGAGATCTTCGAGACGTGGAAAGACGACATCGCCGCTGTTGCGGCCCAGCCGAACACGGTGGCGAAGATCGGTGGTCTAGCGATGCCCGACAACGGATATGGCTGGCACCTGCGCGCGACTCCTGCGACGTCTGACGAATTGGTCGAAGCCCAAGCGCGTTGGTATCACCACACCATCGAGAGCTTCGGCCCCGAGCGGTGCATGTTCGAGAGCAACTTTCCCGTCGACCGGTTCTCGATTGGCTACCGAACCGTGTGGAACGCGTTCAAGAAGATCGCCGCCCGCTACACCGAAGCCGAACAAACCGCCATGTTCACCGGAACCGCGACGTGGGTGTACAAGTTGGACTAGCAGCCTTGTACTGCCTGTCCGCAACCCAACCCGAGGCGACGGAGTCGCCGAAATTGCGATTGCGTGGGTTATTGGTTCTTGGGCAACTCTGAGAACGGGGTCATACGATCGATACCGGGTTCTTTGGGCAGGCCGAGCACCCGCTCACCGATGATGTTGCGCTGAATCTGGTCGGTGCCACCGTAGATCGGTGGTGCCTGCGCGTTGAGTGCAACGTTTACGACAGCCGGGTCGGTCGTCGATGAGGTCGCGGCGAGCATGCCGTCGGCGCCAATGATGCGCATACCGAGGTCGCGAAACTGGCGGTGGTGCTCGCCGTTCCAGAGCTTGGCAATGTTCGGTTCACCGCCAGTGCGCTGGCTCTTTACCCGAGCCCGCTGCATGTTCAGACGGTTGACCTGCAACATCGTGTACAGCTTTACGAGGTCTTGGCGCATGGTTGGCTCTTCGGCCTTGCCGAGCTTGCGAGCCAACTGCAGGTAACGATCAAACAGCTTCATGCCGACGCCCGGCGCGTGACCCTCGGCCCGGCTTTCCTTGCTCTTGGCCACAACGTCGCCAGCGACGCGATCGAACGAATCCATACGTTGGCCCGGCGCCGCCATAGCCACACCGGTTGAACCGGTGCCGATGCTGGTGCGCTCGACGGTCAGCGTTGTGTTAGCGACCCGCCACCCGTCGCCGTGGTCGCCGAGCCGGTCGCTTTCGTTGACCCAGGCGTCGTCCATGAAGACTTCGCTGAAGAACGTGCGGCCGGTCATTTCTTTTAGCGGTCGTACATCGACGCCGTCTTGGTGCATGTCCATGACGAAGTAGGTCATGCCCCGGTGCTTGGGCTGGTCAGGGTCGGTGCGGGCGATGAGCATGCCAAGGTCGGCCGCATGGCCTTGCGAGGTCCAGACCTTTTGACCGGTCACCTGCCACTGGTCGCCGTCGCGCTCGGCCTTGGTCTGCAGGCCAGCGAGGTCGCTGCCCGCAGCGGGTTCAGAAAACAGCTGGCACCATGCTTGTTGTCCGTTAAGGATCTTTGGAATGTAGCGATCGATCTGCTCTTGTGAGCCGTGTGCTGCGATCGTTGGAGCGGCCAGCATGAAACCGAGCCCTGGTGGAGGGCCGAGCACGTCCTTTGACGCCATCAGGCGCATTGCTGCGGTCTCTTGACCCTGGCTCCAACCCTTGCCGCCTGCGTTCTCGGGAAGCGATGGTTTCGCGTAGCCGCTGTCGGCAAGAATCTGCCACCACTCGGCGACCGTTAGTTTCGGGTCCCAGTTGGCATCGAGCCAGTCGGACAGTTCGGTCATCAGATCGTCAGCCATTGCTCAAGGATATTGCTTTACTAGCTCGATAGACCATTTACTCGACCAGGGTTGCCCGTTCAGGGTCGCCCGATCAGGTCGCTCGAACAGGTTCGCCGATCAGGCTTCAAGCACGCCGCGCAGCACGCTCTGGCCGCTATGGGTCTCGTCGCCGTCGCGAGGTTCGACCGAGATATCGACGATGGGGAAATCGTCGGGTGTCACGCCAGCTGGCAATGCGTAGCTGCCACCATCGACTGCGTTCGCGCCATCGATGATGCCGAGCGAATGCATGTCGGAGACGTCGCTGTTGATGACCCACAGCTCGAGGTCACCGTCACCGGCATCTGGCAGGCCCGAGAGCCAGAGCTCGACGGCGCATCCATCTTCGCCGCAAACGACCCGAGCCTGAGCGGTTTCATCAGTGGCAACGGGCAGGTCGACATCGGTCATCTGTGCCGCGGCGAGTTCTCGCGTTGGAACGTCGTTATCGCGACTGAACGCGACCGCGGCAACCACCCCCACCATCAAGAGGGTTGCGGCCGCGATCGCGAGAACGGAGTTCGAGCGAAACCACGGTTGGAAGCGACGACGGGCGTCGGCCTCGGCGCTTGCTCGTTCGACCTCGACTTCGGCAAGGATGTTGTCCCATACCTGAGCGGGGGGCGCGATGCGTTCGAAATCGTGAGGCTCGGTGGCCAAGGCGAGTTCGAGAATCTTGTCGTCTGGGAACGCGTCGTCGAGAGTTATGCCGTTCATGATGATGCCTCGAGGTAGCGACGCAGGCGAGCTAACCCGCGACGGATGTCGCTTTTGACAGTGCCGAGCGGCACCGACGTGCGCTCGGCAATTTGTTCGTGCGTCAATTCTTCGAGAAACGCCATCTGCACGATTTGGCGTGGTCGGTCCGGAAGCGTGGCCAATGCTTCAGTGATCAGCAGGCGGTTTGCCAGCTGATCGAGCGGCGCACTGTCGTCGCTCAGTCGGTCGACGACGCTGCCCTCGTTATCACGCATGACGGGAACTTGACGGACGCTCTTGCGGTGAGCATCAATGATTTTGTTCTTTGCGATCCCAACGAGCCACGCTGGCAGAGGCCCGCGACGAGGATCAAATCGATCTCGCGCTCTCCATGCCGCCAGGAATACCTCTTGGGTGAGGTCGGCGGCAGCACTCGGGTGGGCTCGAGCACACAGCGTGTGAATGAGCGAGCCGTGGCGTGAATACGCTGCGGCTAAGCCAATCTCGGAGCCCGACACGAAAGCCTCTTCGAGATCGTCGACCACAATCGGGGTTTCGTCGGCCTTGATGATGCTTGGTCGCCTCGTGCGCGAAGCGGCGTGGGCGTATCCCGCAAAGCCAAGGTGGAGGGTGAGCGCCGACATCATCCATAGCTTCGATGAACTACCTGTGTCTGGATGCATCTAACGCAGGTTTTTGTGCATGATCTGGAGTTTCTCGAACTTTCTGCATCCAACCGCGCTGGCCTCAGCGTAGGAACACCAGCTGATCCTCGTTGCAACGGGGGTCCGCCGATCACATCTAATTGTTCGTTGAAAGGACACATTCCAATGCGCAGGTTGCTTATCGCACTGGTGGCCACGGCGGTCGCTTCCGTCATGTTCGCCCTACCCGCTTCGGCCCAGGACTCGGCCCGAATCCACCTGATCCACGGCATCCCTGGTGTCGATGTCGACGTCGCCGTAGGTGGCGACAACGTTTTCGAAGGCTTCGTCTTTGGCGATACCCAAGACCTCTCATCATTCGCGGGCGCAACGCTCGAAGACCTGCAAGTCAAGGTTGCCGGAACCGACGATGTTGCCATTGACGCAGGCGACACTGCCTTGCCCGCTTCGGGCAACTTCACCGTGATTGCACACCTCGACGCCAGCGGCACTCCAGCGCTCGCAGTCTTTGAGAACGACGACAGCTCGACGGCAGCGGGCGAGGGACGCTTGACCGTGCGCCACGCCGCAGCTGCCCCCGCAGTTGACGTTCTCGCCAATGGCGATGTTGCGTTCGCAAACGTGTCAAATGGTGCCGGTGGGTCACTTGACCTCGGTGCCGGCACGATCTCTGCGACCGTTGTGCCAACCGGCGCAAGCGAGCCCGTAGTCATTGGTCCAGCCGATCTCACGGTCGCCGAGGGTGCCCACCTCATCGTCTACGCAGTTGGTTCGCTCGACGGCGATTCGCTGACCGTAGTGACCGAATCGATCACCGGCCTTTCGACACCTCCAGCAGCTGTCAACACCGGCAACAGCCCGGTAACGACTGCATCTGGCACGAGCACGACCTTGATTGCAGCACTTGCACTCGCAGCCGTCACGCTCGTTGCGGTTCCTCAGGTTGCTCGCAGCCGCCGCTGAACTGCCAGGCACCCAAGAGACACTGATTACTACGTAGAGAAATAGAAGAAGATGAAAACACCGTGGCCTGACCGCTTGCGGCGAAGTGGGTTCGATGCAACTCACACCGCCGGCGCGAAGGCCACGGGTGTTTTTGCGCTGGCGTTAATCGTCGCTGTGCTCGCCGTCGGGTGTGGTACCTCAGGCGGCACTTCTGAGTCCGCGGTAATGGCGCCAGCCGAACCGACTGCGACCGTCGAGCCCGCCGAGACGAGCGAGCCCCCAGAAGCGCCTGAAACCAAGCTCGCCACACCCGAACCGACGGTGACCTCGGCGCCGGTGCCGTTCGGTAGCCCGCTACCCCGAGCCGACATCGGCGAAGAAGCCCTCGCCGGCGAGGAACCAGGCCCGCAACCGGTCTCGATCATGATCGAGGATCTCGACATCGTTGACGCCTCAGTCGTTCCCGTCGGAGTAAATGACGACGAGACCTTCGAAGTGCCCGAGGCCGACGAGGTCGGCTGGTATGAGTTCGGGCCGAGCCCCGGCGTCGAAGGGTCGTCGGTGCTGGCGGCCCATATTGCCTATGACGGCGTCGACGGCGTGTTTCGATCGCTCGCCGACGCCGAAATCGGAGCAGTGGTAGCGATTGGGTTCGACGACGGATCAACGCAGAGATTCCGCATCGAATCGGTGACCGACTACGTCAAAGAGGAACTCCCTGCGTCTCTGTTTGCCCGCGACGGTGATCCGCAGCTCGCCTTGATCACCTGCGGGGGGGCCTTTCACCCCGAACTACGCAGCTATGACAGCAATACCGTTGCAGTCGCAGTGCCTGTTTGATCCAACTCGCTATGAGGTGGTGGGCCTCGCCGGGGTTCAGCGCCTCTAGGATCGGTACCGTCGTAGTCGCAGTGTGTTGAGGAGCGTTCGATGGCCGCTGGTGGTAGCACCAAGGCAGTACTCGCAGCGCTGATCGGCAACTCGTTGATCGCCGTGGCGAAATTCGTTGGCTTCTTCATCACGGGCTCGTCATCGATGCTCGCCGAGGCGATTCACTCGGTCGCTGACTCGGGCAATCAGGGGCTGTTGCTCTGGGGCGGCAAGGCTGCCAAGAAGAAGGCCGACGAGGAGCATCAGTTCGGCTACGGAAGAGAACGGTATTTCTGGGCATTCGTCGTAGCCCTCGTGCTGTTTCTTCTGGGTGCCGGGTTCGCTCTCTACGAGGGCGTGCACAAGATCCAGCATCCCGAACCGATCGACAGCGTTGTGGTCGCTTACGCCATCTTGATTTTTGCTATCTGCGCCGAGTTCTATGCATTCCGTACCGCAGTGATCGAATCGCGCCACACCAAAGACCCCGAAGAGAGCTGGTGGAGTTTCATTCGCAGCACTCGCGTGCCCGAGCTGGCCGTCGTGCTGCTCGAAGACTTCGGTGCCATGGTCGGCCTCGTCATTGCCCTGGTCTCGGTGTTCATCGCTGACACCTTCAACGCTCCCATTTGGGATGGCATCGGCACGCTCAGCATCGGTGTCTTGCTCTTCGTCATTGCCATCGTGTTGATGATCGAAATGCGCAGCTTGTTGCTCGGCGAAGGCGCAGGCAAACGAGAGATGAAAGCCATCCGCGACTCGATCGCAAAGACTCCACGGGTCAAAAGCCTGCTGCACCTGCGCACTCAGCACTTGGGCCCCGAAGAACTACTGATCGGCGCCAAGGTCGAGTTCGATCCCGGCATGACGACGGCAGAGCTCGCTGGGGCAGTCAACGAAGTCGAAGCCGCAATCCGAAGTGTCGTACCGTACGCGCAACCGATCTACATTGAGCCCGATCTCAGGCACGAGGTGCCACTAACATGACCCAGCTTCTCACCGGCGACACGATGCCAGCGCTGCCCGCCAAAGACCTCGGCGGTACTCCGGTCGACATCACAGCATCGGTCGCTGGCAATTGGGCGCTCATTCAGTTCTACCGGGGCGATTGGTGACCGTACTGCCGTCAACAGTTGGTTGACTTCGCAGTACACGCTGGCCCACTCATGGGTGCAGAGATCAAGGTCGTCGCAGCTTCGGTCGACAGTGTCGAAACCACCGCTGACCTCAAAGCAGCGTTGCGCGTCGGGTTCCCGATGTATGCCGAGGTCGACGCCGCTGAGATCGCGGCAGTTACCGGAGCGTTCATGCAAAGCGGCGATCGCACGTTCTTGCACGCGACGGGCTTCCTCGTGAATCCCGACGGAGTCGTCGCTACCGCCGTGTACGCCACCGGCCCAGCCGGGCGGCTGACACCAGGCGAAGTGCTGCGCATCGTTGCGTTCGCTCGGGCTCAAGCCGGCAAGTAGCTAGCTGCGAGCCCAGAGGCGACCAGGGGGCCATGGCCGTTCATGATCTCGTCGAAGCGGGTCTTGCTCGACGCGTCGTCGTTGGGCGCAAATGGTACGAGCTGTGACACCGGTGCCAAGAGCAGGGGCCGCTCGGCCATGAACTCAAGCCATGACCGGCATGCGACAATCGATGTATGGCTCTCGAAATCCCTGAAACTCCGGCCGACGTCTCTGCTACGTGGCTCAACGCAGCGATTGCCGATTGGCCAATGCTGGCATCGGTTACCCACGACGACATCGGCGAGGGCACTGGCATCTTCGGTCAGATCTCACGGGTATCGCTCGAGTGGTCCGACCCATCGAACGCTGGCCCAGCAACCGCCATCATCAAAATGGCGTGCCTCGAGCCCGAGAATCTTGCGATCGCAAACGCGCTCGGCATCTATGAGCGAGAACTCAGGTTCTACGAAGAAGTTGTCGATGATCTTGCGTTTCGAACACCGATCTGTCACCACATACAACGTGACGAAGTGCAGCGCGACGACGCCAATGACGGCAGCGGCCGCTTCGTGCTCGTGATCGAGGATCTTGGCGGCGAGTTCGTTGTCGGCGATCAGGTCGTGGGTGCGACTCAAGCTCAGGCCGAGGCGATCGTCGATGCACTGATTCTGTTTCACGCGCAGTGGTGGCAACACCCTGACCTTGATGCCATGGACTGGATCCCGTATCCCGATGCACCGACCTACAAGGCCGCGGTTCCAGGCATCTATCGGGCCGGATTACCGGTGTTGCAGGCCGAGTGGGCTGATCGCATCTCGGCCGAGGCCATGGCAACTGCGGTGGCGGTTGAGCCGAAGTTTGAGGAGTTGATCGATCGCACTGCAGCCGGGCCGGTCACGCTCATCCACACCGATACTCGGCTCGACAATATCTTCTTCGCCGCCGACGGATCTGGCGAGATCGCGTTCATTGATTTTCAGCTCGTGATGCGAGGAAGGGCCGTCGCCGACATCGCCTATTTGGTGGGCACGAGCGTGCCTGTCGGGCTGGCATCGCGCATCTGGCAGCGGCTCTTGCAGCGCTGGCACCAGGGGATCACGAGCGCTGGTATTGAGTACTCGTGGGATGATTGCTTACTGCACTACAAAGAAGCGTCTCTCTACTATCTAAGCGGGGCAATGTCGCTGGTGGGCACATTTGACGCGGGCAACGAACGCGGCGCCGCCCTCGTCGAGGCGTACTCGACGCGAGTGCTCGAACACGCCGCCGACATCAACGCGGCGGCCATCCTGTAACCATCACCCGGGGAACGAAGTGGGACTACTGGCGAAACTGGGCGCGGTGGAGTTGGGCGTAGAAGCCGTCGGCCGCGACGAGCTCATCGTGGGTGCCGGCTTCGCTGATGGCGCCATCGCGTATGACCAGGATCTTGTCGGCGTCGCGCACCGTTGACAGTCGGTGAGCGATCACGAAGCTGGTGCGGCCGCGCATCAGGTTCATCAGCGCTTCTTGTAGGGCCCGCTCGGTTCGTGTGTCGACCGAGCTCGTTGCTTCGTCGAGCACCAGCAAGGCCGGTTCGGCCAGGGCCACCCGAGCGATCGCAAGCAGCTGTCGTTGGCCGAGCGACAGGTTGTTGCCGCCCTCGGAAACGATGGTGTCGTAGCCTCGGGGGAGTGCACGAATGAAGTGGTCGGCGTTGGCGAGCCTGGCTGCCGCCTCGATCTGTTCGTTGGTTGCATCAGGCTTGCCGAAGCCGATGTTTGCTCTGACCGTGTCGGTGAACAGGTAGGTGCGCTGCAGCACGATGCCGAGTTGGTCGCGCAGCGAATCTTTGGACACGTCGCGAATGTCGTGACCGTCAATTGTCACCGAACCGTTCGAGATGTCGTAGAAGCGGGTCAGCACGTTGATGATCGTCGACTTGCCCGCACCGGTCGGGCCGACGAGCCCAATCATTTGACCGGGTTCGGCCACGAAGCTGACATCTCGCAAGATTGGCTCACCCTCGTCGTACTCAAAGTCGACGTGGTCAAAGACAACGTGACCAACGACGTCTGACAGCGGGGGAGCGCCCGGCTTGTCGGGCAGGTCGGTCTCTTCGTCGAGTAGTTCAAACACTCGCCGAGCGCCCGACAATGCCGAATAGATCGATGTGACGGTGCCGGCGATACGACCCAAGGGTTGCCCCACCCGGCCGGCGTAAATCACGAACGCCGCGATCAGCCCAATCGAGACGCCGTAGTCGTTCACGGCCATCCACGCACCGAAGGTGACCACCGAAACGGTGCTGAGATTTCCGAGGCTGAACATTAACGGCATCATCACCGCCGTCAGACTTTGCGCCGCGATACCGAGCGAGCGGGTGCGCTCGTTGACTTCGGCGAACTCGGCGCGCACATCACTTTGACGGTGCATTGCGATGACCGCTCGCTGACCGGTCAGGCGCTCTTCGGCAATGCCATTCAACTCACCAATCGTGCGCTGGTATGCGCCGAATTTGGGACCCGACGCCTTGCCGAGTCGGCGCACGAGTGACATCGACAACGGCACGGGAATCAAGACCGCCAGGGTCAGTCGCCAATCGAGCACGATCATGATCGTGAGCAGTGAAACGATCTGGGTAAGCGCCCAAAAGATTGTTTGCAGATTCTGGCTGACGAGCTGATCGATAGCATCGACGTCGTTTGTGACTCGGCTCATGAGATCGCCGGTGCGATTGCGGTCGAAGAACCGCATCGAGAGGCGCTGTAGACGGCGGGCGAGCTGTTGGCGTAGTTCGGTCAACACCCGCTGTGCGACCCGTGCAATCGTGCGGCTATAAATCAGCGACGTGATGAATGCAAAGAAGTAGATGCCGGCGATCAGCGCGACAATGCGGCGCAGACCGTCGCGATCGCCGTTCGCGATGTAGCGATCGATAGCGATGCCCTGGAGCCACGGCGCCAGCAGCGTCGCCACTACGGACAACACGATCAAGACACCCGACATGACTAAGCGGCCGCGCCACGGACGCAGATAGGTCAGCAGTCGGCGAAGGGTTGGCCCGGCCTCGGCTTCGCGATCTACCGGGCCTTGTCGGGGCCCAATACCGCGGCGGGCTGCAAGGTCGGCACTGCCGCGCCTTTGGGTGGCTGTCATATCGCTGGTGTCATCGTGCCGGCTCGCCGAGTTGGCTGCGGTAGATGTCGCGGTAGATCTCGCTGCTGGCCAGCAGTTCGTCGTGGGATCCGTGTGCTGCCACCCGTCCTTGGTCGATGATGACGATGCGGTCGGCGGCCAGGGCGGTACTAATGCGTTGCGCCACAATCACGATCGTCAAGTCGCCGAGGGCGACGAGAGCATCTTGAATGCGGGCCTCGGTGTCGAGGTCGACCGCGCTCGTCGAATCGTCAAAGATCAGGATCGTCGGGTTGATCAGCAGCGTGCGGGCGATCGCGAGCCGTTGTCGCTGCCCGCCTGACAAGTTCGCCCCTGACTGTTCGACCGCTGCGTCGTAACCCTCTGGCATCTCCAAGATGAAGTCGTGAGCTTGAGCGGCCCGACAGGCGGCCTCGATTTCGGCATTGGTTGCATCGGGTCGAGCAAATCGCAGGTTCTCGCGAACCGAGGCTCGAAACAGCTGCGGCTGTTGCAACGCGATCCCGACATGGCGGCGCAGCGACTCTTTCGTCAAGGTGCGCACGTCGACTCCACCGACACGAACCTCACCCGATGTCGGGTCATAGAACCGCGCAATGAGGTGAGCGAGCGTCGACTTCCCCGAGCCGGTGGCGCCAAGGATGGCGACGGTCGAGCCGCTGTCGATGCGCAGCGAAACGTTGTGCAGAGCCGCCGCAGCCGGGTCGGCTACTCGCGAATCGGTGTCAGCGTCGGCGAGTTCGCGACGGGGGTAGCGCAACGACACAGCATCAAACTCGATCGTGCCAGGATCGCTAAGGTCGCCGAGGTCGAGGCCACCCGCAGGGTCGGGCACGGTCGGTTGGGCGTCGAAAATCTCGGCGATCCGCTGCATCGAGGCGGTCGCTGCTGAAATCGTTGGCTGCAAGAAAGCGAACATCATCATCGGGAAGATCAACAGGCCCATGTAGCTGATGAAGGCAACCAGTTCGCCCTCGGTGAGCGAGCCGTCGATCACATTCGAGCCTCCGAGCCACAACACCGCAGCGATACCCATCGACGACACGAGGATCAGCGAGGGGAATAGCGAAGCGACGAGCTGGTTCACGCGAACGGCGCGGTCCGCGAGGTCTTCGGCAACCTCGTCGAAGCGGTCGACCTCGTGCTGCTGGCGAACGAAGGCCTTGATGACTTCAGCGCCCTGAATGTTCTCTTGCAGCACCGTGTTCAGCCGATCGATTTGGCTCTGCACTGCGTCGTACAACGGGCTCGCTGATGAAATCGTGAACACGACGATCCCACCCACGATCGGAATCATGACTGCGGGTATGGCAATCAACGACAGGTCGATCGACAAGATGGCGAAGAGTGCGCCGAAAAACGTGATCGGTACCTGTGCGGCAAACGATATGCCGATCGACAACAACAGGGTGACGCGGGTGATGTCACTCGTTATGCGCGTGAGGATTTCACCCGATGCCAGCTGATCGAGATTGCCAAATGAGAACTCTTGGGTCTTGGCGAACGTGTCGTTGCGCAGATCAGTGACGGTGTTGAACGCGAGCCGCACCCCCAAAATGCTCGCGAGCGCCGAAGCGGCCATGCCGACGATGATCAGGCCGATCATGACGACACCGGTCCGAATGACGAAGCTGCTGTCTCGGGCTACAACGCCGTCGTCAATAATGCGCGAGGTCAACAGTGGGATCAAAAGGTTGATCACCACCCCGACCAGGGTCGCCGCAAAAGATGAGATCGCAAAGCCTCGATATGGCCGGATCCAAGGCCACAGTTGACGCAACGCACGCATTAGCCCCACCGTACGAGGCCCATCGTTGCTTTCTTCACGCTGGTCGAGCACCCTCATGGCGTGAACCGCCGAGCCCATCTCGCGATCGTGTGTTGTGTTGTGGGTGCGATTTCGCTCGGAACCGTGTCGGCGTGTGCCACAAGCGACAACATGACGCTTGAGGTGTTCGCAGCGTCATCGTTGACGAACGCGTTTGGCGACCTTGCCACTGACTGGGAAACGGCTAACCCGGGCGTTGAGGTTCGCGTCAACACTGCCGGAAGCTCCGCCCTGCGTGAGCAGCTGCGCGACGGCGCTGTAGCCCAGGTATTCGCGTCGGCCAACGAAGCGATTGTCGATGAGCTGATCAGCGATGAAACGATTCGTGGCACGCCCAAGCTGATGGCCACCAACGAACTGGTGCTAGCTGTTCCCCGTGGCAACCCCGGACAGATCACGTCACTCGACGATCTGGCCGATGACTCGTTGCTGGTCGGTGTTTGCGTGCCGGGAGTTCCGTGCGGTGATCTCGCCCAACAGCTATTCACTGCGGCCGGGGTCAGCATCGCACCCGATACAGAAGAGCCCGATGTTCGATCGCTCACCCGCCGGCTGGCCGAAGGTGAACTCGATGCAGCCCTGATTTACGCGACCGACGCTGCCTCCGATGCTGACAGCATCACGGTCATCGAGACCAACGTCGCAGCACCGACGACCCGATACCCCATCGTTACGGTGGCAGCCGACGATGAGCAGGCGCAAGCCTTTGTCGATTTCGTGCTCTCAGACGTTGGGCAGGCCATCCTGTTGTCGTGGGGGTTCCAGCCAGGGTGAGTAACGCGCCGTATCGACGACGGGGGCCCCGCCTCCTCGTGGCCACTGCGGCCGTCGCTGTTCTCTTCTTCGTATTGCCCCTCGTTGGACTACTCACACGGGTGCCATGGACCCGCCTTGGTGATCTGGTGACATCGCCCATCGTTGGTCAGGCGCTGTGGTTGTCACTCGTGACGTCGGTGTGTGCCACCGTATTGTCAGCGGTTCTAGGTGTGCCACTGGCATGGGTGCTGGCTCGGGTCGACTTCCGGGGCCGAAGTCTCGTGCGTGCGTTGGTGACGCTGCCGATGGTGTTGCCGCCCGTCGTCGCCGGCGCGGCTTTGCTGTTTGCGTTTGGGCGTCGTGGCACGTTCGGCGAGCCGATCTATGACGCCACCGAGTTCGTGCTTCCGTTCAGTATCTGGGGTGTGATCATCGCCAATACATTTGTGGCGATGCCGTTTCTCATCGTCACGGTCGAGGGCGCCTTTCATAGCCTTGACGAGCGCTACGAGGAAGCCGCCGCGACCTTTGGTGCAACGCCTTTGCAGGTCTTCAGAAGAGTTGCGTTGCCCATGATTGGTCCGTCGCTTGGCGCTGGAGTGGTGCTGGCGTGGGCTCGCGCGCTGGGCGAGTTCGGCGCGACGGTCACCTTTGCCGGCAACCTTGCGGGCCGCACCCAGACGCTTCCGCTTGCCGTTTTCGTCGAACTTGAACGCGACCGAGACAGCGCCGTTGCGATCAGCCTGGTCCTGGTCGCCGTGTCGTTGCTAGTGCTCGTTGCATTGCGTGATCGGTGGTGGCAGCAGCGATGAGCGGACTCGAAGCCGACATCTCGATGGTCCTTGGCACGTTTGTCGTCTCGGTCGCTTTCGAGGCTGAGCCAGGCGAGACGATCGCAATCGTGGGCCCTAACGGTGCGGGCAAGTCGTCGACGGTTCGAGTCTTGGCTGGCCTTGAGCGGCTCGACCGCGGTCGAATTTCACTCGCGGGCAGGGTGCTCGACGAACCCGCGACGCACACCTTCGTGCCGCCGCACCTGCGCCACATCGGCATCGCGTTTCAAGACGCACTGTTGTTTCCGCATCTGAGCGTGCGTGACAACGTGGCGTTTGGCATCGACGCCGACCGTCGTAGTCAACGGGCCGAAGCCGACGGCTGGCTCGAACGAGTGGGGCTGGCTCAGTACGGTCCGCGCCGGGTTTCGGAGCTGTCAGGCGGCGAGGCACGAAGGGTCGCAGTTGCCCGGGCGTTGGTCACTGGACCTGATCTGGTGATTCTCGATGAGCCATTTGCCGGCCTCGATGTGCGGGCTCGTCAGTTGATGCAACGAGTGCTGGTCGAGCAACTATCTGCCCGTGACCGCACCTGCGTCGTCATTACGCATGACCCCGCTGACGCGCACGCACTAGCCGATCGCATCGTGGCGTTCGAAGATGGCGAGATAAGCCAGATCGGTACGCCGACCGAGATCCAGTCGCGACCAGCAACCAAGTACCTGGCTGATTTGGTCGGGCTCAACCTTTTGCATGGCGTCGCGAGTCGGGGCAGAGTCTCGGTAGGCGGCGGGCTCGAGTTGGCGATCACTAACACCGAGATCGCAGGCGATGTTGTGCTGACGGTGCCGCCTGGTGCGGTCGCCTTGCACCGCGAGCAACCAAGCGGCAGTCCGCGCAACACGTGGCAGGCAACGGTGGCAGACCTCTTTGCCCGTGGCGACGTTGTTCGGGTGCAATTCGATGCGCCGGTGCCCATCGTGGCCGATGTCACGCGTGGAGCGGTTACCGACTTGGGCATTGCGGCGGGCCAGCCCATCTGGGTGGCGGTAAAGGCGACCAGCCTTGCCTATCGCGAGCAGTAGCCGCCTTCGCGGAACCAGTCGATGATGTCGTTGGCCAAGTGGTCGGGGGTTTCGAGCGGGCCGAAGTGACCGAGGTGCTGATAGGCCCGATGCTCCGCGTTCGACAGCGCGTTCGCGGTGCCCAATGCAAAGTCGGCGGCAGATGGTTGGTCCGAGACTGTTTCGCCTTGTGCGATCAGCACCGGCAGCATCACATCACCGAGATCGGCGGCTTGGATCTTTGCGCCGTTGAATGTCAGTGCCTCGTGAACTGGGCGGCACGCGAGCGTGACGGCGCCGTCAGCGGTGTCGCGAAACCCATCTTTGACATATGACCACAGCGCATCGGCTCGAAGCCTGTTGAGCGGTGCTCGCGATGCATATCTATCAATCACTGCGGCCCGAGATGCGAACTCTGAGCGCCGCTTTCGGGCGCTGGCAGCCATCATCGAGTTGCGAGGCGTAACGTCGGCGGGAAACACGATGGGCTCGAAGAGCCACGCCGCAGCGAAGGTGCCGGGCTTGCGCTGCTCGGCCAACAAAATCGTTGTGGCGCCCATCGAGTGGCCGAGCCCGACGATGGGCGCTGTGGTATCGAGTCGTAGTTGCGTTCTCATTTCGGCGACTGCGGCGAGCAGATCGTCAGCGAAGTCGTGCCACACGAACGTCGATGTCTCGTCGAGTAGCGAGTGTCCGTGCCCCCGATAGTCGACGCCCCACACATCAAACGAGCTGCGGAGTGCCGCGATCACTGGCTGGTAGGTGCGAGCGTGGAAGCCCGTCGCATGCGAGATGATCAGCGGCGGGCCCTCGCCGCCAAAGTGATGCAGAGCGACCTCGGCGTCGCCGGAGGCCACGATGGTGATTGCCGAGGGCTCGACGGTGTCGGGGCGGTTGGACGGGGTGCCAGAAGACATCGCAGCGAGACGATAGGTCGCGCGGCCTAGCAATCGCTATTTGCGACGGGTGAATCTTCACGTTGGGCCCTAAAGCAGTCAAGCGGGCTAGGAAACCGCCGAAAGAAGATTCGTACGTTCCATGAACACGATCAGTCCCGTCATGTGTTTGTTAGCACCACCCAAGCTTGAGGCCGCGTGAACTTGTCCCCCTTGTCCGATCTTTCTCGCCTGCGGAGCATCCTCGCAATGGTTGTTGTGTTGTTGATGCTCGGCGCCGTGGTCCTCGTTTCGCCGCGACCGGCTGACGCGGTCGGCTCGGTGGTGATTTCGGAGGTCGTCGCATCGAACTCGACGTACGTCGACCGGTTCGACGGCTCCTCTGATTGGTTCGAGCTGCACAACAGCGGTAGTTCCGCCATCACCATGACAGGGTGGACGCTCAGCGATGGCTCGAACGCATGGATCTTGCCTACGACCTCACTTGCGGCCGACGAGCGCCTCGTCGTTCGAGCGTCAGGTCGCGACCTCGCTGAGCCCGAGTTCCACTCGAGCTTCTCGCTTGATGCACTCGGTGAAACGTTGACGCTGTCTGACGCAGACGGTGCGCTCGCAGACTCGATCACCTGGCCGTCGTTGACCACTGACCAGGGCTACGGCATTGGTTCTGACGGCGTTGTGGGCTTCTTGCAGTCCACCTCGCCCGGACGGCCAAACGCTGCGTTGCTGCCGTCGCAAGTTTCGATCGCAACTCCGGCGCAAAACTTTGAAAACTCGCTCGACGTCGAGATGTCGGCGGTCGTCGCCGCTGGCGAAGATGTGCGTTACACGGTCGATGGCACGCCGGTCAACGAGTCGAGTCCGCTCTATTCGGGCCCGTTTGAGATCAAGACCTCGACGGTGGTGCGCGCTGCGGTCGTCGGTGGCGGCCTGTCCGGTCCCGAGAGTTCGGTCGGCTACACCCGGATCTCGCCGACGATCGCGAAATTCACTTCGAATCTGCCGATCGTGCTGATCCACTCGACCGGCGTAGTCGACAAGGATTCACTGCAAGACTCGATTGTGACGGTCATTGCTCCAGATGCTGATGGTCGGGCCGGCGTATTCGACGAGGCCCAGCACAACGGGTTTGCCGGCCTGCGCATTCGAGGCGCAAGCTCGTCAACCGATGCATTCCCCAAGAAGCAGTACAAGCTTGAATTGTGGAGCGACCGCAAAGGCACTGAGCTCGACGCCGATCTTCTGGGCCTTGGCGCAGATAGTGATTGGGTGCTGTACGCACCAGGTCGATTTGACCGGGCCATGATCAACAACCCGTTCATGTACGAGTTGGGTCATCGACTCGGCGTCGTGGCCCCCGACTACCAGTTCGTCGAGTTGTTCGCCGAAGACAACCCGTCGGCGACCATTGGCGACGGTGACTATCTCGGCCTCTACGTGCTTCGAGAGAACATCAAAGTCGGAAGCGAACGCGTCGATATCACACCACATTCGCCGACCGCCGCCGCCGCTGATTTTGGCTACATCGTTCGCTATGACTGGGCCGACGACTGCTGTGCCGTCATTGATGAGCACCCCGAGTTCTCGAGCAAGATCGCTGTTGACTCACCAGGGCTGTCAAAGCTCACGACTGAACAGCAGCCGTGGATCGACAAATGGTGGGACGAAGTTCAAAAGGCTTCGAAGACCGGCTTCGCTGAGGCCGATGAGTACATCGACTTCGATTCGTTCATCGACGCATGGCTGCTCGAGATGTTGGCGCTCGACGTCGACATCTTGCGAGCGAGCCACTACATGCACAAGGACGCGGGCGGCCAGCTCGAGGGTGGCCCGCTATGGGACTACGACCGAGCTCTGGGCGGAGCCGATCATCGAGTCGACGACATCAGCGAGGCTCAAACCTGGGCATCGAGTGACTTCATGGGTCACAGCTATCAGTCAGACATCTACGCCGATGTCTGGCAGCTTCCCGAAGTGCAAGCCAGGCTGCGAGCGCGATGGGCCGAACTGCGAGCGGCTGAACTGAGCGACTTCGAGCTAACCAGTTTGATCGACACTATGGGCGCCACGGTTGGCGAGGCGTATGTTCGAGAAGACGCGCGATGGGGCGATGATGGTTTTTCGTACGGCTCACGCTTTGGCGACTACCAAGGCGAGCTTGATCATATGAAAGCCTGGGTTACGGCTCGCACCGCGTGGCTTGACTCGCAGTTCATCGCCGATGGCGAGGGGCCCGTGTTAGCAGATCTCGACACGGTTCAGGCCAGCGAGAACAATCCGATCCTGATCGAGGTTGTCGCCAAGCATCGCGACACCGTTGTGTTCACTGCGAAGGGTTTGCCAAAGGGCTTGGCTATCGACCCGTCGAAGGGCACCATCGGCGGCATCGTTGGTATCGGCGACGGCGGCAGCTATCGGGTCAGCATCACTGTCACCGACAGTCAAGGCAGAGCGGCAACCACTGAGGTCATCATCGAGGTCGCTGGATCATTCGCGGCCCCTGGCGCGGTTTTGTTGAACGAATACAACGCTGTCAATCCTGGCTCGTTGCTGGTCGACGGCGGAGCCGATGGCACCTTTGGTCGAGCCGGTGGCAACGGCGGCGATTGGTTCGAGATCGTGACACTCGATGACCATTTGGATATGACCGGCTGGAAGTTCGATATCTGGCACAAAGTCCCGGTCAATGGACTTGTGCAAACCGCGAGCTTGGAACTCGCCGATGCGCCGCTGCTCAGCGACGTGCGAGCGGGAACGATTCTCACCGTGGCCGAATCGGTGCCCGACGATCTGAGCTACGACCCGGAGAACGGCGATTGGACCATCGGGCTGCAGTCCAACAACGCGCAAGCGGGAGCACTGTTTGATAACCAAACGAACTTCGACACGAACAACAACAAGTGGCGTTTGGTTGTACGAGACAGTACCGGGGTAGTCCGCGCCGCGATCGCCGGAGAAACAGCGCCGTGGGACAGCGCAAATCTCGGGGTTGCCGACGACGAGGTTTTTGCCTTGCGCGCCGATCCGTCTTATCTCGTCGATGTGGTTGGCGATTACTCGGACACGAACGAGTCCACATTTGGCGCTCCGAACCTCATAGGTGGCGTGGCGCAGGACTTCTCGAACCTGCGACCAACCTTTGGTCCCGTGGGAGTAAAGGGCGATGTGAACTGCGACGGATTCGCCGACGTCATCGACTCTCTGTTCATTAGTCAGTTCGAGGTCGGCGTGCGAACGGCTGTGCCTTCGTGCCCGTTGACCAATCGCGCCCAGGAACTTGTTTTGGCAAGTGGCGACACGAACGGTGATGCATTCGTTGACGTCATCGATGCGTTGTTCATCAGCCAATGTGACGCCGGAGTCACGAACCCGTTCTGCCCATAAGTCGGTCGCTCTGCGCCCAAAAGCTCAGCAGCGGGTTAACTCGTACCCAAGAGTGGTGGAAACTCGGGGCCGCTTGACCTATCGGGGCCGACCGGTCCAAATTGGTCACATACACTGAGGGTGTATGGGCCAACGCAGGATAACTACTCGGCTGGTAGCGCTAGTCGTGATGATCTGTCTGGCCGCACCCCTCTTGGTGCTCTCGCCCTTGCCGTCGTCGGCTCAAGTGCCCACTATCGTCATCAATGAAGTTGTTGCTGCTAATACCAGCTATTTCGACAACTACGGCGACACGCCCGATTGGATCGAGCTGCAAAACAACGGTTCGGCCCGCAACCTGGCGGGCTGGAGCCTGCGAGACAGCGATGGCAACGGTTGGGTGCTTCCGTCCGTTTCGTTGGGAGCTGGCGCTCGTCTGGTCATTTTCGCTTCGGGACGCAACGAAACGACACCGCGGTTGCACACGAACTTCGCGCTCAAGAGCGATGGTGAAACCATCACGTTGGCTGATTCGAACGGCGCTCTCGTTGACGCATTGGCCTATCCAGCGCTCGGCGATGACCAGGCCTACGGCCGTAGCGGCCAAAGTGTTGGTTTCTTTGTGAACGACACGCCGGGCGGTGCCAATACCGGGCTTTTGCCGTCGCTCGTTTCAATCGATACCGCAGCCACCACGTTTGTCGGCACGTTGCAGATCGTGCTCAGCGGCACGCCGTCCCAGGGCGAACAGATTCGCTACACGACCAACGGGTCGCCGGTCACGTCATCGAGTGCCACCTACGGCGGACCGTTCACCCTTAACCAATCGGCAGTTGTACGAGCCGCGATTGTTGGCAACGGTCTGATCGGCCCCGAAGTTGCCGCTGGCTACACCGCGGTCAACGCAGGCATTGCAAGCTTCAGTTCTGACCTGCCCATCGTCGTCATTCACAGCGAGGGTGTCGTCAACCGGAACGATCTGCGGACCTCGATCGTGAACATCATTGCGCCAGATATCGACGGTCGAGCCGACATGTTCGATCCGCCCAACTACAGCGGATTTGCTGGATTGCGCATCCGTGGAGCCAGCTCGGCGGGCGACGATTTCGCCAAGAAGCAATACAAGTTCGAGACCTGGGGTGACCGCTTTGAGACCGAGGTCGATGCCGACTTGCTCGGGCTCGGCTCTGATAGCGACTGGGTGTTGTATGCACCGGGTCGCTATGACCGGGCCATGATCAACAACCCCTTCATGTACGAGTTGGGCCATCGAATCGGTGTACTCGCACCAGATGCACAGTTCGTCGAAGTCTTCCTCGAAGACAACGTCACCTCGACCGTCGGCCAGGGTGACTACCAAGGCCTGTATGTGTTGCGAGAGAACATCAAGATCGGCGACGAGCGCGTCGACATCACCAAGCACACCCCAGGATCGGCGGGTCCCGACGGGGGCTACATCTTGAGGTACGACTGGGAAGATTCATGCTGTCGCACCCTCGAGAATCACCCCCAGTTCGGCAGCAAGATAGCGGTGGACTCGCCGGGCATTAGTGATCTCACCGAGACGCAGCGCTCCTGGATCGCCTCGTACTGGAACGGTCTTCAGTCAGCTGCTGCTTCCGGTAACTATGGCGCCCTCGACGCAGATATCGACTTCGACTCACTCATCGATGGCTGGTTGCTAGAGATGCTGGCGCTTGACGTCGACGTCTTGCGGGCCAGTCACTACATGCATATGGACGCCAACGGGCAACTTAAAGCCGGCCCTCTGTGGGACTATGACCGCGCTCTCGGCGGTGCCGACTTCCGCATTGACGAGCTGTCGGAGGCTCGCTCGTGGCAACCAGCTACGAACCTGATGGGTCACAGCTACGAATCCGACATCTACGACGGCATGTGGGAGATCCCAGAGGTGCAAGCTCGCCTGCGAGCCCGCTGGGCCGAGCTGCGAAACACTGAATTGAGCGATCGTGCGCTTGCCGCGCTGGTCGCTGAGCTCGGCGGTCAGATCGCGGAGGCCTACCCCCGTGAAATCGCCGAATGGAACGGCTCGAACTATGGGCCGCGCTTTGGTGATCTCGACGGCGAGCTTGCATATATGACCAGCTGGCTCGAAGCTCGCACCGGTTGGCTCGATGATCAGTTCTTGTCGAGTTCGCAGCTACCCCAGGTCACCAACCCTGGCACGATCTCGATCGATGAGAGCGAGTCGATCGCCCTAACCATCTCGACGTCGAGTCCGAACACGGTCGTGATCACCGAGGTCGGCCTGCCAAAGGGCCTTTCAATCGATGAAACGACCGGTCTATTGAGTGGTGTCGTCGCCCTTGGCGACGGCGGCACGTACCCAGTGACGGTCACGGTCACTGACAACTTCGGGGCCTCGCGCTCACAAACGTTCGACATCGTAGTGGCGTCGCCGTTCTCGGCTCCGGCGGCCGTCGTGCTCAACGAGTTCAACGCGGTCGCACCGGGCTCGCTGCTCGTCAATGGCGGCGCCGACTCGTTCTTTGGTCAAGCGACTGGCAATGGCGGTGACTGGTTCGAAATCGTCACCCTCGAAGACCAGCTCGATATGCGGGGCTGGTCGTTCGACATATGGCACAACGTTCCTGGCAATGGGGTCCTCCAGACCGCAAGCTTGCGACTCGGAAGTGACGATCTGCTCGCCCAGGTGCGTGCTGGCACGATCATCACGGTCGCCGAGTCGGTCGCCGACGACCCGAGCTATGACCCCGCCAACGGCGACTTCACCATCAGTCTTCAGGCGAACAACGGCCAGCAAGGTGCGTTTTTCGTGCAGCAGACGAACTTCGACACAAACAACAACAAGTGGCGCCTAGTGGTGCGCGATAGCAGTGGAGCAGTGCGGGCACCGATCGCCGGCGAGACCAAGCCATGGGACACGGTCAACCTTGGCGTTGCCGACGACGAAGTGTTTGCTCTAACTGCGAATCCGGCGGCCTCGATCGACGTAGTCAGCGACTACACCGATACCAACACATCAACGTTTGGTGCGCCGAATACCTTCGAAGGCACTACCCAGAACTTCGATGCGATTCGACCGTTTGTGCCGGTGTTGGGCGACGTGAATTGCGACGGCCTCTCCGATGTCATCGATGCGCTCTTCATCTCGCAGTACGACGCGCTCGTTCGAGTTGACAGTACGACCTGCCCACTCACAGTTCCAGGTAGTCAGCTGATGGTCGAAGGCGGCGACGTCAACGACGACGGTTTCGTCGATGTGATCGACGCACTCTTTATCTCTCAGTGCGACGCCTTCATCTCCAACGTCTTCTGCCCCGGCCTCTAGCTACGACCGGCGCGATGTTTTCGCTTTGTCGAAACTCGGCAGGTGAGGAGCCACGCAACGCACGGCTCAAGCAACGATGTTGACCATTCGTTGCGGTATCACGATGATCTTCTTTGGCGTCGAGCCGTCGAGGGTGCGGGCGACGTTTTCTTCGGCCAAGGCCGCAGCCTCAATGGTCTCATTGTCGGCGTCGGCGGCAACGCTGATTCGACCACGCACCTTGCCGTTGACCTGCACCGGGTACTCGATGATGTCGTCGACGAGAAGCGCGGGATCAGCCGACGGGAACGGTTCGTAGGCCAGCGACTCGGCGTGGCCAAGTTTGCTCCACAGTTCTTCGGCAACGTGGGGGGCGACCGGCGCCAACATCAAGCACATAGTCTCGATAGCGGCGCGTGGCACGGCTTCGATCTTGGTCAGATGGTTGTTCAGCTCAATGAGCTTGGCGATTGCGGTGTTGAACCGCAGGTTGTCCATCTCGGTGCTCACCGCATCAATCGTGCGATGCACCAAGCGCAGGGTCTCGTCATCGGGCGCTTCGTTAGCAACGGATAGCTCACCGGTGTCTTCGTCGACAGCGTTGCGCCACAAACGTTGCAAGAAACGGTACATGCCAACGACGTCACGTGTTTCCCACGGACGTGACTGGTCGAGGGGACCCATCGACATCTCGTAGAGCCGAAGCGTGTCAGCGCCATAGCTGTCATACATCTCGTCGGGCGATACCGCGTTTTTGAGGCTCTTGCCCATCTTGCCCCACTCGCGGGTGACTGGTTCGCCGTTGAAGAAGTACGCACCGTCGCGCTCTTCGACCGCAGTGGCATCGACGTAGATCTCGCGTTCGTCCTTGTACGCATCGGCCAAGATGTAGCCCTGGTTGAACAACCGGGCATAGGGCTCGAGTGAGGACACGAGGCCGAGGTCATAGAGCACCTTGTGCCAGAAACGGGCGTACAGAAGGTGCAGCACTGCGTGTTCAACGCCACCGACGTACAGGTCGACGCCGCCAGGATGATCGGGGCGCTCATCGGTGCGTGGGCCCATCCAGTACTTCTCGACCTCAGCGTCAACGAAGCGATTTTCGTTGGTTGGGTCGAGGTAGCGCATTTCGTACCAGCATGAACCGGCCCATTGGGGCATCACGTTGGTGTCGCGACGATACATCTTGGGTCCGTCGCCGAGATCGAGCTCAACGTTCACCCAGTTGGTCAAACGGCCGAGCGGGCTTTCGGGTTCGCTGTCAGCATCGTTGGCGTCGAAGGTGCGTGGCGAGAACGAATCAGTCTCGGGTAACAGCACTGGCAGTTGATCTTCGGGCAGCGTGTGGGGCACGTCGTTTTCGTCATAGACCACCGGGAACGGTTCGCCCCAGTAGCGCTGGCGGCTGAACAGCCAGTCGCGCAGCTTGTAGTTGACGGTCGCTTCGCCGTGGCCGTTCGCCTCGAGCCAGACACTGGTAGTGGCGACGCCATCGACAACGCTGGCCATGCCATTGAGGTCGAGGGTGTCGTTCGCCGACTGCACATAGGGGGCGTCGCCCACGAATGCGACCGGCCATGTAGACGTGTCGAGCGAGGCGGCGATCTCGTGGTCCGCGAACCACTCGGCTGGGGGCTGCTGAATCGCAGGAATCGCAAGCTCAAACTTGTTGGCGAACTCGAAGTCACGTTGGTCACCACAAGGCACGGCCATGATTGCCCCGGTGCCGTAACCCATCAGTACGTAGTCGGCGATCCATACGGGGATCTGTTCGCCAGTCACCGGGTTGGTTGCAGTACCGCCGGTTGCGACGCCAGTCTTTTCTTTAGTGTCGTCGGTGCGATCGATTTCATTCTTCGCCGCGGCCGCGTCGCGGTATGTGGCCACGGCCTCGGCCTGTTCATCGGTGGTCAGCTCATCGACCAGTGGATGCTCGGGGGCCAGCACCATGAACGTCGCGCCAAACAGCGTGTCGGGTCGAGTCGTGAACACTGTGATGGGTCCGGCAGCGCTCGCAAAGTGCACGGTCGCGCCTTCGGAGCGACCGATCCAGTTGCGCTGCATCGTCTTGATCGCGTCGGTCCAGTCGAGAAGGTCGAGGTCATCGCCCAGCCGGTCGGCGTACTCGGTGATGCGCATCATCCACTGGCGCATGTTGCGCTTGAACACGGGGAAGTTACCGCGATCGCTGCGACCGTCGGCGGTGACCTCTTCGTTGGCAACGACCGTGCCGAGACCCGGGCACCAATTGACCGGCGCGTGCGCGACGTAGGCGAGTCGATGATCGTCGATGACCGCCGACTTCTCGAGATCACTGAGCGCCGACCAGTCGCGACCGTCGTCGAGCGGGCGGGTGCCGTCGTCGAATGCGGCGCGCAGCTCGGCGATCGGCCGGGCCTTGTCGAGGTCGCGGTCGTACCACGACTCGAAGATCGTGCGAAAGATCCACTGGGTCCAGCGGTAGTAGCTCGGGTCGGTTGTTGAGATACTGCGGCGCTTGTCGTGGCTGAGGCCAAGTCGGCCTAGCTGACGTCGCATATTGGCGATGTTCTCGTTGGTCGTGATCGCCGGATGCTGACCGGTCTGTACCGCGAACTGCTCGGCAGGTAAACCAAATGCATCGAACCCCATGCTGTACAGCACGTTTCGGCCCCGCATACGTTGGAACCGGCTGTAAGTATCGGTGCCGATGTACCCCAAAGGGTGGCCGACGTGCAGCCCGCTTCCGCTGGGGTAGGGAAACATGTCGAGCACGAAAAGCTTGTCACCGCGGGTGGCGAGGGCGTCGGGGTCAGCGAGAGGCCCAGACGGGTTCGGCGTCTCGAACGTGTGGTGGTCGTCCCAGAACGTCTGCCACCGCAGCTCGATGTCTTGCGCGAGCTCCGCGCAATAGCGGAAGCTCGGCGTTTCGGCCGTTGATGACTCGGTGGTCGGGACATCGCTCATGGCGAACAATCCTAGGGAACGTGATTGCCGCTTCGACTCGTTTTACGCGAGCGACCCAAAGAGCTCGCCGAGCCGATCGAGCGCGTTGGCGAAGCTTCGATATCGAACCTGAGGGCTACGCGAGCTGAGCGTCGAGCGCAGCGAGTAGCTCGGGGCGTTGAGCGGCGCCGAGATGGCGGTGTTGACCGTGGCCATCGTCTACGTCTGAAACCCACCGCCGCAGTCGGTCGACGTCTTCGGCTGTTGTAAGCAGCGAGCCAACTGGCTCAATCTGAATGCGGATCGTGAACAGAATCCAGTCGGCCATGACGAGCCGTAACGTTTGTCGCTCGCTGCGGATGAACAGATCGGTGGCGATGCGATCTGCAGCAATTTGGGGGTGGGCGCCACGTCGATGGGGTTGGTACAAGGTCGTGGTGTCGGTGAGCCCCCAGTTGCGACGCCACACCGGTCGTTCGGTCAGACGGTCAAAGAGTCGGGTGACCTTGTCGGCAATGCGATCTTCGTACTCGTTGACCGGCGCGTGCACCTGACCGACCGGGCGTCCGACTTTGTCTGGCAGGTACCAGTGGGTCGGGAAGCTCACGATGCTGGCGTCGAGATGCCAGCGGTCGTCACGTCGATGCATCAGACACAGGTCGTCTTGCACCATCAACGAGGCAGCCTCGAGCGGATGGAGCCCAGGGGTGGCCTGCGGGGGAGTGCTGAGCTCGGTTTCGATGAGCTTCACTACAACAGCGCTAGCTGCAACCGCGTCATCGGTGAGCCAAGCGACATCGTTGCGCTGGTCAAGAAGTGCTCGTTGGCGCAGCGCAATATCGCGGTCGCGATGCTCGTCGACGACCAGCCAGGGCCGGTCACCAAGCGTCCGAGTCCCCATCGAAACCGGACTCGACGCCGGATCAAGATCAAGTTCCCCAAACCATTTTGCCCGCAATCGTGGCGTCGTCACTTCGTTCCTTCGGCCACTCTGCTGATTGCCCGCAATCGTGGCGTCGTCACTTCGTTCCTTCGGCCACTCTGCTGATTGCCCGCAATCGTGGCGTCGTC